>Ga0315283_10001821_pt1 | contig 17451 bp, 10 predicted proteins | sample YL17G09_0_MG_FD_204541 | JGI IMG/M metagenome (GOLD analysis project Ga0315283, IMG submission 204541) | Sediment microbial communities from Yellowstone Lake, YNP, Wyoming, USA - YL17G09_0 | ecosystem: Environmental > Aquatic > Freshwater > Lake > Sediment | place: USA: Wyoming | collected... | reverse complement strand
AAGGCCTCCAGCATGGAAGCCAGCGGGCTGACGAAACCCATCGCCAGCAGCACCAGGTCGGCCTTGAGCACCTGCTCGCTGCCCGGTACTTCGATCATCTTGCCGCCCTGCCACTCGACACGCACCGTCTTCAGTGCGGCGACCTTGCCGTGCTTGCCGGTTCCATCGCCGATGAACTCCTTGGTCGCGATCGCGAACTCGCGTTGGCAGCCTTCCTCGTGGCTCGAACTGGTGCGCAGCTTGATCGGCCAGTAGGGCCAGACCAGCGGTTTGTTCTCCTGGTCGGGAGGCTGCGGCAGCAGCTCGAACTGGGTCACGCTGGCCGCGCCGTGGCGGTTGCTGGTGCCGACGCAGTCGCTGCCGGTGTCACCGCCGCCAATGACGATGACGTGTTTGCCGGTGGCCATCAGCTGGCCCTTCAACTTGTCGCCGGCGTTGACCTTGTTCTGCTGTGGCAGGAACTCCATCGCGAAGTGCACACCGTCGAGTTCGCGGCCCGGCACCGGCAGATCGCGGCTTTGTTCGGCGCCACCGGCCAGCACAACCGCGTCGAACTGCGCCCTCAGCTGGTCGGCGCTGATCGTCAGCTTGGCATCATTGGTGACCAAGCTGCCCTCGGGCATGGCGCCGACCAGCACCCCGGCGCGGAAGGTCACGCCCTCGGCCTGCATCTGCTCGATGCGACGGTCGATGTGCGACTTCTCCATCTTGAAGTCGGGGATGCCGTAGCGCAGCAGGCCACCGATGCGGCTGTTCTTTTCGAACACCGTCACGGCATGGCCGGCACGCGCGAGCTGTTGCGCCGCCGCCAGGCCGGCCGGGCCGGAGCCGACCACCGCGACAGTCTTGCCGGTCTGGCTTCTCGCAGGCTGGGGGGTGACCCAGCCCTCGGCCCAGGCGCGGTCGATGATCGCGTGCTCGATCGACTTGATGCCCACCGCGTCGCCGTTGACGTTCAACGTGCACGCAGCTTCGCACGGCGCCGGGCAGATGCGGCCGGTGAACTCGGGGAAGTTGTTGGTGCTGTGCAAGACCACGGCCGCGTTGTGCCAATCGCCGCGGTACACGAGGTCGTTGAAGTCCGGGATGATGTTGTTGACCGGGCAGCCGCTGTTGCAGAACGGTGTGCCGCAATCCATGCAGCGCGCGGCCTGCGTCTTCGACTGCTCGGCGTTGAGCGCGATGACGAACTCCCTGTGGTTCTTCACACGCCTGGCGACGGGCTCATAACCCTCCTCGAGGCGCTCGTATTCGAGGAAGCCGGTGACTTTTCCCATGATCGATTCCTGAGGCTTACTTGGCGGTGACCGCTTCGGCCTTGGCCTGGGCGATGGTTGCAGTCGCTTGCGCCGCCGCATTCATCTGCTTCAACGCACGCTGGTACTCGTGCGGGAAGACCTTGATGAAGCGCGCGCGCGACTCGGTCCAGTGGTCGAGGATGTGGCGCGCGCGCAGGCTGCCGGTCCAGCGGTGATGGTCCTCGATCAGCTTCCTCAGCAAGACCTCATCGGCCTGGCCCTTGTGATAGGTCGCAGCGTCCTGTTCCTCGCGTGGCTGCACCTTGTCCAGGGCCACCATGCTGGTGTTGCAGCGCATCGCGAAGTGGCCGTCTTCGTCGTAGACGTAGGCCACGCCGCCGCTCATGCCGGCCGCAAAGTTGCGGCCGGTCTTGCCGAGCACGGCCACGGTGCCTCCGGTCATGTATTCGCAGCCGTGGTCGCCCGTGCCTTCGACCACCGCTGCGGCACCCGACAGACGCACGGCGAAGCGCTCGCCCGCCACGCCGCGGAAAAAGGCTTCGCCGCTGGTCGCACCATACAGCGCAGTGTTGCCGATGATGATGTTGGCAGTGGCCTCACCGCGGAACTCGATGCTCGGTCGCAGCACAATGCGCCCCCCCGACAGGCCCTTGCCGGTGTAGTCGTTCGCGTCGCCGATCAGGTACAGGGTGATGCCACTGGCCAGGAACGCACCGAAACTCTGGCCTCCTGTGCCTTCCATCTGCATGAAGATGGTGTGGTCCGGCAGGCCCTCGGGCCGCTGGCGGATCAGCTCGCCCGACAGCATCGCGCCGACGCTGCGGTTGACGTTTCTCACCTCCTCCATGAACTGCACCTTTTCGCCACTCTCGATGGCCGGCCGGCACTTCTCGATCAGCTTGACGTCGAGCGCCTGGGCCAGGCCATGGTCCTGCACATCGACCTGGTAGCGCGGCACCTCGGCGGGCACCTGCACCTGGTGGAAGACACGGCTGAAATCGAGGCCGCGGGCCTTCCAGTGGGCAATGCTCTTCTTGGTGTCGAGCAGATCGCTGCGGCCGATCAGCTCGTCGAACTTCCTGATGCCCAGCTGCGCCATGATCTGGCGTGCCTCTTCAGCGACGAAGAAGAAGAAGTTCACGACATGTTCGGGGCGGCCGGCGAACTTGGCGCGCAGCACCGGGTCTTGCGTGGCCACGCCGACAGGGCAGGTGTTGAGGTGGCACTTGCGCATCATGATGCAGCCCTCGGCGACCAGCGGCGCGGTGGCGAAACCGAACTCGTCGGCACCGAGCAGTGCGCCGATCACCACGTCGCGGCCAGTCTTCATCTGGCCGTCGGCCTGCACGCGGATGCGGCCTCTCAATCGGTTGAGCACCAGGGTCTGCTGCGTCTCGGCCAGACCCAGCTCCCACGGCGTGCCGGCATGCTTGATCGATGACCACGGCGAGGCCCCCGTGCCGCCATCGTGGCCGGCGATGACCACATGGTCGGCCTTGCACTTGGCCACGCCGGCGGCCACCGTGCCGACGCCGACTTCGCTGACCAGCTTGACGCTGACGCTGGCGCGCGGATTGGCGTTCTTCAGGTCGTGGATCAGTTGCGCCAGGTCTTCGATCGAGTAGATGTCGTGGTGCGGCGGCGGGCTGATCAGGCCGACACCCGGCACCGAGTGGCGCAGCCTGCCGATGTACTCGCTGACCTTGCCGCCGGGCAACTGGCCGCCTTCGCCCGGCTTGGCCCCCTGGGCCATCTTGATCTGCAGCTGGTCCGCAGACACCAGGTACTCGGTCGTCACGCCGAAGCGGCCCGACGCGACTTGCTTGATCTTGCTGCGCAGGCTGTCGCCGGCCTTCAGCGCGTAGTCAGCCACCATCACGTTGGCGCCGATCACGTCGCTGACCTTGGTGCCATCGGCGATCGGGATGCCCTTCAACTCATTGCGATACCGCGCGGGGTCTTCGCCGCCCTCGCCGGTGTTGCTCTTGCCGCCGATGCGGTTCATCGCCACGGCCAGCGTGGTGTGGGCCTCCGTGCTGATCGAGCCGAGCGACATCGCGCCGGTCGCGAAGCGCTTGACGATCTCGGCGGCCGACTCGACCTCGTCGACAGCAATCGCCTTGCTCGGATCGACCCTGAACTCGAACAAGCCGCGCAGCGTCATGTGGCGCTTGCTCTGGTCGTTGATCAGCTGCGCGTATTCCTTGTAGGTCTCGAACTTGCCGGCGCGCGCTGCGTGCTGCAGCTTGGCGATGGCGTCGGGGGTCCACATGTGCTCTTCGCCGCGCACGCGCCAGGCGTATTCGCCGCCGGCGTCGAGCATCGAGGCCAGCAGCGGATCGTCGCCGAACGCGGCGCGGTGCATGCGCAGCGCCTCTTCGGCGACCTCGAACACGCCGATGCCACCGACCTGGCTGGCGGTGCCGCGGAAGTACTTCTCCACCAGCGGCGTGTCCAGGCCGATGGCTTCGAACAACTGGGCACCGCAGTAGCTCATGTAGGTCGACACGCCCATCTTGGACATGATCTTCGACAGGCCCTTGCCGATCGCCTTGACATAGTTGTAGATCGCCTTCTCGGCGCTCAAGTCACCGGGCAGCTCGGCGTGCATCGCTGCCAGCGTTTCCATCGCCAGATACGGGTGCACTGCTTCGGCGCCGTAGCCGGCGAGCACGGCGAAGTGATGCACTTCGCGTGCCGAGCCGGTTTCGACGACCAGGCCGGCAGTCGTGCGCAACCCCTCGCGCACGAGATGCTGGTGCACGGCCGACAGCGCCAGCAGCGCCGGGATCGCGACCTGCTCGCGGCTGACATGACGATCGGTGATGATCAGGATGTTGTGACCGCCCTTGATCGCGTCCACGCTCTGGGCACACAGCGACGCGAGCTTGGCCTCGACGCCCTCTCGACCCCAGGCCAGCGGGTAGCTGATGTCGATTTCGTGGCTCTGGAACTTGTGGTTGGTGTGCTGTTCGATCGAGCGCAGCCGCGCCATGTCGTCGAAGTCGAGAATCGGCTGCGTCACTTCCAGCCGCATCGGCGGGTTGACGGCATTGATGTCGAGCAGGTTGGGCTTGGGGCCGATGAAGCTGTTGAGCGACATCACGATCGCTTCGCGGATCGGGTCGATCGGCGGGTTCGTGACCTGCGCAAAGAGCTGCTTGAAGTAGTTGTACAGCGGCTTGTTCTTGTCCGACAGCACGGCCAGCGGCGAGTCATTGCCCATCGAGCCGATGCCTTCTTCGCCGGTGGCGGCCATCGGGCTCATCAGGAACTTGATGTCCTCCTGCGTGTAGCCGAAAGCCTGCTGGCGGTCGAGCAGGGAGTCGGGTGCAGGCAGCGGCGCGGCCGGCGCGACGTCGATCGCGTCGAGCTTGACGCGCACGTTCTCGATCCACTGCCGGTACGGCTTGGCAAAGGCGAACTGGTTCTTCAGCTCTTCGTCGTCGACGATGCGCCCCTGCTCGAGGTCGATCAGGAACATCTTGCCCGGCTGCAGGCGCCACTTGCGGACGATGCGGTTCTCGGGGATCGGCAGCACGCCCGACTCCGAGGCCATGATGACGAGATCGTCGTCGGTGACGATGTAGCGCGCGGGCCGCAGGCCGTTGCGGTCCAGCGTGGCCCCGATCTGCTTGCCGTCGGTGAAGACCATCGCGGCCGGACCGTCCCAGGGCTCGAGCATCGCGGCGTGGTACTCGTAGAACGCGCGACGGCGCTGGTCCATGCCTTCGTGCTGCTCCCAGGCCTCGGGGATCATCATCATCGCCGCGTGGGCCAGCGGGTAGCCGCTCATCGTCAGCAACTCGAGCGTGTTGTCGAAGGTGGCGGTATCGCTCTGGTGCTCGAAGCTGATCGGGTAGAGCTTGGGCAGGTCGTCGCCGAGCACTGGCGACTTCATCACGCCCTCGCGCGCACGCATCCAGTTGAAGTTGCCCTTGACGGTGTTGATCTCACCGTTGTGGGCGACCATGCGGTAGGGGTGTGCCAGCGGCCACTCGGGGAAGGTGTTGGTGGAAAAGCGCTGATGCACCAGGGCCAGCGCGGACACCGTGCGCGGGTCCTGCAGGTCGAGGTAGTACTGCCCGACCTGGTCGGCCAGCAGCAGCCCCTTGTAGATCACGGTGCGGCAACTCATGCTCGGCACGTAGTACTCGCGGCTGTGCGTGAGCTTGAGGGCCTGGATCGCCGAGCTGGCGGTCTTGCGGATCACGTACAACTTGCGCTCGAGGGCGTCGGGCACGATCACGTCGGGGCCACGGCCGATGAAGATCTGGCGGATCACCGGCTCCTTGGCGCGAACCGCAGGCGACATCGGCATCTCCCGGTCGACGGGTACATCGCGCCAGCCAAGCAGAACCTGGCCTTCGGCGCGGACGGCACGCGCGAGTTCCTGTTCGCAGGCCAGGCGGGAGGCATGCTCCTTGGGCAGGAAGATCATGCCGACGCCGTATTCGCCGGGGGGCGGCAGCCTGATGCCCTGCGCGGCCATCTCGGCACGGTAGTACTCGTCGGGAATCTGGATCAGGATGCCCGCGCCGTCGCCCATCAGCTTGTCGGCCCCGACCGCGCCACGATGGTCGAGGTTGGCGAGGATCTTCAAGCCCTGCTCGACGATGCCGTGCGCACGCAAGCCCTTGATGTGGGCCACGAAGCCGACGCCGCAGGCATCGTGTTCGCGGGTCGGGTTGTACAGGCCGTGATCTGCCGCGGCGACGCGTGCGTCGGCGTCGGCGATGTGGATCGATTGCGGGGCGGCCTTGGTCATGGCGCTCTCCAGAGACGGGTTCGCGGGAGGGCGAGATTACTGCGGCGCAGCAATCCAAACAAGGACAATTAAATAGGGTCAGACTCTAAAATACCGACAGGAAGACAGCACACGATGTTAATTGGGGGCACTCTTATCTTTGGCTTGGATTGCATCGCGTGCAGGCCGGCCGCGCGGCCTGGGTTGTTGGGGCACGCCGCTGCGTTCCTCGATAAGGGCTTTGAAGTGCGCCGGACCCGTCGCGCGCCCCTGCATCACGGCAGACTCGAGGCGCTTGGCCAACGACTCAGGCAACCCGTCACGAAGACGGTGAGCGTGCGCCAACTCCCTTTCGAATGGCGTATTCCCGAGTGCCCAATATGCCGGGTGCTCCGTCACCAGGGCGTCGCGCCGGTGGCCCAGATGGTGGGCCGCGCTCGACCAGCGCCATTCGTCTGCCGCCCCCACGAGGCCCACCTGGACCGGCACCGACTCGACATGGACCATCGCCTCCAGGCCCAGCGATGCAGCATCGATCAGGCCGGCGCGAAAGCGCCCCTCCCACAGGGTGCCACTGCGGCCGTGTCGACGGTTGAAGGCGGCCACATAGCGGCGGCCGAGCGACTGCATCAAGCGGCTGAGCGATGAGGTCTCACCCGGCGTGGCCAGCAGGTGAACCTCGCCGTCGAGCAGGGCGTAGGCATGGATCGCCACGCGGTAGTGCGCTGCCGCGTCAAGCAGCATCGACAGATAGGCGTCGCGGTCCGCATCGTCGCTGAAGACGCTCTGGCGGTTGTGGCCACGCTGAAGCAGGTAGTGCAGTTCGCCGGCCAGCGCCAGCCGGGGTGCGCGGGCCATGAGCTCAGTCGGTGGCGAAGGCCGCCAAGCCCGTCAAGCGGCCGTACTCGCGGGCCGCGAAGCGGTCGGTCATGCCGGCGATGTAGTCGGCGACGACGCGGCGGCCTCGCCGTGCAAAGTCTGCGGCTTGCTCGCCGGGCATGTCATTGGGGGCGGCGGCATAAGCGGCGAAGAGCGTTTGCACGACATTGCGTGCACGCTCGGTGGTTCGCATCACCTGCGGATGGCGATACAGCGCGTCGAACAGGAAGCGTTTGAGTTGCGCACCCTGGTCGCGCATGGCTTCGCTGAAGCACACCAGCGGTGGCAGGCTTCGCACTGCGTCGGCGCCGTCGGGCGCATGCTGCTCGAGCCGGCCTTGCGTGGCGGCGATGACGTCTTGCACCTGGGCCGACAGCATGCGGCGCAAGGTCTCCGCCAGCAACCGTCGCGGCGAGCCCGCCAACCGAGGATAGGTGACGAGCGCCGCATCGCGGTGCTGCGAAAACAACGGCACGGCGTCGAGTTGCGCCATCTCGAGCAGGCCCGAGCGCACACCGTCATCGATGTCATGCGCGTTGTAGGCGATTTCATCGGCCAGGTTGACAAGCTGCGCTTCGAGGCTGGCCTGCTGCCGGCCGATGAAGCGCCGCGCCACACCGCCGGGCTCAGCCGCCTCCAGCATCGCCGCCACCCGCGCCGAGCAGCGCTTCAAGATGCCTTCGCGCGTTTCCAGGCACAGGTTCAGGCCGTCGAAGCTCGGGTAGCGCTGCTCGAGCCGATCGACCACCCGCAGGCTTTGCAGGTTGTGCTCGAAGCCGCCATGGTCATGCATGCAAGCGTGCAGCGCATCCTGGCCGGCGTGCCCAAACGGCGTGTGGCCGAGGTCGTGCGCCAGCGCGATGGCTTCCACCAAGTCTTCGCTCAGCGCCAGCGTGCGCGCAATCGAACGGCCGAGTTGGGCCACTTCGAGCGAATGCGTCAGCCGCGTGCGAAACAGGTCACCCTCGTGGTTGACGAAGACCTGCGTCTTGTAGACCAGGCGCCGAAACGCCGTGCTGTGCACGATGCGGTCGCGGTCACGCTGGTACTCGGTGCGCGGCGGCGACGCCGGTTCGGCGATCCGGCGCCCGCGCGTGCGTACCGGGTCGCAGGCGTAGCGGGCAAGCATCGTGGGCGCCTCAGCCGACGTGCGCAGCCAGGGTGTCGCGAATCAGCGCCTCGGGCACCGGCTGCACCGTCGCCCGACCCAAGGCCTCGATCAGCACGAAGCGGATCTCGCCGCCCTCGCTCTTCTTGTCCACACGCATCAGCTCGAGGTAGCGCGCCGCCCCGAGGTCGGGCGCGCGCACGGGCAGCCTTGCGCGCTCACACAGGCGGCGCATGCGGTCGGCGAAGGCGCGCGGCATCAGGCCCAGGCGCACCGACAGGTCACTGGCCAGCACCATGCCGCAGCCCACGGCCTCACCATGCAGCCACCGCCCGTAACCCATGCCCGCTTCAATGGCGTGGCCGAAGGTGTGGCCGAAATTCAGGATCGCACGCAGGCCGGCTTCGCGCTCGTCCTGAGCCACCACCGCAGCCTTGATCTCACACGAGCGCTTCACGGCATGGGTCATTGCGGCGGGTTCGCGCTCCAAGAGGGCCTCCAGGTGGGCCTCGATCCAGTCGAGGAATGCAGCGTCGGCGATCGGACCGTACTTGATGATCTCGGCCAGGCCCGCCGACAACTCGCGCTGTGGCAGCGTGGCCAACGTGGCCAGGTCGCAGACCACTCGCTGCGGCTGGTAGAACGCGCCGATCATGTTCTTTCCCAGCGGGTGGTTGATCGCGGTCTTGCCGCCCACCGACGAGTCGACCTGCGCCAGCAGCGTGGTCGGCACCTGCACGAACGGCACGCCACGCATGTAGCTGGCGGCTGCGAAGCCGGTCATGTCGCCGACCACGCCGCCGCCGAGCGCGAACAGCACCGTCTTGCGATCGCAGCCCTCGCCGAGCAGACGCTCGAAGATCAGGTTCAGGCAGGCCCAGTCCTTGTGCGCTTCGCCGTCGGGCAGCTCGAGCGTGAGAACGCGCTCGAAATGCGGCGCCAATGCCTGGCGCAGAGCGTTCGCGTACAGGCCCGCGACGGTGGGGTTGGTCACGATCAAGGCCGTGGCCGCCCGCGGCAAACCGTGCCAAGCGGCAGGGTCATGCAGGAGACCGGCGCCGATGACGATGTCGTAGCTGCGATCACCCAGGGGGATCGACACTCGGCAGGAGGGAGTCGCGCAAGAGCTCGGCATGGCGCCGAGTTTACGGGTGCGGTGCTCGCGGCTCGGTTGCCACCGGGACGAGGCCTGCCAGTTCGAGCTGCATCAACACCATGTTGACCAGGGTATGCACCGAGGGTCGCCCGGTTTCGATGACGAAATGTGCAGTGCGCCGGTACAGCGGATCGCGCTCCTGGTACAGGGCGCGCAAGCGGTGCAGCGGGTCGGTGCTGCCTTGCAACAGCGGCCGATGGTTGTCGTGCCGCAGACGGCGCGCCAGGTCTTCCGGCGTCGAGCGCAGGTAGACGACCGTCGTGCGTGAATGGAGCGCACCGCGATTGGCCTCACGCAACACGGCGCCGCCGCCTGTGGCCACGACATGCCCGCCGAGTTGCGTGACCTCGTCGATCACGGCCTGCTCGACATTGCGAAACGCCGCTTCGCCCTGCGTCTCGAAGTAGTCACGGATCGAGCAGCCGATGCGCCGCTCGATCACCTGGTCGGAATCGATGAACGGCAGCCCGAGATGCTTGGCCACATGCCGCCCGACGGTGGACTTGCCACTGCCGGGCATGCCGATGAGGGAGATCGCCGCCCTTGCGACGGCGCTCTCAGGCACCGCAGGCTCTACACGCTCAGCGCTCAGCGCACGACGCTGCGTTCGGTCACGACCCGCGGCGTCAGGAAGACGAGCAACTCGGTGCGCGACGTGTCTACCGACTTCGTCTTGAAGAGGTAGCCAAGATAGGGCAGGTCACCCAGGAACGGCACCTTGGTTTCGCTTGACGAATCGCTTTGCTCGAAGATGCCGCCGATCACAACCGTACCGCCGTTCTCCACAAGCACCTCGGTTCTGACCTCTTTGACGTTGATCTCGCGGCCCAGTGCGGTCAGGGTACCCAAGCTATCCTTGTTGATCTTCACCACCAGAATGACGTTGCCCTCGGGGGTGATCTGCGGGGTGACATCGAGCTTGAGTGTGGCCTCGACGAATTCCACCGCGGTGGCACCTGAACTGGTCGATTTCTGGAACGGGATCTTGGTGCCCTGACTGATGAAGGCGTTCTTCTGGTCTGCCGTGACGATCCGCGGGCTCGAGACCACCTTGCCCTTGCCATCGGCCTCCAGCGCGGAGATCTCGAGATTCAGGTATCGCGTCGCACCGGCGTTGAACAACGACACCGCGAAAGTTGCCGGGTCAAAGCCACCCTGGCCCAGAGCAGGCAGGTTGACAAACGGCGAAGAGTCGAGCACACCACCCGTCGGAGAGCCTCGCCCAGGGCCCGTGGTGCCCCCGACGACGACATTGTGATTGTTGGGATACTGGCCGCCGGCCAAGTTCTGCACGCTGCCTCCCAACTTGACGCCGAGCGATCGACCGAACGAGTCATTGGCCTCGACGATGCGCGCCTCGATCAGGACCTGGCGCACCGGGATGTCGATCTTGGCGATGACGGCCGCAATCTCTTCCAGCTTGGACGGAATGTCGGTCACGAACACCTGGTTGGTGCGAATGTCGAAATTGATGGCGCCGCGCGGCGAAAGCATCCGCCCGGAGTTCGTGCCTCCACCCCCGGCATTGTTCGCCAGTGCCTGATTGGCCGAGATCTGCACCATGACTTCCGAGGCCTTGGCATAGTTGAGCTGGAAATTCTGCGTGCGCAGCGGCTCCAGTTCGGTCTTCTTCTGGGCGGCTGCGAGCTCGGCCTGCTCCTTGATCGCCAGTTCGTCCCTCGGCGCGATCCAGATCACATTGCCGCTCTTGCGCAGGCCCAATCCCTTGGCCTGCAGGATGATGTCCAGTGCCTGGTCCCAGGGCACGTCCTTCAGGCGCAGCGTGAGGTTTCCGGTGACGGTGTCACTGGTGACGACGTTGAAGTTGGTGAAATCAGCGATCACCTGCAGCAGCGAGCGGACTTCGATGTTCTGGAAGTTCAAGCTCAGCTTCTCGCCCTGGTAGCCCGGACCCTGCGTCAGCTTGTTCGGGTCCACACGCACCGGGCGGACTTCGAGAACGAACTGGTTGTCGCTCTGGTAGGCGCTGTGTTCCCAGTTGCCCCGCGGTTCGACCACCATGCGCACGCGGTCGCCGATTTGCGACGTCGTCACGGTTTGCACCGGCGTGCCGAAGTCGGTCACGTCGAGTCGGCGGCGCAGGCTGTCGGGTACGGCCGCGCGCAGGAACTCGACCACCAGGCCAGTGCCCTGCTGGCGGATGTCCACACCCACCTGGCTGCTGGGCAGGCTGACGATGACCCGGCCGGCGCCGTCCACGCCGCGGCGGAAGTCGATGTCTCGCAGCGGCTGCTGCTCTCGGGCCTGGACCGGCGCGAAGTTGCCTGCCGGTGCCCCACCCACCGGCGCGGCCGCAACGGTGGCCGCGGCCGGCGCGCCGGTGTCGACGATGATCAACAAGGCCTTGCCGTCGAGCTGGGCCCGGTAGGTCGCCGCTTGTTTCAGGTTGAGCACCAACCGTGTGCGGTCACCGGCCTGGGCCACATTGACCGAACGCAGATTGCCTTGGTTGAGCTCCACCGATGGACGGGCCAGCGCGCTTCCCACGCCGGGCAGGTCGATCGCAATGCGAGGCGGCGCCTGGATCGCGAAGCCCGCGGGCACCGCCGTCAACGCCTCGCTCAGCTCGATGCGAACCACCTCGCTGCCCGATTGCTGGCTGCTGGTGATCGACTGGATCACGCCTTGCGCCAGGGCCGCGGCCGGTACGCCGATCGCCAGCGCCACCGCCATACCCCATGCCCGCCACTTCATCATGATGCGCTTCTCCTTCGGATTCTTCATCGCGCCCCCCGCTCCAGCAATTGCAGCGTGCTGTTGCGCTCGATCCACTCGCCAGCGGCGTCCTGCACCACTTCACGCAGCACCAGCTCGGTTTCGCTGATACGCAGGATGCGCCCGTAGTTCTGGCCCATGTAGTCACCCACCTTGACCTGGTACAACAGCCCGTCGACCCGCAACAACGCGAACGGCGCGCCCTGCTTGTTGACGCTGCCGACCATCGCCATGTTGTCCAGCGGATAGGCCTCCAGCGGCTCCTTGCGCCGCTTCAGCTCGCTGGCCAGCAGCGAACTGGGAGCCCGCTCGTCGCGCTTGAGCGCCACGGCGAGTTTTTGCGTACTGAACGGTTCCACTGCGTCGGCCGCCGCGTAGGGCTGCGGATCGAACTTCTTCGGCGGCTGCAGCGGCGGCACATTGGGCTTGACTTCGCGCCGCTGCTGCTCCATCCATTGCTGCAATTCGTCGAGGTCAGCGCCGCAGCCGGCCAGCGCGGATGCCGCCAGCAAGACCATCATGAACTGCGCGGCGCGGTGCCGCGGGTGACGAACCATGAACTGCATCATTTCGGCGCCCCCGCTGCTGGCTTCTTCTGCGCCGCCACCTCACCGGCGTCGAGGTAGCGATAGGTGCGCGCAATGGCATCCATGGACAACACGCCACCCGCATCGCGCTGGACACCGGCGATCGACAGGTCGTGCAGCGTCACGATCCGCGAAAGGTTGGCCACGTCGGCCGTGAAGGCGCCCAGGTCGTGATACCGCCCGGTGACGCGGATCGTGATCGGCAACTCGGCGTAGTAGTCGCGCACCGCCACGGCGCCTGGGCGGAACAACTCGAACTGCAGGCCGCGGCCGATGCCGGCCTGGTTGATGTCGGTCAGCAGCGCGTCCATCTCGGCCTTGCCGGGCAACTGCTTCTCGAGCTGCGTCACGTATTCCTCGACCTGCTGCTTTTGCTTGCGCAACTCGGGCAGGTTGACGGCCTGCGCCAGCTTGCCACGGTAGTCCTGCTTCAAGCCTGGCTCTTTGTTGCGTTCAACTTCGAGCTCGGCATCCTTGTCCGCCAGCAACAGGAACCAGCCGAGCACGACGACCATCGCGCCGAGCAGCAGCCAGGTCGCGACTTTGGGCAACAGCGGCCATTGCCCGGGCTGATTGCGGTCGAGACCGCGAAACTGTGATGCGACCTGCTCGAACGAGACGGCGAGGTCGAACTTTGAAGATTTTGTCTGGGTGGCCATGGTGCTGCCTCAGGGGGCCTTGGCGGCGATGACACCGCTCGCGGCGGCCGTCGCCGGGGCCGCAGCCTGCGGCACCTTGATCGAGACGCGCATTGAAAAATCGTAAGTCCGCGACCGTCCCGCAGCCTGCCCGCCGGCTCTGATCTCGATCAGCTCGGGCTTCTCGAGCCAGGTCGAGTTGTAGAGGGTATTGCGCAGGAATTCGGACACCCGCTCGTTGGACTGCGCCACGCCATTCACGGCCACCACCCTGCCGGTCTGCCGGACGGCGTTCAGGTACACCCCCTCGGGGGTCTGCCTGACCAGTTCATTGAGCAGATGGACCGGAATGTTGCGGTCGGTCTGCAAGTCTTCGACCGCCTTCTGGCGCGCCTTCAGGGCGTCGATTTCGGCGCGCAGGTTGGCGATGTCCTTGATCTGCGCTTCGAGCTTCTTGATTTCCGCGCCGAGGAAGGCATTGCGCTCCATCTGCGCCGACTTCATCTGCTCGAGCACCGCGAACCACAGCCCGACCACCAGCACCCCGGCCACCGCGCCGAGCGCCAGGCCGGTGAAGTACGCGACCTTGCGCCGCTTGCGTTTTTCTTCCCGGTGGGGAAGCAGGTTGATGAGGATCACTGCATGAACCTCCGCATCGCCAGCCCGCAGGCAGTCAGGTACGACGGCGCCTCGCGGCGGACCTTGTTCTCACGCACCGAGCCGCCGAGCTTCATGTGCTCGAACGGGTTGACCACCATCGATGCGAAGCCGGTCAGGTCGGTGACGCGCTCCTTCAGGCCCGGCAGCGTGGCCGTTCCGCCGGCCAGCATCACGTAGTGCACCTTGTGGTGCGGTGTGCTGGTGAAGAAGTACTGAAGTGCACGGCCGATCTCCTGCGACAGGCTGTCGACGAAGGGACCGAGGATCGACGACTCGTAGTCCTCGGGCAGATCGCCACCGAGCTTTTTCTGCTCGGCCTCCTCGAATGAAAAGCCATACTGGCGCGAAATCAGCTGTGTGAGCTGAGAACCGCCAAAGGCCTGATCACGATCGTAGAGCATCTCGTCGTCGCGCAACACCTTCAAACTGGTGGTGTCGGCGCCGATCTCGAACAAGGCCACCAGAGCGTCCTTGCCTTCGTTCGGCAACGCTTTGACGATGCGGCTCATCGCCAGCCTCGAGGCATGGCTTTCGATATCCAGCACCACCGGCTTCAGGCCGGCAGCTTCGGCCAGGCCTTGGCGATCCTGCACCCGGTCCTTGCGCGACGCGGCGATCAGCACCTCGACATCGCCCACCGACGTCGGGCTCGGCCCGATGACACAGAAATCCAGGCTCACTTCATCGAGTGAGAACGGGATGTACTGGTTGGCTTCGCTCTCGACCTGCAACTCGAGTTCTTCCTCGCGCAAGCCGGCGGGCAGCATGATCTTCTTGGTGATGACCGCCGATTGCGGCATCGCCATCACGACGTTCTTGGTGCGCGTGCCACTCTTGCCGATCACGCGCCGCACGGCGTCGGCAACCTCGTCGAATTTTTCGATCTGGCCGTCGGTAATCCAGCCCTTCTCGAAGGGCTCGGAAGCGAAGCGTTCGACGATGAATTCGCCAGTCGCGCTCTGGCCCAATTCGACCAACTTGACACTCGACGTGCTGATGTCCAGCCCGATCATCGAGGGGTGCTTTCGGCCTAACAGCGAGTCAACAAAGCTCACGACGGGTTCCTCCCAAAGTGCGTTGCCCAAGTGGCCAACCCACACCCCGGACTGTTAAGAAGTTACTTGAATGCTAGCAGTAAAGCCCTTGAGCGCCCAAGAAAAAGGCACGCTTTTCGGCCCCGCATCGTTGTATCGCTCCGACGTGCACGACGCGCCTTGACACCGACCTTGACACGGTGTGTGCAGCCCCTGCAAGGGGTAAGCCCTGATGCACCACGTGCAAGGCGAGCAGCAGTTCACACATCGCCACGGAACGCGTGACCCCCTTCCTATAATCAATGCAGCCACCGCTGGCGCGCCAACAGGCGGCTGCACAGTCGCCCGACTCCTGTGAGCCTGAACAACCGCCTTCCTGCCTGGGCCCACTGGGTCATGCGTCCACTGGGCTGGGCGCTGGCCCTGTTGGCAACACTCGGGCTGTTGCTGGCGACCCTGGTGGCCATCGCGTTGGCGGTCGCCTATCCCAACCTGCCGTCGATCACCAGCCTGACCGACTACCGGCCCAAGCTGCCCTTGCGCGTGTATTCGGCCGACGCCGTGCTGCTCGGCGAGTTTGGCGAAGAGCGGCGCAGCTTCGTGCCGATTGGACAAATCCCCAAGGTGATGAAGGACGCCGTGCTGGCGATCGAGGACTCGCGCTTCTACGACCACGGTGGCGTCGACTACGTCGGCATGCTGCGTGCCGGCCTGGCCCAGTTCAGCGAGGCACGCAGCCAGGGCGCCTCGACGATCACGATGCAGGTGGCACGCAACTTCTACCTGACCACCGAGAAGACCTTCACGCGCAAGATCTACGAAGTGCTGCTGACCTGGAAGATCGAGAGCCAGCTGACCAAGGACCAGATCCTCGAGGCCTACATGAACCAGATCTACCTCGGCCAGCGCGCGTATGGATTCGCCGCGGCCTCGGAGATCTACTTCGGCAAGCCGTTGAAGGAGGTCAGCGTGGGCGAAGCCGCGATGCTGGCGGGCCTGCCGAAGGCCCCCTCGGCCTACAACCCGATCGTCAACCCGCGGCGGGCCACGGTCCGCCAGCAGCACATCATCGAACGCATGCTCGACAACGGCTTCATCAATGCCGGGCAAGCCGCCGCGGCACGCGCCGAGAAGCTGCGCTACCGCACCCCGTCGGAAGTGGCGGTGCATGCCGAGTTTGTCGCCGAGACTGCGCGCCAATTGGTCTTCGCCCAGTACGGCGACGAAACCTACAGCCGCGGCCTGAATGCGACGCTGACGGTCAATGCCGCCGAACAGATGGTCGCCTACCGGGCGCTGCGGCGCGGCCTGATGGACTTCGAACTGCGTCAGGTCTACCGTGGGCCCGAGGCCTATGTCGACCTGCCGGCCGACCCGGCCGAGATCGATACCCGTGTCGCCGAGGCGCTGTCCGACCATCCGGACAATGACGACCTGCGCGCCGCAGTGGTCCTCGAAGCCTCGCCGCGCAAAGTCGTCGCCGTGTTGCAGGACGGCGAAGAAATCACCGTCACGGCCGACGGCCTGAAGCCGGTTGCCTCGGGCCTGGGAGACAAAGCCGCGGCACAGAAGCAGATTCGTCGCGGTGCCGTGGTCCGTGTGTTGAAGAACACCAAGGGTCAGTGGTCATTGACCCAGGTGCCCGAGGTCGAGGGCGGCTTCGTCGCACTCGACCCTGCCACCGGGTCGATCCGCGCACTGGTCGGCGGCTTTGACTATGGCAAGAGCAAGTTCAATCACGTGACGCAGGCCTGGCGTCAGCCGGGTTCGAGTTTCAAGCCTTTCATCTACTCGGCCGCACTCGAAAAGGGTTTCACACCCGCCACCGTGGTCAACGACGCGCCGCTGTTCTTCGATGCCGGCGCCACCGGCAGCCAGCCCTGGGAGCCCAAGAATTACGACGGGACGTTCGAGGGCCCGATGCCGCTCAAACGCGCGCTGGCCCGGTCGAAAAACATGGTTTCGATCCGCGTGCTGCAAGCCGTGAGCCCGCAGTTCGCGCAACAGTGGGTCACCCGCTTCGGCTTCGACGCCGAGAAACACCCGGCCTATCTGACGATGGCGCTGGGCGCCGGTTCGGTCACGCCGCTGCAGATGGCCAGCGCCTACGGCGTGTTTGCCAATGGCGGCTATCTGGTGGCACCCCGCCTGATCGAGCGCCTGACCGACAGCAAGGGGCGTGTGCTGCAGCAGGCCGAGCGGCCGCTGCTCGATGAATCACTGCGCACGCTCGACGCACGCAATGCTTTTGTCATGACCAGCCTGCTGCAGGAAGTGACGCGCACAGGCACTGCCGCACGCGCGCAGGCAACGCTGAAGCGACCGGACATCTACGGCAAGACCGGCACGACCAACGACTCGATGGATGCGTGGTTCGCCGGCTGGCACCCCAGCGTGGTGGCGGTGGTCTGGATTGGCTACGACAACCCGAAGAAGCTCGGTGACCGCGAAACCGGCGGTGGCCTGGCCCTGCCGGTCTGGATCGAATACATGGCTCAGGCCTTGAAGAATGCACCGGTGACGCAAGCCGAAGCGCCCGAGGGTGTCCTCAACATCGGCGGCGACTGGATCTACGATGAGTACGCCCATGGCGCCGGCGTCGGCAGCCTGGGCCTGGACGAGAAGGCACCCGCACCCCCCACCGAGG
>Ga0315283_10001820_pt1 | contig 17453 bp, 16 predicted proteins | sample YL17G09_0_MG_FD_204541 | JGI IMG/M metagenome (GOLD analysis project Ga0315283, IMG submission 204541) | Sediment microbial communities from Yellowstone Lake, YNP, Wyoming, USA - YL17G09_0 | ecosystem: Environmental > Aquatic > Freshwater > Lake > Sediment | place: USA: Wyoming | collected... | reverse complement strand
CAGGCCATTGAAAACCTGCAAAGCGTCACCGGGCGCAAGTTCCTTGGTGAAGATCGCAACCTGATCATACCCAATTCGGACGATAAGGGGGTGGATACTTTTACCGCCACGCTTTCTGCCGGTCCAGCCATCAAAACCGCAGTTGTTGGTTTGCTGGATGAAGTTTCCCTGGGTAGTGTCCAGCGGCTGGCGCACAGCCTCTACGCCAGGGTGGTCACCACCATCGGGCTGAACGATGCCCGCAAGCCGGAGCAGCAGATTGATGATCTGGTGCAGCTCCACCCGGATCTGGTCCTGATCGCCGGTGGGACGGATGGGGGGGCAGAACGCTCAGTCCAGCGCCTGATGGAAACTATCGGCCTGGCCTGTTACCTGATGCCGGCCGATAAACGTCCCGCCCTGCTCTTTGCCGGGAATCAGAGCCTGGCTGCAGAAATAAAAAAAAGTTTACAACCGTTGACATCCTTTTTAAGCATCAGCCCAAATCTGCGTCCTGGCATCGATACTGAGGACCTGCAGCCTGCCCAGCGCGCCCTGAGCGGGCTTTATTTCCAGGTGCGCCGCACTCAAATGAATGGCCTGGATGAACTCAACAACTGGGCCGGGAACTCACTGATGCCAACCGCCTCTGCTGAAGGGCGGATTATTCGCTTCCTCAGCAAGGTGTATGATTCAAGCAAAGGCATCCTGGGTGTGGATCTGGGTGCATCGGCTGCCACCGTCGCGGCGGCCTTCAGCGGCGAACTGACGCTGGGTGTGTTTCCGCAACTGGGGCTTGGCGAAGGCCTGCCCAACTTGCTGCGTTACACCAGCCTGGCAGACATCCTCAAATGGATTTCGCTCGATATTCCCGCCGAGGCAGTGAGAGATTACCTGTACCAAAAATCCATCCACCCGGCGAGTTTACCCGCCACCCTCGAAGACCTGTCCATTGAGCAGGCGCTGGCGCGCCAGAGTCTGTCCGTGGCACTGGGCCTGGCTGGCAAGGATTTCCCCCCCAAAGTCCGCCGGGCTGCACCCGGCCTGACACCCTACTTTGAACCGATCCTGGCAGCCGGGAGCGTGGTCACACGCGCCCCCAGCCTTGGTCAGGCTTTGCTGATCCTGCTGGATGGCATCCAACCGTTGGGCATCACCAACGTAATTCTGGATCAAAACAATCTATTACCTGCGCTGGGCGCAGCTGCCAGCCGCAATTCCATCCTGCCAATCCAGGTATTGGAATCGGGCGCGTTCCTCGGGCTGGCGACAGTGGTAGCACCCTGTGTCAATGCCCACTTCGGGACACCCGTACTCCATGCCCGCCTTGTCTACAAGAACGGCAACGAAAGCCGGGTGGAGCTGAATCAGGGTGCTTTGGAAGTAATGCCTTTACCCGCCGGTCAATCCGGACGCCTCTATCTGCAACCTTTGCACCAGGCTGATCTGGGCTTTGGCCCCGGTCGCACCCACGAGGACGGTATTCCCGTCACCGGGACGGCGCTGGGAGTTGTGCTCGATGGGCGCGGCCGCCCGTTGCGCTTCCCCACGGATGACATGCGGCGGCGCGAAATCATCAAGAAGTGGCTGTGGACGGTTGGAGGCTAGACTTTTCATGCTGTCACCCGTGGTACACATACTCCCATTGACCACCCTCCGGCGCGAACGCCTTTTGCCGATTCGCGGGCGTGTCACCGCGCGGTTGGGCCAAAAGGTCACGCCATTGGATGTGGTTGCCGAAGCGCACTATGGTCAGGAACATAAGCTGATCGATGTGGCCCGCACACTCGGGGTCCAGCCGGAAGTGGCCCAACGCCTGATCCAGGTCAAAGCCGGAGAGACGATCACCAAAGGCCAGGATATTGCCCGGAAGGTGGGTCTCGTCCCCCAAATCCTGCGCGCATCGGACAATGGCAGGGTCATTCTGGTCGGCAGTGGGCGCATCTTGATGGAAGTGGGGGAAGGAACTTTCGAACTACGTGCCGGCATTCCAGGGAAGGTCACCCGCCTTATCCCCGAGCGAGGCGTGGAAATCACCTTCAACGGGGCGCTGGTGCAGGGCGCCTGGGGAAACGGCCAGATGGGACTTGGCTTGATGCTGCCCGTAGTGGAAACCGCGGACGGATTGCTCACTGAAAACCAAATCGACATCAGCCTGCGCGGCTCGATACTGCTGGCAGGTCATTGCGAGGACCCGCAGGCGCTCATAGCAGCCGGCGACCTGCCGGTGCGCGGCATGATCCTGGGCAGTCTCTCATCCGCCATCCTCCCGCTGGCAGCCCAAATGCATTATCCGCTTATTGTCGTGGATGGTTTTGGGTCAAAATCAATGGATGGCGCAACTTATAGATTATTGACTACCAATGCCAAGCGCGAAGTGACGCTCAACGCCGTACCGTTCGACCAGCAGACTGGCGTGCGGCCCGAAATTCTCATCCCTTTGCCTGTCACGCAGGACCCCCCTCTGCCTCGCGAAGTGGAGACATTTGCCCCCGACCAGCCGGTGCGACTGAGGCGGGCACCCCACCCCGCAGCGGTTGGAACCCTGGCCCGATTGATTCCCGGTCTGACCTCACTCCCCAGCGGGTTACGCGTGGCGGCTGCAGAAGTAAGACTTGAATCCGGTGAACAAGTGATTATCCCGCTTGCCAATTTGGAAATCCTAGGGTAATATAATTCAAACAAGGAGGAAGCAATGTTGGATGATGGTAATGCCCTTAATATGAGTGAAACTCCTGACGCCCCACCGCCTGAGGAGAAAAGCAACCGTACCTTCTTGATCGTTGGTGGGGTTATGGCAGGCTTGGTTTTCCTGACCCTGGTTTGCCTGGCAATCTATTTCCTGGTCATCCGGCCGCGCAGCGCCGCCACCAGAAATGCGGCCCAGGCAACGATCGAAGCAGGAAATGCCCAGGCCATCCAGCAGGTGACATTAACCGCGCAAGCCGCCCTGTGGACACCGACACTTCCACCAACTTCCATACCCGTGAATACCAGTACCGCTGTTCCAAGAACGGCGACTGTCAGCCCCACCCCGGTAATTTCGATTCCTCTGAGCAGCCCGGCTGCAACAGCCACCTTCAACCAGGGTACGGTGGTCGCCTTGCAAACGCAACTGGCATTTCAAATGATATCCACAGCCGCTGCCATACAAGCAATGCCTCAAACCGGTTTCTTCGATGAAGTCGGCCTGCCCAGCATGATTATCCTGGCGCTGGCGCTGGTGGTCGTCATCTTCCTGGCACGCCGGATGAGGAAATCCCGGGCAAAATAGGTCTTTTACTGCTTTCTCTGTTGGTCTAGAGGATTGGGTCTGCTTCTATTGGTGGAACCACATGGGTCCGTGCATTCGGGCCCATGTTTTTTAATATTAAATCTCACCGCCCAAAACGGGAGCGCACAAATTCTTTCGAAGACCACCTTTGAAACTTCCCGGTTCTAGGTCACACTGGCGGCAACGGATTCACCGTAACCCAGCAGGGCTTTAACCATCTCCATGCTGCGTCCTTCAGCGTAAACGCGCAACACCGGTTCGGTGCCGGAGGGACGGATGAGCAGCCAGGAATCGTCGGCCATGATGTATTTGACACCATCCATGTTGCTGATTTCTGCCACCTTCTGCCCAGCGATCTCCGCCGGGGCTTTCTTGTTCAGAAAATCGGTCATCTCGGCCTTGGCGACCGGGTGATGCAGACGCAGGTCCGTGCGCTCATAGAAGGCCGGGCCAACCTCCGCCAGCAGATCGTCCACCAGCGCATATAATGGCTTCTTCGCCGCGGCGATGATTTCCACCAGCAACATGCCCATGGCCGGCCCGTCACCTTCGGGGATGTGTCCCTTGAACGAGATGCCGCCTGATTCCTCACCGCCAATCAGGACATCTTCGCTCATCATATAATTGGCGATGTGGTTAAAGCCGACCGGTGTTTCAAGGAGTTTCAAGCCGTAACGCTTGCACAAGCGGTCCACCATGCGCGTGGTTGAGACCGTCCGCACCGCGGCGCCGCTCCAGTTGCGTTTCTCCACCAGGTAGCGCAGGGCAAGCGCAAAAATCTTGTGCGGGTCGACAAAATTGCCATGTTCATCCATGGCGCCGATGCGGTCCGCATCGCCATCGGTGGTCACTCCAAAATTGCCCATGCCCGCGCCGATGGCCCCGGCCAGTGCGCCCAGGTTCTTGGCAATCGGCTCCGGGTGAACGCCGCCAAAGCCCGGGTTCATCTCCGAGCGGATTTCCGTGATCTCGCAACCAGTCCCTTGCAGGAAGGCTTTTATCACGCCACGTCCCGAACCGTACATCGAGTCAACCACAAAACAGGGCGGGTTTTCGGCGATCACATCGCTGTTGATAAGCTTGCGCAAATGCTCAAAATACGCCGGCAGCGGGTTGAAGCGCTGGATAAGCCCCTGTTGGCGCGCCATATCGAAGTCCATCAGGTTCGGTCCCCGGGCGCGTTGCTCGTTGTCATTGAGGTAAACCTCCACCCGGTGGCACTGCTCGGGCATGGCCGACCCCCCATAAGCGGCTTTGAGCTTGACCCCGTTATAACGCGGGGCATTATGCGAGGCAGTGATCATCACTCCGGCGATGGCATTCTGGTGTTTGACCGCGTACGAGATCGCTGGCGTGGGCGAATCGGATTGGGCCAGATAAACGGTAAAACCGTTACCCGCCAGCACACGCGCCACGTCTCCAGCGTAGCGGTCGGAGAGGAAGCGCGTGTCAAACCCGACAACGAACTTCTTGGGGTCAGGGACAGAGCCTCCGTTTCTGGAGTTGTCCCAGCTCTCGGAGGCAACTGCATCAGCAATGGCCTGGGTCAGCATGCGCAGGTTATTGAAAGTAAACGTGTCTGAGATGACGGCGCGCCAGCCGTCCGTACCAAAATGGATGGTCATTTATTGGAACTCCAATCCGTGAGATGAACCCCCGGGGGGGTTGGCGTGAATTCGAACAGACTTTAGGGGGTTGGTGTAATCGTGGGGACTGGCGTCGGTGTCAGCGCTGTGGCGGTCAGAACCGATTGCAGCACCCAGCCTTCCAGGTTGTCGAATGCCCGTACGCGCACCCAGATCATAGTACCAACGTTTGAAATTTCAGGCTGGACCTGGACAATGAAACCGTTACCAAGGACCGTGATCACAACTCCGGAACCCGGTTGGGTGCGCAGGTTCGCCCCACCTCCAGAGATGGCATTGATGATGGCGTAAGCGGGAGAAGGTTGGAGTGTGGAGGTTGGCATAAGCGTGGCGCTTGGCAGGCTGGTGGGGGTTACCGTCGAGGTCTGGAGCCTGGTCGCGGTGTTGGAAGGCAGGAGTGCGAGCGTGGGTGTCGATGCAATGTGGCGGGTGCTGGAAATGCCATCCCGGATGAATGTCACCAGCCCGGTAAGAATCGCCAGCGCCACCAGGGAAAGTAATCCAAGAAGAACGGGCAGGAGGTATCCGCTGGCTTTCATCGGTTTGAAACGCAACCCGACCAGAACAATCCCCCCCACCAGTGTCGCCAGAGACAGGTGCACCAGGAAGACCAGCGCCCCGTTCGGCCAGAGAGGCACGCCGCTGATTTCCCTCCCGATGCCCAGCCCGATGCCCGCCGCACTGACCGGCAGGAACAACCCGTATGCAAGCATCACACTTGCCAGAATTGGTTTTTGTTCGGAGCGGACGAAGGAGATTGCCAGGAGCGCCGCCCCCAGCGCCACAACCAGCAGATCCGGCCACCACAGTTGGGCATGCGTCCTGGCATAATAAAATGGTAAATTATTCCAGAGACGGCTGGCCAATCCAGCCAGCGCTCCAGTCAGGAATACCAGCCCCCCGGCTACCAGCAGACCACCCAGCGTCAGGAAAAAGAAACGCCAGGAGCCGGTAACCGCCGCCAGGGTCATGCCCACCCATGGGGTTAGCAGCGGAGCGAGCAAAATCCCCACCAGTAGCAGAGCCGGCGCATTCAGCAGGTAAGCCGCACTCAGGATGGCGCCGCACAAAAAAGCGAACAGAAAGAATTCAAAGGAGGGAACTGCACGCCGTGCCAGGTTGTCCAACAAGGCAGCCCGTTCGTCAGCCCCGGGCAGCACCAGCATACGCTGCGCCCTTCTGCGGCGGGCGCGTGGCAGGGGAACGTGCCCGCCAATCGGGGTAAAGCCCTCCGGCAGGATCGGTTCTTCGGGAAAGTTCTCTTCCGAGCGGGCAGGTTCTTCCGGGTTTGGGTTCAAATCTGGCAGGATCATTTTTACAACTCGCTCCGCCCCGTGCCCCGTTCAGGAAACGGGATGATCGCGGGAACCGGGACGATCACAGTGGATGGCCCTATTATACAACAACACCGTCCCGTACGTGATTCGGGATGCTAACAACCTGGCCCGGGGACGAACGCGAAGGACGCCAGGTTGGCCTGGCGTCACGATCCATTCGAATTTTCAAGTTGGATTAAACCCAACCGCGCAACTGCATGGCCTTGGCCACGCGGTCAATGGCAACCATGTAGGCTGCATCCCGCATATACACCTTCTGCTTGATGGACATATCCAGCACAGCGTGGAAGGCCACGGTCATCTTCTGATCGAGTTTCTGCAGCACTTCTTCCTTGGGCCAGTAGTAATTGGCATCGTTTTGGACCGACTCAAAGTATGAGCAGGTCACACCACCGGCATTGCACAGGAAGTCGGGGATATCGAAGATGTTGTTCTTCTTAATGTATTCATCTGCTTCGGGCGTGCAGGGGCCATTGGCGCCTTCGGCCACGATCTTGACATTTTTCGAGATCATCTGGATGGTCTCGCCATTGACATGGCCTTCGATGGCAGCCGGGATCAAAACGTTGCAATCCTTCTCGATCCACTTCTCGCCGTCTTCGACAATGTAACCTGCAGCCTCGGCCTTCTTCTTATCGATCGTGCCGTATTGGTCCACGATGGTGAGCAGGTAGCGTGGGTCCACGCCGTCTTTGTGGCTGTAAGTATAGGAGGTCTTGTCATTGCGATCCCAGCAGGACACGCAGGCCACCTTTCCGCCCAGCATTTCGATGAAACCGATGGCAGCATACTGCGAAACGTTGCCAAAGCCTTCGATGGCAGCCACGGATTTCTTCGGGTCAATGCCCAGGTGCTTCATCGCCTCCCGAATGGTGTAGACCACGCCGTAACCGGTCGCTTCGGTGCGGCCCTCCGAACCACCTCCGCCCAGCGGCTTGCCGGTGAAAACACCGGGGGTGTACTTGCCAACCAGCTTGGAATACTCGTCCATCATCCAGGCCATCATCTGGCCGGTGGTACCGACATCCGGAGCAGGGACGTCCTGGCGCGGGCCGATGTTCTTCCACATTATCTGCACCCAACCTCGGCACAGGCGTTCCTTCTCACCAACGGAAAGCGTGGACGGGTCAACGATGATTCCGCCCTTGCCGCCGCCCAGCGGAATATCAGCCACGGCGCATTTCCAGGTCATCCAGGTCGCCAGGGCGCGCACGGTATCCAGCGTCTCGGCGGGATGGAAGCGGATGCCGCCCTTGTTTGGGCCGCGGGCGTCGTTGTGCTGGACGCGATACCCCTGGAAGACGCGCAGCGAGCCATCGTCCATGCGCACCGGGATGCGGAAGGTGTATTCGCGCATTGGCCAGCGCAGTACTTCGGCCACCTGTGGGTCCAGGTTGAGCAACCTGGCAACCCCGTCAAACTGCTTCTGTGCCATTTCGAAAGCATTGATCTGTCCTGACATTTTTATCTCCTTGTGAAGATTGAATTGCGGTGAAAATAGAAACGGGCACCCCGGACGGGAGGCCCGCACACCCCCCCTGCTCCCCGGTTTATTGCATCACACCAGGAATTTTCTTTCCGCTTAAAGGTACTCGATTATCATTCCGAAGTCAATATGACAAAATCCATAGCCGTGCGTGATTTATTTCGTGATTTTTTGCACAAACAAACCAGCCGTTCCACTGGGATGATTATCCCTCGCCAGCCTCATTATCCTCATCGTCCCCGCCATCCAGCTCCAGGTGAACTTTCTGCGGGTCCAGTTGGACCCACAGCAGGAGCACGTTGCCATCGTCGGTTTCCACCGCCCGCGCCGCCACGATGGGGGCTTTCTCTTCCAGCCCCAGGTCGTTGCGATAGTGCAGGTGGATGGGTTCGTTCAACCGCCAGCGGCGGTAGCAGCGTTCCACCAGCGCCGGGCCGTTGAACGTGCGCAGGCGCGTCAGCAGGGTCAGCGGCAGGAACGGGCCTTCGCCCAGGCTGAGCGCCCAGCCGTCCTGGACGGGCTCGAACACGGGGGGTGGACCTTCGATGATGGTGATTTTATCTTCCATAAGGATACCTGTAGTTGCGGAATAATACCATATTTTATTCGAAATTTCCTTGACCATGATATACTTACAGCGTAATTACAAAAGGAGAGACGATGATAAGGAAAATTTTTAGAACGGGTAACAGCATGGTTGTATCCCTGCCAAAGGATATTGTTGAGCAGCTTGGCATGAGCGCAGGAGCAGACGTATCGGTTGACCTGGACCGTAAAAATCGCCAGATTGTCATCCGTCAGGTTGAGCTTCCCATTGCCGGCGGCATAGATGAGAATTTTGCGCGCCAAGTGGCGGAGTTTATCAACGAGTATCGCCCTGCCCTTGAAGCCCTGGCAAGAAAATGAAGTATATCATCCCGGAGCAGGTGCTGTTCATCCACGCACGCCTTATTGCTGAAACAGGCGGTTTGCATGGCATTCGTGAGCTTGCACTCATGGAATCGGCAGTTGCGCGTCCACAGGTTTCTTTTGACGGTAGAGATTTGTATGGCAACTTGTTTGCAAAGGCGGCAGCCTTATTAGAGTCGCTGGTTAATAATCATCCTTTTCTGGATGGAAACAAGCGTACCGGGATCTCAGCAATGGCTTTGTTTCTCCGGATGAATGGCTATCGGATCAAGGCCACGAACGAAGAAATAGTAAATTTTACGCTGGCAGTTGCAAAGAAACAACTGGATTTCGAAGAAATGACCGCCTGGCTGGCAAAATATAGCCAGAAAGACAAGGGGTAACAAACAGATGAAGATGGCACACGGGCAACCACAAGGGTTGCCTCTGCAAGATCAATCTTCCTTCGGTGGTGCAGCCTCCCCGTAGTCCAGCACCTCACGCACCCCGGTGCCCGGTTCAGGCGAGCCGACGATGCCCTTCTCTTCCATCGTATCCACCAGCCTCGCCGCGCGCGTGTAGCCGATGCGCATCCGGCGCTGCAGCATCGAGACCGAGGCACGCCCCTCGCGCCGGACTGTGTCGATGGCGTCGTCAAGCAGCGGGTCGCCCTGGATGGCGGTGATATCCTCGAACATCGGCACTTGCTTTAATGGGGCACCTTGCGGAATCTCCCCGGCGCTGATGCCCGAGGATCCGCCGGCCGCCGCGGCATAGGGGCTGGAGGCGCCCGCCTGCGCTTTCCAATAGTCAACCAGGCGGGTGATCTCGTGATCCGAGACAAAGACGCCCTGCAAACGCACCGGCGCAGGCGAGTCGGGCGCCTGGAAAAGCATGTCGCCCCTCCCGAGCAGACGTTCCGCGCCGGGTTGGTCCAGGATCACGCGGCTGTCGGTGTTGGAGGCCACCGCAAAGGCGATCCGGGCCGGGAAGTTGGCCTTGATCAGCCCCGTCACCACGTCCACCGAGGGACGCTGGGTGGCAATGATCATATGGATGCCGGTGGCGCGCGCCAGTTGCGCCAGGCGGGTGATGGTGCGCTCGGTCTCGTCGGGGGAGATCATCATCAGGTCAGCCAGTTCGTCGATCACCACCAGCAGGTAGGGTAGTTTCTTGCCGCCCTGGGCGGTCATTCGTTTGTTGTAATCGGCGATGTTGCGCGCCCCCAGCTCGGCGAACTTGTGATAGCGGTTGTCCATCTCACGGGTCATCCATTGCAGGGCGCCGACCACCCGTTCGATCTCCACCACCACTGGGGCCAGCAGGTGCGGGACGCCGTTGTACCCGGTCAGTTCGACCCGCTTGGGGTCCACCAGGATCAGGCGCAGGTCGTCGGGGGTGTTGTTCAACAGCAGGCAGGTCAGGATGGCATTCACGCACACCGACTTGCCCGAACCGGTCGTCCCGGCAATGAGCATGTGCGGCATGGCTTCCAGGTTGCCAGCCTTGGGGTGCCCGGCCACATCCTTGCCCAGCGCAAAGCGCAGCGGTGCCTTGTTGCGGGTGAACACCTCGCTCTCCACCACCTCGCGCAGCGCCACCAGCGCCATCTCATCATTCGGGACTTCGATGCCCACGTAGCCGCGCCCCGGCACCGGGGCCTGGATGCGGATGCGCGGCGCGGCCAGGGCCAGGGCCAGGTCATCTGCCAGAGAAGCGATCTTGCCCACCCGCACGCGCGTCTGCCCGTTGCGCGACTCGACGAACAGCGGCTCCACGCCGAACATGGTCACCGTGGGCCCGCGGCTGATCTCGACCACCTGGCTGGGCGCGCCGAAGGAGGCCAGCGTCTCCTCGATCAGGCGGGCGCGCTTCTGCACAAATTCCTCATTGATCTTGGGAGCTTCCGGCGGCTCGAGGATATCGCCCACTTTCGGCAGAATCCACGTGATCGCCGGGGCGGACGAAAGGTTGGTCCTGACCGTCACGCCCGGCGTCCCGGCCCGCAGCGGCTGCGATGGCGGTGGAGGCTGCAGAGGGGTGAAATCATCCAGCAGTTCCTCCGGCGACCCGCTCTTGCCCGGGCGGTGCGACAGCCTCTGCAGCAGCTGGTCCAAGCGTTCCTTGAGTTTTTTTCCAAGGGGCCCGGCCCATTTGAACATCTCCTGCATGGAAATATCCAGCGTCATCGCCAGGGCCACGACCAGCCAGGCGATCACCAGGATGACCGTCCCGGACGTCCCGATGGCACCGACCAGCCCCCTTTGGAGCAGTGCGCCGACCGAGCCGCCGCCGCTGCCTGCCTGGAATGCCACCAGCAGGCTAAAGAACAACAGCAGCATGCCGATGACGCGTTCGATGTTAAGCCTCGGGAGACGTTCCACGTTGCGGGCCACCAGCCAGACGCCCAGCACAAGCAGCCCTACCGGCAGGATATAAACACCCCAGCCAAAGACGGACTTCAAGGCGTTGATCCAGGTGCTGGTCAGCCCGCCTTTGTTCGCCGAGAAGAGACTGAGCAGCGTCAGCAGGCCGGTGATGGCCAGCCCCACGCCGAGGATGTCCATTTTACGCTCGGGCGAGATATCCCCCAGGATCGAAAAACGCTCTTTCGGGTAACTCTTGCGGGAAGAAGGTTTGCGCATGGATGACTGTCTGGGGCGGCGCACCGGCTCCTCTTCCCGGATATACGGTTCGCGCTTGCCGGAGCGCGAGGAACTGCGGACAGGCTCCGGGTCCTGGTAGAAAGACTTGCCGCGGCTGGCGGAGCGGGAGGATGATTTTTTGGAAGGGCGTTTGGAACTATAAAGAGGCATGGTGAAGATATTATACTTCTACTAATGGTTCAAGCACCTGCGATCAGCAGCAGGCAGGCGGTCGTTCGAGGCTGGTTGATTGCAGATTGACGAAATGGATAAAGCGCGTCAAAACAACTGCAAACAATTCCATCCTACACAGGGATAAAAGGTGGTTTCTTTATTATTGTATGCTGGCAAGCATCAAAAACCCTACCGCAATAACATGCATTAAAGTCACTTAATTTGCAAAATTCGCGGAACGAATATCCTTCACGAAGATGATCTGAAGCGTGTGGATGTGAAAAGGAAAATGTTTTACCGTTTATGGCAAATCATAAATATTCCAGATTTTAAGATTATCAATTGCCAGGACGGTATCGTCAGCAAAGAAACTGAGATCGCCATACCGAATGAGGTTGACTTCGGCAGAGAACAGAGCTTCACCATTAATAAAAATGGCTATTTTCGAACCCTTCGCGATCACCATGGCGTGATTGGATTGAATGCCTGAGTTTGCCAAACCCTGGAAATCATAATTACCTTCCTGTTCAAAACTTACCTGCACGTCACCGCCAGAAGTAATGGCGAGTGAATAATTGGGGCCTTCAGTGTTCCTGAATTTGAAAGACCAACTGGAACCACTGGATGCGCCAATGAAATAGTGTGCATCAAATTCGGCCACAAAATCTGAATAATTTATATGTGGGTTTGACAGGCGGCAATTAGTGACCACCAATTCCTCCTGCACGTATTCCATGCGCCGCCCGCACCAATCGTCTGCCTGCCACCCCCCCGATTTATCATGGAAATCATCCTGAAAAATGGGAGTGCGTTTGGCGATGACATCCAGTATGGGCTGGGCAAAATCGGTCACCCAGGCAGGCTGGGGCGTTTGGGTTGAGGTTGGCCTGGGCGTGGAGGTGAGATGCAAAGTGGGAGTTGACGTCGAATTTGGGGTTGAAGTGAAGGTTTGTGTCAATGTACTGGTGGGTATCGGAGCTGACCCGAACGAACGCATGGCAAATATGCTTCCCCCAATGATCGCAACCATGAGCAGGATGCCCCAGATCCAGATATTCTTGCTTTTTGTACTCTTTTGAACCCTGGCAGGTTCCACCGCCCTTATTGGTTGCACCGGAGTCGGCTGGACTTCAGGAGCTGGCGGTTTTTCCATAGACGAAATTTGAACCGTTTCAGGGCCCCCTTGTTCCGGAAGGAAGGATCGTACATATCCGACCAGGGTATTGATCTGCTCCTGCGTGGGTGGATTCATTGCATCCAGCCAGTGCGTGCGCGCCAGGTAATATTGTTTCCCTGGTTCCGGGGCAATCGCATCGATCTTGAAGGGAATGATGATCAGGTTATTGTCGAACGCCAGTGAAATTTCGTTTCCCACTTGTTTGGACCGGTTGGAGTCAGCCGAGAAAACCAGTACCATTACTCGGCTGAGGGCAATGGCATTCGAGATGGCCGTTGGCCAATCCTGTCCCGGGGCGATATCCCTGGGCGCGATCCAGCAGCGGAATCCGGCGTGTTCCAGGTTCGCGCAGACCGCATCTGCAATGGGCTTGTCCTTGTGAGAGTAAGAGATAAAAACATCCTGATGCATTTTTCGCTCCGTGTTCTGGTTGCCGGAATCCGCACTGTTTTCGTCTATATTAAATTTTGTAAAAATCAATTATTTCAAGCATCACCCGCATGGATATTATACATTTTTTCCACACTTCCGATGTCTTTGAGACTTCGGAAGTCTTGAGTCCGGCAGGGTATAATACCTGCAATGTTTGAAATCGTCTTCCTCGGCACCTCCGCTTCCGCCCCCTCCGCCAAACGCGGCCTTTCGGCCCAGATCGTCAAGCACGACGAGTTCCGCTTCCTCATTGACTGCGGCGAGGGCACCCAGCGCCAGATCCTGCAATCCGGCATCGGCTTCCGGAACCTGAACAACATCTTCGTCACCCACGGCCACCTGGACCACATCCTCGGCCTGGCCGGGCTGCTCTCCACGTTCATGCGCTGGGAAACCATCGCGGAATTGAACATTTACAGCGGCAAGTGGGCGCTCGACCGCATCCATGACCTGCTCTACGGTGTGGTGCTGCGCGGCGGGCAGGCGCCGATGACCCTCAATTTGCACGAGATCAAGCCGGGCGTTTTCTTCGAAGCGGGCGATTTCACGGTGACGGCCTTCCCGGTCTTCCACCGCGGCTCAGACTCGCTCGGCTTCAAATTCGAAGAACGCGCCCACCGCCCGTTCCTGCCCGAAAAGGCCGAGGCGCTGGGCGTGCCGTTTGGCCCAATCCGCCGCGACCTGGTGGACGGGAAAATAGTTACGCTGGAGGACGGGCGCAAGGTTGGGCCGGAAGACGTGCTCGGGCAGCTGCGGCCCGGCGTCCGCATGGTATACGTGGGCGACGCCGGCCGCACCGATGACCTGGTCGCCGCCTGCCAGGATGCCGATGCGCTGGTGATCGAGTCCACCTATCTGGAAGAGGAAGCCGAGATGGCCAGGCAGTTTTCGCACCTGACCGCCAAAATGGCCGCCGGACTGGCAGTCAGGGCGAATGTACACCAGTTGGTGCTGACCCATCTGTCACGCCGCTACCGTGAAAAGGATGTGCTGGCTGAAGCGCAGGCCATCTTCCCGAACGTGCGCGTGGCGCGTGATTTTGACGTTTATTCCTTCAAACAGGAAGGCTGAGCATGCCTCGTTTCGAAATCGACCTCGACCCGCTCCAGCACGTTACCACGGATGCCATCGGGCAGCCGGGAGCGCGGGTCTTCTACATTCAAGGCTGGCGCGCCAGCGACCCCCAGCCGGTGACGATCATCATCGAAAAAGTACAGCTCGCCTCGCTGACTCTGGGGGTGGACCAGATGCTGGCGGAACTGGCGAAGCAAAAACTGGAACTGGCCACCCCTGCCGCACAATATGATCCAGACAAAATGCGCATCACCCCGCCGGTGGATCCGCTCTTCCGGGCCGGGGAGTTGGGCCTGGGCTACGACGCCGACCGCGACATGATCGTCATCCTGGTGCGCGAGGTCGTGATGGAAAGTGCTGATCCCGAAGAGGCCGCCGAGGTGCGCTTCTGGTGCACCCGCCTCCAGATCCGCTGGTTGGCGGACTGGAGCAGGGAAGTCATCGAGCGCGGGCGCCCCATCTGTCCGCAATGCGGGCAGCCGATGGAACCCGAGGGTCACTTCTGCCCGAAAAAGAACGGGCACAAGCACTAAATTGTGACTACTATGTTATAATATGGTCACATAAGGAGTGCTTTCCATGGAAACAACCGTCGGCATCCGTGATCTAAAAACACATTTAAGCGAGTACATCCAGCGGGTCAAGAGCGGGCAGAGCATTGTCATTACCGACCATGGTAAACCGGTGGGACGCATCCTGCCGGTCGGGATGAGCCTGGATGACCGTCTCGAAATGCTGCGCAAGGCCGGGCTGGTTGAATGGAGTGGGAAGAAATTGCGCCGGATCAAACCTCCGGCTGTCAATCGCGGCGATAAACTGGTCTCTGACATTGTGGTGGAGATGCGGGATTGATTCTCTATTTCGATTCTAGTGCATTGGTCAAGCGTTACGTAGAGGAGCAAGGTTCATCCGATGTACTTGACTGGATGGATGACTCCGAACTCAATGGCACCGTACTGGTGACACGCGCCGAAGTTGCAGCCGCCATCACGCGCGCTGTACGCAGGCAGGTTGTCTCACAAGAGGATGCCCGGCAATTCTTGGAACTGTTCCATAAGGAATGGCGCAACTATACCCGCCTGCCCATCACAGAGGCGCTGGTGGCGCGCGCCGACGCGCTGGCATGTGAACACAACCTGCGCGGCTATGATGCCGTCCATCTTGCCGCGGCACTCACCTGGCAGGAACTGCTTGAGCTGCCCGTTACGCTCGTGACCTATGATCGGGAATTGGCCGAGGCTGCACGAACTTTGGGAATGGCAGTTTTACCAAAGAAACAGTGAAAGCAACTCCGTTATCAGCGAACCATGCCTTGAAATCGACCCTGGAGAATGGAGAAATCACTCTCACAGGCCGGTTTACGTACGGATCCAATTACACCTTCCTCGTCAGCGTTAACCATGAGGGGCAGGAAGTGCCCGCCGTCTACAAGCCGATGCGCGGGGAACAGCCGCTGTGGGACTTCCCGGAAGCCTCCCTGGCGGGGCGCGAAGTGGCTGCGTACCTGGTCAGCCAGGCGCTCGGCTTCGGCTTCGTCCCGCTCACCGTCCTGCGCGACGGGCCGCTCGGCCCCGGCTCGCTCCAGCAATTTATCGAACACAACCCCAACCTCCACTATTTCAGCTTCAACCCCGCCGAGCGCCAGCGCCTGCGCCCGGTGGCCCTGTTCGACCTGTTGATCAACAATGCTGACCGCAAGGGCGGTCACATCCTGCTCCAGAAGCGCACCCGCAAGCTGACCCTGATCGACCATGGCCTGTGCTTCAACGCAGAAGACAAGCTGCGCACGGTGATCTGGGATTTCGCCGGTGAATCCATGCCGCCCGAATTGATCTCTGCACTGGAAACATTCCGGGGGCTCCTGCACCCGGGCCTATCGAAACACCTTCAGCCATACCTTACCCCCGGGGAACTGGTCGCGCTTGAGACCCGCCTGGAGAAACTGCTGGGCAACCCGCTATTTCCCGCCCCGCCGGAAGACCGGCGCGCCTTCCCCTATCCACCCGTATGATGTGTTCCGGTGTCAGGTGTTCCGGGATCACCTGACACTGGAGAACAGGAGCACTTATGCATTACCGTCTCGCCCTGCTCGGCTTTGGCAATGTTGGACGCGCCTTTGCCCGATTGCTCCAACGCAAGGAAACCGGGCTCGAATCGGAGTACGGCATTAACTTCATTGTTACCGGCATTGCCACCGGGAGTCACGGCAATGCCATTGATCCAAACGGCCTCGATCTTGATAAAGCCATTGCCCTGGTTGAGGGCAACCGGTCCTTATCCCTGATCACCCGATTCCCCGATTTGCCAATATCCGATTCCCTGAATTTCGTCCAATCCGTCCCGGCGGACGTGCTCTTCGAGAACTCCCCGGTCAATCACGCGGACGGCGAGCCGGCTGTGACCCATCTCCGCACAGCATTGGAACGCGGCATGCACGCCATCACCGCCAACAAGGGCCCGGTCGTTCACGCTTACCGCGAATTGAGCAGCCTGGCCAGGGCCAAAGGCCGCAAGTTCTATTTCGAGTCCACCGTGATGGACGGGGCGCCGATCTTCTCGCTCTTCCGCTCGGCGCTGCCCGCCGCGCAGGTCAGCTCCTTCCGCGGCATCCTGAACTCGACCACCAACCTGATCCTGGGCCGCATGGAGGCAGGCGAATCCTTCGAGGAGGCGGTTAAATATTGCCAGCAGATCGGGCTGGCCGAGACCGATCCCTCCGGCGACGTGGACGGCTGGGACGCGGCCATCAAGGTCGCTGCGCTGGTCACGGTGCTGATGGAGCTCCCGCTCAAGCCGCAGGAAGTGGACAGGGTCGGCATCCGCAGCATCACGCCAGGGATGGTCGCGGCGGCCACCGCGGACGGCAAACGCTGGAAGCTGGTCTGCACTGCTGAAAAGGATGGCAATAAAGTAAGCGCACATGTGGCCCCGGAACTGGTCTCCCCGTCCTCGCCACTCTACAGCGTGGAAGGCTCCTCGTCCATCGTGGAGTTCCACACCGACACGTTATCCAGTCTCAGCATCGTCGAGGGCAACCCCGGCCCCGAGACCACGGCCTATGGTCTGCTGGCGGATTTCATCAATGCAGTGAAGGTGCAATGCTCAGCAGAGCAAATACACCAAACCCGATGATGATCAGGCCTGAAATCCTGTTTACCCATTGCATACTGGCGATGTTGAACCTGGCCCTAAACAAGCCAACCCCGCCACTCAAAATGAGCCACCACAGGGCTGAGCCAATGAACACGCCCAGGACCAGAACTCCCGCTGACCCATAGTTCCCACTGGCGCCCGCCAGCCCCAGGCCGGCAAATATCGCTGCAAAGGAAATAATGGTCATC
>Ga0315283_10001819_pt1 | contig 17455 bp, 17 predicted proteins | sample YL17G09_0_MG_FD_204541 | JGI IMG/M metagenome (GOLD analysis project Ga0315283, IMG submission 204541) | Sediment microbial communities from Yellowstone Lake, YNP, Wyoming, USA - YL17G09_0 | ecosystem: Environmental > Aquatic > Freshwater > Lake > Sediment | place: USA: Wyoming | collected... | reverse complement strand
AGTCTCCCAAGGGGCAAAACTCGACCAGGTAGGGTAACGTCCAGGCGCTCGGTTTGAAGTGAGTTCTGCAGTGCCGACTGTCGTAAAGCCTCGGAACGAGATGAAAAAGCGGCTTCCAGTACCTGCTTAACTTCATTAGCACGCCTTCCGATGTCTGGTCGCTCCTCCTTGGCAAGTTTGCCAAGTTGGTCAAAAACCTTCATCAGCGGTGAAGAACGCCCAAGATAAGCAATTCGGAACGCCTCCAGACTGGTTTCATCCTGAATGGATTCCAGAGCGTGCAAGGCTTTTTGTCTAATTTGATCTAATTCTGACAACATTTCTGCCTCCAAAATCACCTTTTATAATCATTCATCGAAATAAATATCATTTCGATGCCCAATGAATCAAAACTCCCGTCCCATCAAGGGACGGGAGGCATTTCCCGTGGTACCACCCTTGTTGGTCGCTTTTGCGACCCTCTTCGTCCGACAGCCGAATGGCGATCGGTCCCCAGAATAACGCTTGGGCTGCGTTCCGCACTACTAGTGTGACACACATTCACCCGGACAGCTCCAGAGGGAACTTCATTGGATTTATGCCTGGCGGGGTCTCAGTCTATGCCCCAAGCCTCCCTGTCGGTTTGGATCCAATTACTTTCCTCTTTCAAAGCCTTTATATTAGGTTCTCCCTATTATCTGCAAATATGGGGTTCTGTCAAGACTATACCATGACAGACTATACCATGAATGATCCTGATAAAAGAACCATTGAACATATCAAAATCATAAATAGCCAAAATGATGGAAGGGATGTACCAATTAGCCTGGGTAGGTTTTACGGGTATAATTTATAAAATGAATATTCCCCGACCATTCGCAGTTATTTTTATTATTGGTCTCTCCATATTATTCCTATCAGCGTGTAACCAAAGCAGCCCGGTTCTAACCAGCACTTCGACGATGGTGGTGACACTTGAATCAACGCTGGGTTCCCCGGAACCATCTCAAACGCCGATTCCACCCACTCCAACCCCAATCCCATTAGCTGCAATTGTCAATGGGGAGGCAATCACATTGGAGGAGTTTGACGGTGAATTCGCCCGTTATCAAGCGGTCTCTCCTATAACTGGCACGATTCTGGCATCTGATCCTCGTACAATCGTCCTGGATGAGATGATCAACCAGACTCTTTTTGCACAATCCGCTGCTCAGAATGGTTTTATTGTGGATGAAACAATGCTGCAGGCGAAAATAAAGGCACTTGAAACCCAACTGGGTAGCCCCCAAGCCTTGGAAGATTGGAAAACCACCCATGGCTATACCGATAAGGACTTCGATCTGGCATTAAAGCGCTCGGTTGGAGCAGCCTGGATGCGCGACCAGATTATTGCTAGTGTCCCAGAGACTGCAGAAGAAGTGCATGTGAGGCAAATATTGCTACCCACTGCAGCCCAAGCCGATGAGGTTTATGCCGCGTTACAATCTGGAGCCGATTTTCTGAAACAGGCAAAAAAATTTGATCCGACGACAGGAGGAGATTTGGGTTGGTTTCCGCGTGGTTATCTGGGCGAGCCAGCCCTTGAAGAAGCAGCTTTTGCTCTTCAACCGGGGCAGTACAGCCAGGTGATCGAGACGGAGATCGGATATCACATCTTATATCTGGTTGAAAGTGACATGAACCGTACCCTCCAACCGGATGCAAGGATTGCGTTACAACGTAACGCGTTACTGGAATGGATAAACGAGCGAAGAAATCAAAGTGAGATACAAATTTTTATCCCTTAGCGATCTCACCGGGGAGATGAAGTATGGATTCATTTGAACTCGACGATCTAGAACCTGAACGCAGAAAAAAAACTTCAGCATTGGTATGGAATGTCCTGACCATCCTGGTGCTGGTGATAATCCTTTGCGTCATATCAGCCTCCCTTTTGATTTTTCTTAATCCCTATGCTGGTATCAATCCATTTCCCCCGCCAACTTTATATCCTTCCGTTCCCCCACCAACCATTACGGTCACCCCGCGCATTACTCTTATCCCATCCTGGACACCGACCAATGCGATGCAAGCGACGCAAACTCCGCAGGCAGCCAATATACCCATGATGACAGATACCCCTGCTGCTAGTGGGACAACAATGGATGTTGTAATCTCGACTCCACCAGGAGGATACTCCTTTGTGCCCCGTGAAGGTAGCCCATCTGCAATTGACGGCTCAACTTTTCATCCGGATGTAGGTTGTAATTGGACAGGCGTTGCCGGGCAAGCGACAAGTCTCAATGGCGAGTCGGTGAGAGGTTTATTTGTACAATTAGGTGGTTCGATGCCTGGAGTGGAAACCGTTGATTCTCTTGCGATGACTGGGTTGGCACCCCAATACGGAGATGGTGGATTTGAATTCACCATATCTGATAAACTGGTTGCCTCGAATGGCACACTTTGGATCCAATTATTAGACCAACAGAACCTTCCCCTATCAGACCGAATTTATTTTGATACATACAATGATTGCCAAAAGAATTTGATAATCATCTACTTCGATCAGGTAAAGTAACTAATTTAATTTAAACGTAAAATAATTTGGGCTGCCATATCTTTATGGCAGCCTTTGAGTTATCCCCATAGTTCTTTCATGAAAAGGGCATCATCTTCCATCATTGGGCTTTCACAAACTATCCTTCCCCGGCAGTGGAATGCTTTCAGAGACTTGAATAGACCATCCAGGTCCAGGTCTGATTCTTTCAGGGGGAGATGCTCTTTTTCACCCTTTTCTCCATATTGGATGCCAGAAAGGTGAATATGTAAATGCGTGAACGACTCATCCCCCAGAATACTCCCATATACTTCCAGGATGTGTGAGAATTCATCATAGCTGTTGACTGAACCATCTCCAGGCCGAGCATGTAAGTGAGCAAAGTCAATACAAGGTTCAACACCCGGTAAAGCTTTTGCCATCGCCAGTGTATCTTCAAGTGAACCAAGCATGGCTGATTTCCCCATGGTTTCGGGGCGGAGGATCACAGGATTGCCGGTTGATCTTATCTCCTCCAAACAACCCTGCAGACGTTGAATGGCAATGGGTAAAACCTCGGCAGGCGGTTTTCCAAAGTAAGAACCCGGGTGAAAGATGATGTCTGTCGCTCCAGCCAGGTTGCCATATATCGCAGCATCCATCAAGCGTTTACGTGAGTTGACCCACTCTTCATCGGTGGCATTTAAATTGATATAGTAAGGGGCATGGATGCTAATGAATACATCCTGGTCAACACCGGCAGCCTGGATAGCTGCACAGGTCTGCTCAGTTACCCGCACGGCGCGCACCCACCCAAGTTCGAGGGCATCCAATCCCATCTCTCTCAAGCGAAAAATGGCACCTACGCTGCCCCCAGGGTTTTTGGGTGTTGAAATTGGTGAGCCAACTGTTCCAAAGCGGAAGGGGTCAGACATATTTACCTCCAATAAAAACTGCTTGTAGCGCTCTAATATTCGATGATAAAGTTGTGCACTTATTTTCCATGCAAGCCTCAAAACAAGGACTTAATGATCGACCAGAGAGACGGACCCAGGACTAAAAGACCGATGATGATGCTTGTGACCGCCGCGATCAATACAGCTGCAGCTCCAACATCCTTACCCACCCGGGCAAGATCATCCTGCTGATGGTTGGACGCTAAATCCACCACCGCTTCCAGGGCGGTATTGAGGAATTCTGCAATCCAGACCAACGCGATTGCCAAAAAAATCAGAGCCCAGCTTATCGCAGTAATGTGCAGGAAGAATGATAGAAGGATAACAGCAATGCTGACAACCATGTGAATCCATGCATTCCGCTGGGTCCGAATGACAAACCACCAACCTGAAAATGCATATTTAAATGACTTTAGTCGAGATAGAAAAAATCCTTTGATCATCTTGGTCCTGGTCAGAGCATGGTAACCAGCTTCACTGCAAGCTGGGCTAATGCTTTATCCTGAGCTGCTTGCATCTTCTCCTTATCAGCTTGTGCTAAGTGATCGTATCCTAATAGATGCAAGGTCCCATGTACAACCAACAGTTGTAATTCATCCACCAATGGATGACCACCGGCAGAGGCTTGATATTCGGCTCGAGGCAACGAAATTACTACATCGCCGAGATATAACATTTTTGTATCTGGGTCGAGCTCACCTGATGGAAATGAGAGTACATCAGTGGTGGTATCGATGTTCCGAAATTTATAATTGAGTTTTTTTAGGAGCATATCATCACCGATGACAACGCTCAAAGCTGATTCCTGAGTTACATTTTCAAGGTCCAAGGTAAGCTGAGCTGCGTGCAATAAAATGGTTTTATCGACTGGAAGCTTAACTTTCTGTTTTATCTGTAGATTAATCATAGATTCTATTTATATTTGTCCAGTTTTTTCGTTGTTGGGTGAAGGCTCTAGAGCAGGCGGTGTGGGGGGTGTGTCTACATCTGGAATTCTATAAGATATTGGTCGTGTTTTTATATCAGAGTCAGATTTGGGATATTGGATCCTTGGATGATATACGCCACGCAATGAGGAGGAAAATGAATCGATGATCTGTTCAAGATCTTGCATAGTCAGCTGCGTTTCATCAAGTTCACCGATATCCTGCTTATCTTTCACGACACTTTTTATAAGCTCCAGTAATTCATCCTCACCCTTGGGTCTTTCAGCGCGCTCGCGCGCTTCACACGTATCTGCCAGCATGAGCAGGGCGATTTCGCGTGTGGAAGGACGGGGACCTGGATAGCGGAACTTATCCATATCGACTGCTTCCTTATCCATACCAGCTTCCTCAAGTGCACGCGTATATTGGTAACGGGTGATTGTTGTGCCATGATGCTGTTCAATGAAGTCAGATATCTGTCTGGGAAGGCGATATTTGCGGGCCAGGTCCACGCCATCCGAGACATGCCTGATGATGGTAGCCGCGCTGGTTTCCGGATCCAGATCGTTATGCGGATTTAGATTTCCAGGAGGTTGGTTCTCTATAAAGAAATAGGGATTGAGTAATTTTCCAATATCATGGTACAGAGCACCTACACGGGCTAACATCGAATTTGCTCCTATCGTATCAGCAGCTTGCTCAACAAGGTTTGCCACCCGTAGGCTATGCTGGTAAGTACCTGGTGCATTCCGCAAAAGAAGTTGGTGAAGCTGGTGGTCCGGTCGTGAGAGTTCAATGAGCTGCAATGCTGTGGTTTGCCCCAAAAATTGAGCGAGAAAGTAATGTAAGATCAATGCAATGCTTACAGAAGCAATCCCATTGATGACCGCTGCAAGTGCCAGTGTGGCAATTCCGACCCAGTCAGCCGTTGGTTGGATGATACGATAAGCAACTGCCACCGCTGCCGCTGAGATGGAGATTGCTATGCCTGCCCAAAAGAATGAGGTAAGTCTCTGAGCCTTTGATAATGCGAAGACCCCAAACAATGAGCCCAATAAATAATAAAGGGTAAGCACTTGAGCATCTGGTAAACCATATGGAATCAGGAAGGTTAGTGGGACCACGGCAATTATTGCTAGCTCAGCGGAAAATAATGCTGAGATGGTTAATGCAAATCCCATTACGGGATAAACATATGGGATGACCGCATGATCTGGGATAACTATCCGTGCGACAATAAGGAAAAACAGGAAAAGCACCAACAGTAATGCGAGCTTCCTCACCCCAATATTACCGGAGAACTCGTCTGGGTGTCGATGAGTATAAAATCCAAAGACAGCAACTGATAGAATAGCCAAACCCAGTGCGCTAATGAGATCCTGCCACCGATTTTTAGGTTGGGCAATTCCATATTGCTGAAGCGCTTCATAATCGGTTTCAGTGATCACCTTACCTCCCTGGATAATGGTCTCATCCGTGATAAAGTTACGTGTAACAGTTGGCACACCGATTCGCGCTTGTTGTCTGGCTGCTTCAGTCAATTGTTCGTTATAAAGACTGTTGGGAACAATATATGCTTGTACAAGAGAGGTAATTATTGGGGTTTGCTCTTCCGGGAATGATAGACTGATCAAAGTGGGTATTTTTTCATCCACCGCGCTGATCTGGTTATCACGGAGTGGTTCGCGCATAATCTGATCTAAGATAGAGGTTGTCTCTTGTGAAATACTCTGCCAACGGGAATCGCTCAGGGAGAGAATCCCGATAATCGTATCTCGGCTGAGTTGGATATCCACCAATGCAGTCAGGTCTGTCGTTTTTTGTTCCTGAGTAGAATAACCATCCTGTCGCACGCTGTTAATATAAACCAGTGTATTACGCAAGCGTTCCAATTGCTGGCGGGCAATATTCGTATCTACAGCGGAGTAAACCAGTGGGACTTCGGATGAAACAGTATCTTGCTGCCTGGCAGTGAGGATTTGACTTGGATATGTAAGGGCATTAGGAGCGTGGATGTCATATGGAGCAACATCCCCAACAAGCAAGGGAGGCGTGGATAGATTCTCAGCAAATGGGATTAATAAAGCCAGTAGGATAAACCCAAAAAAAAGCAGGAAAATCAATCCCAGGAAGAAATGACGCCGGGTTAATTTGTAAGCAGACACGTTTTATTGCAGCAACCTTCGAACCACCTGGCTGGCCTGATCGCCAGTTGCCCTGCCTTGCAGGCGAGGCATAAGGATTTTCATAACTTGCCCCATTTCACGAACTGAAGTTGCCCCAGCTTCCGCAACGGCATCCTTTGCCAATTTCTCTAATTCTTCCTCAGATAGTGCAGTAGGCAAGTAGGCTTGAAGAATCGTGATTTCTGCCTCTGCCTGTGTGATCAGCTCAGGGCGGTTAGCTTTTTCTGCATCTGCGATAGATTCGCGGCGGGCTTTTATTTCCTTTTGAATGATGGCCAAGTAGGCTGCCTCGTCCATTTGGGCGTTTTTTTCAACTTCAGCCAGCTTCATGGCAGATAATGCCATGCGGAGCGTACTTTTGCGGGTTTCATCTCCGCTGCGCATGGCGTCTTTTAGGTCGGACTGGAAAGAAGATTTAATATCCATCGTAAAATAAACACTTTCTTATTAATTGATCAAGGACTTATAAATTGATTATAACGTATCTTGATAGCTCAAGACTCGGGATTAAGTGGGTGTGACTTCGCCCACCAATTCACCATTATTTGTCCCGGTTATCCGGACGTCCATGATTTCATTCCTGTAGGGTGTGGGTGAGTTTGCTCTTACCCGTAAATAATTATCCGTAAAACCACTTAGCTCCCATTTGCCTCCCTTGGTAGGGGTAGCTTTTTCCCATAGAACGGGCAAATGTCGCCCAAGCTGTATATTCTGATATGCGGATGAGCTTTCCAGTAAAATCGCTCGCATCCTGGCATTACGTTGTTTGGAGATGTTATGCGGAATCTGGTCGGGTAGCTGCGCAGCGACTGTACCCGGTCGAGCTGAATAGGAAAAAACATGCCCATTGGCAAAGTCCATCTTTTGAATAAATTCAGTACTCTCGGAATATTCAGTTTCGGTCTCTCCCGGGAACCCGGTGATGATATCTGTGGTGATTCCAAGTTCAGGAATGATGGCACGTGCTTGATGGATCAAATTGGCATAGTTTTTTGGGATTATCCGGCGTCCCATTCGTCTTAACGTGGTTTCACAACCTGACTGTAAGGGCAGGTGTAAATGACGACATAAACGCTGGTTTTGCCATAACTCAAAGAAATCTTGGGAAATATCCCAGGGTTCGAGCGAAGAAAGGCGCAAGCGAGGTGTTTCTGTATCGTTTAGGATGGCTCTCACAAGATGCTTTAGATGGGTTGGGGTTTCAAAATCGTATCCCCAGGAACCCAGGTGCACTCCTGTCAGGACGATTTCCTTAGCACCACTATCCAGTGCAGATTGAATATCTGTCAGGATATCGTTTATCCAGCGGCTTCTGCCAGGACCACGGGCAAGCCTGGTGACACAATAGGTGCAATGGTTATCACATCCATCTTGAACCTTAATAAAGGCACGTGTACGAAGTCGGCTCCCCGGGATTGGCTCATGTTGGATGGTCTTCTGATTGATTTCATTGATGGGGATGTTTACTACTGAAGAGACCAGGTGATCCTTATCCAGGTTTCCGATCACCAGGCTCACCCCTGGAAGCTCAGCAGTTTCGTGTGGATTTAGGGATGCCCAACATCCCGTGGCGATGATCTGTTTCGAACCCGATCGTGCAGCCTGACGGATCTTTTGGCGGGAATCTGAGGCTGCTGCTGCTGTGACTGTGCAGGTATTGATCACGACCAGGTCCGCCAATTCAACCTCTGAAGTCAGGGTATGGCCGGCAAGCCGGAATTGGTGCGCAAATATCTCCAGCTCGCTCTGGTTCAGTCGGCAACCTACCATGTCTAAAAACACCTTCATAGTTCTAAAATGAGCTCCCTAATCCAGCAGGAAAGCTCACCACTGAGATGTAACTGTTATGAAGGCACTCAGGCTTTAATTGTGCCTCACTCAGCAGTGAGCAGGTTGTTGATATTACTTCAATTTATGGTTTATAAACAATAATATTATCAAAAAGAATATCTGCACCCGCTGTGGCAAAAGTGCCAGCAATCAGACCAATATTGCCGGTTGTATAATCCGCGTCTGTTTGTTGATCGATCTGGGAACCATTGACATACAGGGTAAGGGTTGAACCAGCGCAATCAAAGCGGATATGGTTTGGGCCAGAACCCTGGATGATCTTATCGCTTTGGAGCATCTGATCATTTCCGATTGGTTTTCCGCCATCACTCGTCATTTTCATTATTCCATAATATCCATCACTACTAATGACGCCATAATAAAACTTATCCATATCTACATACCGGCAGATGATGCCGAAATCATTATCATCCGGTCCACCATTCTTGGTGGCATCCACCTCAATCTCAACATCGGTGAAGCTTTTATCCTTGGGGTTTGCCCATGCGTCACTTTGAGTGTTATTAACCACGATCTGATAGGCATTGTTGAAATAGTCTGTGGTTCGAGAAGTGTCAGTAACCTGATCCCAGTTTTGATCTTTCGTTGAGAAATCATCTGAGAACAGGATGTCAGCAGGTGTGGGCGAAGCTCCTGAACTAAAACATGCCAGGCTAGCTAATGACAGAATAAGAATAACTAAGAAAATGCGGACGGATTTCATAAGGTCTCCTTAATGCGAATTTGCTTTGGATTGTACCATTTACCTATTAAAGCTGTCTAATAATTAGTTGCCAGTATTATCGTGTAAGATGGCTCATACGATGGTAGATGTTGGTCAAATCAGCGTTAGCTAAATGGATCGTTATTATTCCGGCAATCATGGAAAGTAGTATTCCAACATCCTTTTCGCCTGGGTTGCGATCCATGAGTCTGGATTAGCCGTCTCTGCCTGCTGAAGCCACTGGCGGGCAAGATCAGGCTCTTGGAGGTATACATACGCCATGCCCAGGTGTAAATAAGCCGCGGTAAAACCAGGATCTGCATGCAGCGCCTTCTGCGCAAAACGCTCTGCGGAATGATAGTCCTCTAACGTCAGCATAACCTGAGCCATCACATCCAAGCTGCTGGCGTTAGCTGGGTCGAGGCTGATCGCTTGCCGGGCAGCAGGGAGAGCGATCTCACGGGTTTGGATCTGGTTTTGCAAGGCGAATTCAGCCAGCAGGCGATAAAAAAGGGGGTCTTGTTGGGTGAGTTGGATGGCTGCTTCATAGGCTGATTGGGCAGCCGGCAGGTCACCCATCTTCGCCAGGATATTGCCAAGCTCAGACTGTAAAAAAGGATCGTCGGGGCTTGCTGCGATGGCACGTTCAATGTAAGTATATGCTTGTGAATAATCATCCTGCCGTTCCAAATAAAGTCCCATGAATGTATTCGCAAGCGGAGACTTGGGATCTATTTGTAGCGCCTGTTCAAGCTCAGGTAATCCTGCAGCGGAAACCGGGTTTGCTTCTAGAAGACTTAATTGTTGGCGGGCTTCACCAAGAAATGCCCAGGCATCTGCATATTCGGGTCGCAACAAAGTTGCGTTTTGGAAGGCTTCCGCAGCCAATTCCCACTCGCCCCAATCAGCTAATTGACGTCCAGCGATCAATAAAGTGTAGGAAGGCTCATCAAAGAGGCTTGCGGTACGAATTTTGTCATGCAGGGTTTGAGCATGAGTGCCATTGTTTGGGTCGATTTCCGCAGCCTGGATTAAAAATGGCAAAGCTTTGCTTGGGTCGGTAACGGCGTAGATAGAACCGATCTGGTAATACAACGGTATATCCGCTGGATTTTGTGTAAGCAGCGTCTGAAGTTCAGTGATTGCCAATGGATAATCCTTACGCTGAAGGTAGAGCTTTGCCAATCGCTCATTGGCCAGGCTGGAACCATTTGAACCTGTAACGCGCTTCCAGATTGCTTCAGCCATGAAGGGGTCACCGCTTTGGGTGTAAGCATCACCCAACAAGACCATATCATCGTAAGACAGGTGGGAGATTACACCGGGGCGTTCGAAATATTGGATGGCTTGCTTTGGATCACCTGCCTGTATCGCATACCGCCCTGCGGCCAGGTTTAGTTCATACCGCCATGGGAAGTATTCTGCCGCACCTGCCAGAGCCTCGGATGCAGTCAACAAATCTCCACTGGTGATGGATTGCCCGGCATTTTCCAGAAACCTGGCAGCCGCGTGAGGCCGTGGTGCAAGCCCCAATAATGCCACAAAAAGGCTTACCACGATGATGCGCAGATAAATGCTTAAGGATTGGACCGTCTTCACTGGATTTGATTATATTGCATAAGACCGACAAATGCTTATCTATATCACCGGAGAAAAAGTTTATTGGAATAATTACTGTAATTACTCATCACATAAAAAGTTCACCTAACCTGCGAAAATTTGGGCGTTGCACAATCAATGGGTAAGTCTTCATGAATAATATTCACCACCTAGTATGAAAATAGGTTATTTTCAGATCAGTAATTACATACAGGTAATAGTTGCTAAATCGTAATCAAGGAATATGCGCAACCAACAGGCATGCTTTATAATGGTGTCATCAGATTCAATTTGGAGGCCTTTTATGGATTTTGCATTATCAGATGAACACCGCATGGTACAGCAGATGGTCAAAGATTTCGCTGAAAAAGAAGTAGCACCTACCATCAAAGAGAGCGACCGTGCTCAAGAGATGGCTCCATTCATCCTGCCCCGTATGGCAAAATTGGGCATTCTGGGTATTTGCCTGCCCGTCCGTTATGGAGGTCAAGGGATGGATTATATATCCCTGGGCTTGGCTTGTGAGGAGCTCGAAGTGGTGGATAGTACTCTGCGTGTGGTACTTTCGGTGCACATTGGGCTGAATAGCATGGGATTATTCCAATGGGGAACCGAAGACCAAAAGCAGCGATTTTTAGTCCCCCAAGCCAGGGGGGAGAAAATTGCTTGTTTTGGATTGACTGAACCTGGAGCAGGCTCGGATGTGGCAGGGATCGTCAGCACTGCCCGGCGGGAAGGGGAGGAATATGTCTTGAACGGGGAGAAGATGTGGATCTCACTGGCAACCAAGGCAGATCACTGCTTGTGGGTTGGTAGGACCAATCCCAAGGCAGACTCCCATGAAGGTCTTTCGGCATTTATCATTGAATTGGATCGGCCCGGCGTTACCACGGGCGATTTGCACGGGAAATTAGGCATGCGGGCAGGCTCAACCGGTTGGATAAATTTCCAGGATGTACGCATCCCTGCAGACCAACGCATTGGTGAAGAGGGAGAGGGGTTTAAGATTGCCATGTCTTGTTTGGATAATGGCCGATACACCGTAGCCTCTGGGGCCACCGGTCTTATCCGTGCCAGCCTGGAAGCGAGCATTAAATACTCGAAAGAAAGGAAAGCCTTTGGCCGGGAAATCGCCAAGTTCCAGCTGGTGCAACAGAAGATCGCTAAAATGGTCCAATCCTATGAGATGGCCCGCTTGTTATACCTGCGCGCAGGCTGGATGAAAAACCAGGGACTACGCAACACGCGTGAGACTTCACTTGCCAAGTGGTTTGCCACGGATGAATCATTTTCTGCCGCATCCGAAGCGATCCAGATCCATGGAGCCTATGGGTATAGCGATGAGTATGATGTGGAGCGTTTTTTGCGCAATTCACGTGGGGCGATTATCTATGAAGGCACCAGTGAGATCCATCAGTTGATGCAGGCAGGCTATGCATTGGGATTGCGGGAAGATACCCCCTTGCGTTGCGAATTACCCGCCTATGATGCGGAGGCTTGTCAGTAGAGTGCTCCCGGATACAGATCTCATATAATATTCAGCTTATTTTTGATCAACCACCGCTTTGACGAGCTTGACTGCAATGGAGCCTCCGGGGACGAGCATACCGACTGCATCCGCAGTCACGTCGAAGATCAGGTCTCGGGTGACTATCCCCTTGAACTGATCCTGTAGCCTCAAGCCCCCACTGTTGATCTCGCCCGTCAGGGCGTTGAACTCGATCACAGTCCGCTTACTTTTGCTGATCCTTTCATATTCGAAGGCATACACCGGGAGAAAATTCAGGTCCAGGGTTTCCACGTCCACCCGTTCTTCGTGGATGGTGTGGGCGTTCTGCACCGGGCGCAGTACCTCCCCGATCACCTGGCGGGCGACCGCTGTCGCTCGCAGTTGCGGTAGCACCACCAACACACCCTCAGGTGCGAAAGTGTTCAAGTCTGGGATGAGGGTCTTGGCGAATGGGTTGTATTTCTCCGGGTCAGTCGGTGCTCCTTGCACACCCAGAAAGGCGCGGCTGATGCGCATGCTCTGCTGACAGTGCTCGATCGCATCCATTGAGAATGAGCTGAGTTTGTCTTTAATATCCACCGGGAGTTCTTGTCCCAACACACTGACCGATACAACTTCCGCCCCGCTAACCGGGACGGTGTATCTGCGTGCGCGGTCGTACACGGTACGGCTGGAGATCGTCACCAACCAGCAGGGCTCCAACCGGTTCTCCATCCCGATGTACTTGATATCCTCTGGCTTGATCTGCCCAAACAGGGAGCCCATTGTGCCTGCCATGAGCTGCACCTTTTTCTGCTCCACACGGTCGCGCGCCACGTCCGGGTTGAATTGAGCGTTGTAGGAATAGGCACGTTCGTCAGTAAGGGATATTTCCATGGATGAGCCTCCTGGATTTAATTACCTTAATTATACTGTTTTCCTCCTCTTTCTCAAGTCTGGCTTGTGGATGGTTGGAGACCATTAGGGTCATTGACGCGTGTGGAAAGTATTCAATTGTTTATACCCATGTTCACTTAAGGTCTTACCCCCTCTATATGACCAGCTTTCAAACGAGCAGGGGGTAGGAATTGAAAACCTTTTCACTTCTTAAAAACTGGGAAGCGAGAAGAATAATTTTTTATCATCAATGTTCACTATAGGAACGCTCTGTCCCCTTATATTTCGATGTTTACAACACACAGGGGTAGTTAGTGATGAATTCATATCGGGAGCATTTGTGTTGAAAATGGTATACCTGTATAATTTGCTGAAGATTTGGTGGGATTATAATCAGATGATATTTTCCTTTACTTAACCAAAGAATATGTGTATCCTGAACGAGGTTCAGAGAGATGGATGAAAGAGAAACCCCTACCCTCGAGAAGATAAAACATAAGCTAGATCGACTAAAGGCTCTTGACAGGAGGTTGCAAGTATTTGGTGCGGTACTGCACCAATACAAAAGTTACCCTCTTCCACCTGATGAAATCTTAAACCTGGAGGAGAAGTTAGGCGTTCGTTTGCCTGAAGATTACCGGCGGTTTCTTCAAGAAATCGGCTATGGCGTAGGGCCTTATTTTGGTTTGTTCAGCCCGAAGGAAATCCTCAGTGAATTGTTTGAGGAAGATTGTGGCGGTAAATCATCAGCTTGGCCTCCCAAACCTGGACAAGCGTTTCCAGTTAGTCAAACTTATATAGAAGACTGCATCCGAAAAAAGGATAAGCCTTGGGTAAAGTTTCTAGTATCTTGGCCAACAAAGGGTTGTATTCCCATATGTCACGAGGGTGATATTGGTTGGCATTATTTAGTGACAGCTGGTGAACTTATTGGCACTGTAGTAAGCCGCTGCTCAGCAGAGTTTAGCCCTTATTATATTTTAGAAGAAGATTGGTCGCTTGTACCCTTTCCTCCAAGCGTACTTGATTTACATTCCCCCTCAGCTGAGCCCATGTGGGGAAGTGGGGTTTTACATTTACCAACATTCTTTGATTGGTACAATGCATGGCTTGATCTGTCTATATCAGATTTTGGATTTATCAAAAAGACCGTAAACAGTGCATGGCAAAAATATATTGCCAAACCATATCGTAAGAGGCGAATCATAAAAATACTAAAGAAGGCGAGAGATTCCCATTGAGAATCATCAGTGATACGATGCTATCATGAAGTCCATCTCCAAAGCATGATGTTTAAATAGGGTTATTCAAGTCATCCAGAATATAAATGCTAGAATGCCTGAGGGAGAGGCTTGTATAGTTGCGGATCACCTTTCCTTGCTTCATATTATGGTGCAGATCGGTTGAAGATACCCTGCAACTGAATGGTAATCGCCGACTTTATGGACAACCCTTTCGCCTCTTTTACCAGAGTAGGTCGCAGGTTCGAGTCCTGGTTCACCCACAATTGTTTTTAATGTAACAAGAGGGTATTGCATGACTTGTCGTATCAATATTCCGAGCTTAATGTATAATAATTGCATGAATGATGCCGCATTATTAGTCCCACCAATTAATGTACGGGAAAGAATCCCTTTCTCTGCAATAGAAGATGTTGTGAAGCAAATTGTAATGCTTTTTCATCCAAGCCGTATTGTTTTATTCGGTTCTTATGGATATGGAAATCCAAAACCAGAAAGTGATGTAGATCTGTTGGTGGTTATGGAGACTAAACTAAATGAAACACGTCAGGCAGTAGAAATACTCAAAGCGATAACGTATCGCTTTGGGCTGGATTTACTCGTATATTCACCTTTCCGCCTGGCTCAAAGACTACAATTGGGTGATCCCTTCGTGAATGAAATCATCAACCATGGTAGAGTACTTTATGAAGCCCCTAACCGCTGAGTGGGTGGAGAAAGCAGAAGGAGATTTTGTTACTGCCAGGCGGGAGAGGTACGCTCGAAATTCCCCAAATTACAATGCAGTTTGTTTTCATACGCAACAAATGGCTGAGAAGTATATAAAAGCATTTTTACAAGAACACGAAGAGGCTATACCTCGCACGCATGACCTGGTCGACTTATTAAATATATGCCTACCTTTCGAGCCCAAGTTTATTGATATTGAAACAGATATTAAAAGCTTGAATGGGTATGCGATAGGAGTTCGCTATCCTGGACAAACAATTTACAAAGAAGAAGCTGTAGAAGCGTTGCATCATGCGATTATTGTACGTAAGTTTTTCCGGGAGATATTTAATCTGACGACTGATTAAGAGATTTAAAGCCAGGTCGGCAGTATTGAAAACATTTGGCTTATTTTTCTAAAAACGAAACTCAAGGTGGATGGATCAAGCTAATTTTGGTCTTCGACACAAAGGGATAGCGTATATGGTTTGTTGCGTTGAGCATGCCAAATTCAATGGTTTCTTGTTTGTTTGGCATTCTTGTTAATATAGTGCCATCCACTTAAATCGCAAGTTGCTTAATATTGACTGTTAGTTTTGAATATATTTACAAGCATCAGGCGATAAAGAGAGTTTTCGATTAGAGTTAAAAATATACACCGACTTCGGACAGGGCTGGTGGCTTCCTCGCCTTCTTCAGCCATTTGCAACCATTTGCAACAGCAGAATCATCCCTTAGAATTTACAGTCTCTTAGACATTCAAGCACCTATATTTGGCTAACTCATAGAGGGGTAGATGCTATATATAGGATGTAGAACCAGTAGAAAACCCTTTCGCCTCTCTCTTACACAGGGAAGATCGCAGGTTCGAATCCTTATTTATCCAAATTTGCATCCCCAGGTTGGGGTTTTGGTTGAATTCTGGATGTTAGGCAAGCTGTTCCCACTCCCAAGCTGTCCAGTCGCTTTCCTACAGGCTCATCTAAAAGAATAATGAGATATAAACAATACTAATAAGGTCATAATAGTATGTATTATGGTATAATACCTTCATCCTGATCAAAAAGGGAGAGACGAATGATAAAAACCGGTGACATTATTGAAAATCCTATTAATCAGAAAAAGGAACCTATGGCAATAAGCAACTTCTCAATCCACGCAATTGCTTGGGTGGCAATCGTAACAGCAGCCTCAGCTATTCTTGCAGTGATTTTTCTCACCTTGATGTCTACGGTGAATAATTCTTTTGGCGTGGTCAATGATGTATTCAACGCCATTATCGGTATCTCAAGTGCGCTTCTGGCGTGGATGTTGTACGCCGAACATCATGCCAGGTCACCGTTGCTAAGTCAAATCGCACTTGCCCTTGCGCTGATTGGTGCGATTTTTACCATTGTCGGTTCGGTCCTGAGCATTTCTGGCTCCACAGGTTTTGTCCTGGCAGGCTGGTATTCAGCGATCGGGTACGCTCTCATCGGCTTGTGGCTGATATCATTTTGTTATTCCATGCAAAGCGGTGAAGCATTGCCACACAACCTGATCATATTTGGGCTTGTCGTGGGAGCCTTCATGGCCATTGGACTGCTCGGTATTCTAGGGATATTCACTGGAATTGATAGCATGGAGTCCATGCCATGGGTTCTCTATATTGCGTTTTTTGGATGGTTGGGAACTTATATCCTGTATCCAATCTGGTTGTTTGGGCTGGGACGAAATCTTCTACTCAAATGAAGCAGCAATAGTATACCTATGTGGGAGCCAGACCGGTATCAAAAATCTACTTTTACACATAGCCACCAGATACCGTGTACGGCAGACGTCTGGCAGGAATCCCAGATAAATCGATGGACCCATGAGTTTTACGGCTAAATATTCCCGTGTGTATTACCTTCTAACATGTCTACACAAAATCCAAATTCTCCTGTCCTTGAATTGCGCCTGGCTCTCACGACCAGCGATTTCGAACGATCGGTAAAATTCTATTGCGATGGACTCGGGATTGAACCTTCCGTAATATGGGACAACGGTCAAGGGCAAGCGCTCGTTCTCAACATGGGCAACGCCTCCCTGGAGATTTTTGACGAAACACAGGCAGAAACGATTGACCAGATCGAAGTGGAACGACGCATTAGCGGGCAGGTTCGGTTTGCGCTTAAAGTACCTGACCGATTGAAACCCGCCGCAAGCCATGCCATTTTGAATGGCAGTGGACAAGGCGGGTTTTTGAGCTGGCTTTAGCCTTCCTGCGCGAAACACGCCTTGCATCCAGTTGAAATAGATAGTACAATTGTTCTACGACGATCCTCTCTGAGGACATGCTCGTGTTTTACCGCCACCACTGGTCATGGTCCGACCGAGGCGATGCAAGAGGAGATGGTCGCCTCAAAAAGGAGTGTCATGGTCTT
>Ga0315283_10001818_pt1 | contig 17463 bp, 15 predicted proteins | sample YL17G09_0_MG_FD_204541 | JGI IMG/M metagenome (GOLD analysis project Ga0315283, IMG submission 204541) | Sediment microbial communities from Yellowstone Lake, YNP, Wyoming, USA - YL17G09_0 | ecosystem: Environmental > Aquatic > Freshwater > Lake > Sediment | place: USA: Wyoming | collected... | reverse complement strand
GTCAAGTGGGTGCAAGAAAAACGGCCGTTCGAACATGGGGCTGTGACGCCCAAGCCTGGAACCTTCACCGTCAAGCCGGTCGATTCCGTGATCGCCGGCAAAGACGAACTGAGGCAGCTTGTGAAGCAGCCTCATCCCGGTACCGCAATCGTCGATGCACGGAGCCTCGAAGAGTATCTTGGGAAAGAGATATCGGGGATACCTCGGCCAGGCCACATTCCTTCCGCGATTCATCTCGCATGGACTGGGTTTCTTCACGCGAACGCCACAGTGAAAGATCTAAAGACGATCACAGAGAGTCTCGCCGAGAAGGGTCTGACGCAGGATCAAGACGTGATCTGCTATTGCACCGGCGGTGTCCGGTCAGCCTGGCTGTATTTTGTCCTCAAACTCGCTGGGTATCGGAAGGTCCGCACCTATCCGGGATCCTGGTGGGAGTGGAGTCGGGATTTTGCCTGTCCGGTGGAAAAAGACGACAAGGGATTGCAGCGCATCCTGAACGTCGATTCCCAGGTCAGGCCTTCTTGACAGTCTCAAAGTGGCTGTGTAAGGTGATGGAAAATCAGAACCATTCGGATACGCCGGTCACCTGTCGTATAAACCTTAATCCCTGAGGAGGAACCCATGAAGATGAGAATTCATCGCGGAGCACTGGTCGTTGCGGCGGTTGCCGCGCTTGTTGGTTTCCCGCTGTTGAGCGGGCTCGCTCTTGCAGGGAACAAGCATGTGGATGAAGCTCTGGCCCATGCCAAGGAAGCTGTCTCCCATGGCAAGGCCGGCCATGCCGATGCCGTGGTGCAACATAGTGAAGAAGCACTCAAACATGCCCAGGCGGCCGGCATGAAGAATCCTCATCTGGATGAAGGGGTCACGCATCTCAAGGAAGCCATCGCCCATGGCAAGGCCGGCCATGCCGATGTGGCAGCTCAACATGCCGAAGGCGCAGTCACCCATTTGTCCGAAGTGAAGTAAACGATTCGATCAAGGTTCTTCTTGAACGGGCAGGGGCGACCCTGCCCGTTTTGTTATAGGGACAAAGCGATCATGCTGGTAGGGTTTTATCAGTTCACTCCACGGTTCGGCGAGGTATCGCACAATCTCGATACGATTGTGGCAGCACTCGACCAGGCTGACGCGGATTTGATCGTCTTACCAGAGTTGTGCGCATCCGGTTATCAGTTTGTGTCGCGGGAAGAAGTGATCACGCTGTCGGAGCCGGTGCCAAGTGGACCGACCACACAGCGGCTGATTGACCTTGCGAAGCGGCGCCGAATGACGATTGTCGCTGGTCTTCCGGAGCATGCCGGATCTGCCTGCTATAACTCCGCCGTGGTCGTCGGCCCTTCCGGGTTCATCGGGTGCTATCGCAAGACCCATCTGTTTTTTGAAGAAACCCTGTTCTTTACGCCTGGCGACACAGGATTTCAGGTGTGGGATATCGGGTTGGCCAAGATCGGTGCAATGATCTGTTTCGATTGGTACTATCCGGAGGCGGCTCGCACCTTGGCGCTCAAGGGAGCAGAAATCATCTGTCATCCCTCGAACCTCATCTTACCCAATTGCCCGGACTCCATGCCGGTTCGGTGCTTGGAGAATCGAGTGTTCGCGATTACGAGTAATCGCACAGGGAGCGAAGCGCGAGGCGGCAAAGATCAGCTGACGTTTATTGGGAATAGCGAAGTTGTTGCTCCACGAGGGACCATTTTACATCGCGCGTCGCGGGATCAGGAAGAGCTCTATATCGTCGAGATCGATCCTGCCGACGCGCAGAACAAAGCTCTGACACCCTACAACGACCTACTTCGCGATCGACGCGAATCCCTCTATCTATAGCCAGGCGGGTTGTTCTGGTTTGTTTTGTTCATTTGGTTCATCTGGTTTAACCGAACAAACCAAATAGACCAAATAAACCAGATCAACCAATCTCGCTCGTCTCTCTTGCGCCTCACGGGCCGGCGCGGTAGGATTAGCAACATGAAAGCTCCACTCGGGAAGGGCATCTTCCTCATCGCCGCGCCATCCTTACGCGATCCGAATTTTCGGCAGACCGTCATATTGCTCTGTGAGCACGGGGCCGAAGGTGCGCTGGGTGTTGTCGTCAATCGTCCGACAGCGATGTCGGTTTCTGAGGCGTTACCACAAGTACCGATCCTCGAAGGTCAACGGCACGTTCTCTTCTCCGGAGGACCGGTGCAAACGAATCAGGTCATGATGTTGTATCGACTGGATCAACTCCCTGAGAATTCCCATCATGTCTTCGATGGAATCTGTCTCGGCGGAGATACTGACCTTGTCGATCGTATCTTGACTACCCACGAGGGGCGAGAGGCCTTCCGCGCCTATATCGGATATTCCGGATGGGGCCCAGGGCAACTGGAGTCTGAAATGCAGACTGGTTCCTGGATTACCCTTCCCGCAGATCCCAGCGTGGTGTTCGAGAAGGATCCCTCCCGTATCTGGCCGGATATCGTGAGTACCCTAGGCGAGAACTATCGCCACTATGCGGATATGCCCTTCGACCCTTCCCTGAACTGATTCCTGTCAGTTCCGCTACGCTGCATTGCAGCCATCGTTTCCAGAGTGTTACGCTTATTATGATGCCGATGCAGCAGGCCGTTTCTTCCTTCCGGTGTACTTCGCTCATCCTCACACTCACGGTCATTAGCCTTGCCATCACACTTTCAGCTTGTGGGGTCGTTTACACGATTGTGAAATCGGAATCCAAGCTGGACCGGCTGGCCGTGCCGATGACGAAGGCCGAAGTGGTCGAACAGATCGGTCAGCCGGATCGTGTGCTGCGTGATGATGGCCGCCTGCTGGTTTGGGAATATTCCCTCACCGCTCGCAAACAGTGGCTCTATGAGTTGGCCCTCTGCCCTCTATCGGTCTGGGTCGGCGGGTGCATTTTCTATCCCTTCACCAACACCGTCGCGGACCACCAACGCGAATATCCCCATCACATCGTGCTGGTGAACGACGAACTCTGTGCCTGGGGCACACCTGCTGCCATTCTGCAGCGGCGCCGTGCCTGCGCTTCGTCCGGTACTGCAGCCTTAGGGTCAGGAGGGATGAGTGGGTATCCTGAACCGGTCGCGACGGGCGTCGGCCCGATCAATCGAGATACGATCGATCGCTACCGGACGATGGCGGTCATGGAGTTTGAGGACGCGCCTGACGCAGAGGGGTCTGGGTCGCGTGTGGCAGGGATGGTGACGACTTTGCTGTTGGACTTGGACGTCAATATGGTCGAGCGAGCCGAGCTCGACGAAGTATTCAAGGAGCAGGTCGTCCAACTGAAACATGCCGACGATGCCGATGTGCTAAAGGTAGGCAAGCTCGTCGGTGCGCAGGCCATTGTGATCGGCGAAGTGCACCAGTGGGAGCGAGCAGAGGGAGAGCAGGTCAGCCGGGTGTCGCTGGCGTTACGGATGATCGATGTGGAGAGTGGCCTAGTCTTGTTTCACGGGGAGGGGCACGGTTCTAACGCTACTGCCGATAATCCAGAAGGTTTGGCCCGCGTCATTGCGAATCGCATTCTTGCCCGATTCGGGTCACAAACAGGGTTACTCGGATCAGGACGGATCGGAGTCAATTGGGAATTGCAAGAATCAGCCGGCGCTCGACACTACCTCGTGCGGGAACTCCGCAGCGGCTTGCCTGCCGAGAAAGCGGGCCTCAAGGTTGGCGATAGAGTCGTCGCCTGCAACGGCGCGGTACTATCTAGCGTGTCTTCGGAGCGGGAAGCGAAACGGCTCTGTCGGGTCGAGGTAGGGCAGACCATTCAGTTAGATGTGCGTCGAGCCGGACAGCCAATAGAGATATCTCTGACGGCCGAGAAGCGACCGGGGCTATAAGTGCTGGTGTGCCATCTGTTCTTCAGCTAGCAATGGGGCGAGAAATTGCCCAGTATGAGAGGCCGTGACTCTCGCGACCTGTTCCGGTCGTCCTTCTGCCACGATCTGCCCGCCGGCCGCGCCGCCTTCCGGTCCTAGATCGATAATCCAATCTGCGGACTTGATGACGTCGAGGTTGTGTTCCACCACCACCACGGTATTGCCGCTGTTTACCAGTTTTTGCAGCATCGCAAGAAGTTTCTTGATGTCTTCGACGTGCAGGCCTGTGGTTGGCTCGTCCATGATGTAGAGTGCATTCTTCGCGGACGAGTCTTTGAGTTCTGCCGCAATTTTTAACCGTTGGGCCTCGCCGCCTGAGAGAGTCGTTGCGGCTTGGCCGAGGCGGAGATAGCCGAGTCCGATGGACGAGAGGAGATGGAGTTTTTCTGTGAGCTTGGGTGAGCCGCTGAAAAATCCCAACGCGTCTTCAGCCGTCATTTGCAGCACATCATGAATCGATTTCCCTCGATAGCGAATGGAGAGGACGTCCGGTTTGAATCGTTTCCCGTCGCAGGCTTCGCAGGTGGCATAGATGTCTTCGAAGAAATACATTTCCAGTTTTTCGACGCCGCTCCCTTCGCATCGGTCGCACCGGCCCCCGGTGGTATTGAAGGAGAAGTGCCCTGGCGTGAGCCCGCGCCGGAGCGCATCGCGCTCAGAGGCGAAGAGAGAGCGAACTTCATCGAACGCTTTCAGGTAGGTGATCGGATTCGATCGTGGCGTTCGGCCGATCGGTTCCTGATCGATGAGCTTGATGCCGGTCAGGTGCTCAATGCCCTTGATCGCCCGAAACTTGCCCATCGGCAGCGACTCGACACGAAAGGCGCGAGCCACGGCGCGATAGAGTGTGTCCTCAACCAACGTGCTCTTGCCGGACCCCGACACGCCGGTGACGCAGACCAACATGCCGAGAGGAATGCGGACAAACAGATTTTTGAGATTGTGCTCACAGGCATCCGCAATGACAAGCACTTTCCCGTTACCTCTTCGCCGGAACCGTGGGGTCGCAATCTCATCGTCGCCGCGCAGGTAGCGCGCCGTGATCGACCGGCGGTCTTCGATAAATTCATCTATTGGCGCCGCACAGATCACCTCGCCGCCCTTCTCTCCCGACAAGGGGCCTAGCTCGACGAGATAGTCGGCTGCCTGCATCATTTGGCGATCATGTTCCACGACGATTACCGTGTTGCCCTGGATTGCCAGCTCTCGCAGGATGCCGGCGAGCGTGGCCGTGTCGCGCGGGTGGAGGCCGATGGTCGGTTCGTCGAGGACATAGAGCGTGCCGACCAAGCGGGCGCCGAGTTGGTTGGCCAAGGCTGCCCGCTGAGCCTCTCCTCCTGAGAGCGTGCGGGTCTGACGGGAGAGAGTTAGGTAGCTGAGGCCCACGCGGAGGAGAAAGCCGAGCTTGGCCGTCAGTTGTCGGAGCAGGTCGCGGGCGATCTGTTCTTCATAGGGAGAGAGGGTGAGGGCTGTGACCCAGGCGGCAGTGGCTTCGATCGTCAGTTCAGACAGCTCATGAATATCCATGCCCGCGATTTTCACGTAGCGCGCGTCCGGTCGGAGTCGAGTCCCCTTACAGCTAGGGCAGGGGACCGGTGTCCGGTAGCGGCTGAGCATCACACGTACATGTAGCTTGTAGCGCTTCCCTTCCAAGTATTCGAAGAATTGTTGTACGCCCTCCATCTTGCCTTCACCCTGCCAGAGCATCTGCTGGATATTCTGGGGAAGGTCTTTGTAGGAGGCGGTGAGGTCGGCCCCACGCCGTTTCATGGAGAGCAACATTTGCTTCTGCCACCAATCGCCGCTGGGTTTGCTCCAGGGTTCGATGGCGCCTTGGGCCAGCGACTTGCTGTGATCGGGAATGACGAGATCAGGATCGTACCGGAGAATATTGCCGAACCCTTTGCACTCCGGACAGGCGCCGAGCGGATGGTTGAAGGAAAAGAGAACGGGGCGAACCGGTTCGAACGTTCTGCCACATTGTTGGCAGCGATAATCCGTGCTGTAGGTGCGGGGGCCCTGGTCGATGACCTCCACGCGGCAGAGGCCCTCCCCTTCACGAAACGCGGTTTCGACCGCTTCGACGAGGCGGGATCGGTTGTCTTCCCGGATCACCAACCGATCGAGGATCACATGCAGATGGTCCGGCCTAATTTTCGGAAGGGTATGGATCTCGTGGAGGTCGAGAATCTCCTCGTCGCATTGCACTCTGGTAAAGCCGCGCAGCAACAGCGATTGAAGAAAGGCCTGGTCCTGTTTCGGTGTCGGGGATTTAACAGGAAAGAGGATCATCGCTCGTGCATCGAGACAATGGGACAGGAGGTCGTCGGCGACGCTGCTGGGGTGAAAGCTGCGCGCGTCGATGGCGCAATCGGGGCAGACAGGATGGCCCACTTTGGCGAACAGGAGTCGCAAGAGGTCGGCAATCTCGGTCGTGGTGCCGACCGTTGAGCGGGCGGTGCGAATAGGGTTTTTCTGCTCGATGGCAATGGCGGGGCGGACGTTGATTAGCCGGTCGACATCGGGCCGATTCACCTTATCGAGGAACATGCGGGCATAGGTGGAGAGCGATTCCACATAGCGCCATTGGCCTTCGGCGAACAGTGTGTCGAACGCGAGAGAGGATTTTCCCGATCCTGATACGCCCGTGATGGCCGTGACTTGGTTGTGAGGGATGCGGAGCGAGATATTCTTCAGATTATTCTGCCGCGCCCCCTCGACGATGAGGTCTGTGGACTGGTTGTGAGGCAGAGGGGTGGGTTCCACGGCGCGCGCTCCTAGCGAGAAAAATATGTGATCGTAGCGCGGACCATTGATGAATATCTACTCCGGCGTCCGATCCTCTCCCAGGAACCGTGAAACGAGGATCAGCCGCTCAGGGTTGGGGGCCGGTAGTGCCGACAACACTCCTATCGCGACACTACCTTCACCAGCCCCACGCAGCTCAGATACAGTACGAGCGAGCCGGTCATGGCGGGCCAGAAGCCGAACCTTGGGACGCCCACTATCATGAAAACGACGTAGCCCACCCAGGGTGGGACGAACCACAGCAAGTTTTTCGCATAGCTGACGATTGCCTCGTTACCCCCGTTCAGATAGATGAGGATGAACGTGGCGCCGGTAATGGCGGGGAAGGTACTGGCAAAGGCGGCGAGAAACGATTTGCCTTGAGATCCGAGGTAGGTGGAGACACTGACGATGGTCCCACCGAGAAGGAAATATAGTACGTACTTGCCGAATTCGCTCATCTCGTTGCTCCTTATTGAGAGAGGCCGATTCTTTTTATAACAACGCGAACCTCACCGCACTGTACATCATGATGACCTCGACCGCATGCGCGACGATCGTGATGTAGAGATTGCGCGCACGCAACCAAATGGCTCCCCAGATCAGCCCGTCCCATACGGCGATCCAGTGCAGGTGTTGAAAAGTATTAACCATGAAGGGATCGAATGCAAATAGCATCGCGCTCGCGATGAGGGCGAGTGGCGGATATCGTCGGGCCAAGCCTGTTGCCCATAGTCTTGATTCCAGCGCGGCCAGCCGTCCGAGGAGAAATCCGCGAAAATTCAGTTCTATCAGGAAGGCGATGCCGCAAATGAACCAGGGGACCATGACCAAGAGGGGGAGTCGGCCATGCGGTGTGGTCTTGAGGAAGCTGATGTCATGGCCCAGATGCGGATAGACCGAGAGAATCACGAACGTATTCAGGCATCCGAGAAGCAGGCCTGTCAGGAGTCCCCAGCGCAGGCCACCCTGGACTTTTCCTTTCTCCAGTCCAAGGCGAGATACGATATCGCGATTGTGTGTGGCCCATACACCTAGGGCAAGGTAGGCGACGATCTGTGGCGCGAACAGGATCAGTGTCTGTTCTTGGAGAGAGGCGGGCAGGGCGTAGAAGCCGAGTGTTGCGGCGATGGGGAGCAGCGCAAGGGCTGCTCCCTGTTCTTCGGTCTGGGCCGGTGTCGCGCACGGACCGGGCTCAGGCGCTATCATTGGGGTCAGTTGAGTCGGAGATTATAACGGTCGAGCGTGGTGGCTTTGTGCCGCGCGAGGTTGGAGAGTGATTTGTTGTAGTCGATCGTGGCGCGTAACTCGTTTCCTTGGGCCGTCGCCAGATCTCGTTGGAAGTCGAGCACAAAGCGCGTGGTGCTGAGCCCCACTTTTAGGCGCTCTTGTTCCGCCTGCAACTGCTTCTCTGCCATGATTCTGGCCGATCTGGTCGTTTCGATCCGCTTGAAATCCGTCTGGACGCGCCGAACCGCTTCGCGGACTCCCACGATGATCTGCTGCCGCACGCTTACGAGCGACGCTTCGGCATTTTTTTCCTCCAACTGCCTCTTGTTGTAGGTGCTCCAGGCTGAGCGGTTGCCGAGCGGGTAACTTAAGACGAGGCCCGCTCCATAATTGTAGTAATCGCCGCTGAAGTTATTGTTCACCGAGTCGCCGTAGTCTTTCCCCAACCCTGCCATTCCCATTGTTCCTTGGAATGAGAGGGTCGGGAGAATCTGGTTTTTGGCAAACTTGGTGTTGAAATCGCTCGACTCCATATTCTTTTTCGCTTGGACGATTTCGGGCCGCTGCTCGATGGCTATGTCGATGGCCTCCTGTAGACTGATGGGTTCGAGGGACACGACTGGTTGGTCGAGCGGGGTCAAGCGCAAGTCTTGACGCAGGTCCTCTTCTGCAGGATTGAGCAATCGGCGCAACTGATCTTCCTGGTCTCGAATCGTTTTATCCGCGACTAGTACCTGTTCGACCCGCGACGCGACGGCCGCTTCGGCTTGCAAGACATCGACGAGCGACATGATGCCGGCCTTCGCCTTCGCACGGTTGGTGGCCAGGAGTTCTTGCGCCGCTTTCAGTGCGGCCTCGGCCACTTTCAAATTCTCATTGGCGAAGACGACCTCCCAATAGGTCTGCTCCACTGTGGCCAGGACGGTGAGGACGCGATCGCGAAAGACATGTTCTTCCACAATGGCATTGTTCTGCGCGACGCGGATGAAAGTTTTGGTGATATCAATCCCTGCGTTGCGGAGGAGAGGTTGCGTGAGGGTGAGTACGAGGCCACCTGTATAGGAAGGATTGAACAGGAACCCGGTGGCCACATTTTGGTTTACATTGGTTCGGGTCGGGCTATAGTTCAGATCGACGTTGCCTCCGGTCAGTAGGTTTGTCGTTGCATCCAGCGTAACGGACTGGGTGCGTTGGTCAAAGGTAGTAATCCCAGTCAACGTGTTGCCGGTTGCGCCGAATATCGGACGATTGAGTGGACTCACGTTCCGGTTGTATTGGCCGTTCACGCTCAGAGTCGGGTCGAACTTGGCTTGTTCAACAGTAATGTCGGCTAGCCGGCTGTTCTTCGTCTGGCGGCTGATGTTGATGTCCAGGTTATGCTGCAGCGCGCGAATGGCCGCGTCGGCAAGAGAGATGGTTTCCCGTCGTTCTGCTGGCGGCGTCACCCCAATCTCCAGACCCCAACTGAACCCGGGTGACAGAATCAGGCTGACTCCGATGGCATAGCCAAATGTGCGCCACCATCCATTTACCGCAAGACCCTGCTTCATAACGCCCCCTTTGATCGACAAGGAATCTTTCTCCGTACTATAATGATCTCATGCGGATCTGTCATGGACTAATTGCAATCAGATTTCTGAACCATCGAGTCAACCAAACTACTCTGCGGATCTCGGTGCTTCCTGCGGCGTTGTCTGTGCTGGTGCTGCTCACGTCTGCGCTCCCGTTGTTGACCCCACAGGCTTGGGGCCAATCAATTTCCAGCGTTCGTTCATTCGATGGAGGGGTCTCGCCACTGATCAGGGGGCCTGGCCTAGGCAGTCTCTATATCGACAATCAGGGCACGCAGGGATTTCTGTACAACCCAGGGAATAACTTCCAATCGTATAGTTTTCGGAACCCCACGACCGGTCAGGCTTGGAGCGGGGCTGTGAACACGCTCGGGCCGCAACTCTCGATCGGATTGATCCAAGGCGCCAACCAGAGCGGCTCACCGCTCGTCCTTCCAGGGCCTCCCCGCCAACCTGCGCCGTTGCCGAGGATTCAGTCGACTCTTCTCGACGATATCCCCTAACAGGATGCTGAAGAAGTCCGCCGGCTTTCAGGAAGGTTAAGGCTGAGGTCAAGGCTGAAAAATAAGCATCCGATGTTCGCTCAACCTTAACCTCGACCTTAGCCTCAAATTATCGCGCATTCGCCAGCTGCCATGCCAACGCCAGGACGTACCGCGCGACGGCTTGTAGAATTTCAGGGTCGATCGTATCGGCGGTATCGGTGGGCTGATGAAAGTGCAGGTGGGTTCCGCCGCTGACGATGGTGATAGTTGGGACTCCTGCCTCTTTGAATGGCACGTGGTCGCCGCCTGGGAAAAATCCGTACAGGTCAAGCTTGTCCGCCACACCCGCCGCCTGGCCCGCCTCCTGTGCCATGGTTTTTTCAAACCCTGTGATCCCAACGGTTAACCGCCCGTTTCCCGCCCCGGCATGGTCGATGTTGATCATGGCTTTCGTTGAGCTGAGGGGGACGACGGGTCTCGATGTATAGAGGCGCGATCCGAGCAGATCCCGTTCCTCTCCACTAAAGGACACAAAGAGGATCGTCCGTTGGGGGCGCAGTCCAATTTCCCCAAGAGCCCGCGCCACTTCCAGTATCACAGCTGTTCCAGATGCGTTGTCATCGGCGCCTGGAAACCAGAGGCCTGCCGGGCGTCCGAAATGATCACGATGGGCGCCGATGATGATGGTATCCGGCCCTGTACCAGGGATCAGCCCTACCACGTTGGTCAGCAAGCCGTCCTGAATCGTAGTCTTCCAGTAGAGGGACGCATTCTGGTTGGATTGACGCGCGCGCGCTGATGGGGCTTTATTGAGTTGCTCTTGGAGGGTGCGAAGGCGGTCAGGGTCGGACCCCTCACTACTTCCGGAGAGGAGAGTCTCTGCAAGGTTGGTGCTGATCCATGCGCCAGGGAGAGCTTGGTCAGGGGGTTGTTGCCCGTAAAATGCGCTGGGCCTTCCCGTGACGCCGCGTCGCGTTTCATAGGGATTGAGAATTGGCCCTGTCGCAGTCAGATAGGCCAAGGCACCTCGATCTCGCGCGAAGCGGACCTTATCCGCATGGCTGACGGGGCTTGGATAGTGATCCGGCTTGCCACGGAGGAAGAGCACGATACAGTTCTTTACGTCAACGCCGGCGTAATCGTCGATTCCTTGAGTGGGATCGACAATGCCATAACCGACGAAGACGATCTGACCTTGAAGGTCGGCAGAGGGGGAATCAAAGACCGGGAGGTAGTCCGTGCCCAACTGTGCTGTGACCAACTGGTCTGCTGCGCCGGTTCGAACTACCGGGTCAGGTGCGATGAGGGGCGTGGAGACCATCGAGGCCATGAGGCCTAGAGGTGGGCCCTTCCTTGTGCGGGAAAAGGGGAAGGTGACGGAGTTGTTATATATGAGCGGTAGATGCAATCCTGCCGAAACCAGTTCCCGTGCAACCCATTGTGCCGATCGCAGGTCGTCATCCGATCCGGCCTGCCTGCCATTGAAGACCGGGCTGCTTAACGTGCGTACGTCGGCCAGCATGCGTTCGCTGGACAGGTTGTCGAGCGCTTGGAGCCATGCAGGGCGGACTTCCTCCGATTGCGCGAAGCCCTGGGCGCCCAGAGGAAACAGATTGAAGATGATTTCCAGGAGAATGACTACAACAAAGGAGAGAGCGCCGCTACGCGTCGAGCCGTTCATGCCGTGAGCCTTTCGAAGTAACGAGGGCACTATAGCATAGACCGACAGGTCCGTTGCAGAGCGGTTGCAGGCCAAGGTAGTATGCCGGGTTATGAGGATGAAGCAGCGATGACAGATTCAACGACAGAAACTAATCGTTTTTCGAACCGACTCATCGCAGAAGCCAGCCCCTATCTTCGGCAGCATGCGGAGAATCCGGTGGAGTGGTATCCCTGGGGCGAGGAAGCCTTGGCGAAGGCGAAAGCGGAGGACAAGCCGATTCTGTTGTCGATTGGCTATTCGGCTTGCCACTGGTGCCATGTCATGGCGCATGAATGTTTTGAAAATGTCGAGATTGCCGGGCTGATGAACCAGGATTTCATCAACGTGAAGGTCGATCGGGAGGAACGTCCGGACCTGGACGATATCTATCAAAAATCCGCGCAGGTATTTCTGGGACGGGGCGGCGGGTGGCCGTTGACAATGTTTCTGACGCCTGACCAAGAACCGTTTTACGGTGGAACGTATTTCCCGCCGGCGCCCCGCCACAACCTGCCGGGATTTCCCGAGGTCTTGCGCGGTGTCGTCGAGGCCTATCGGAATCACCGTGACGATGTCCGCAAGAATGTAGAGAAGGTAAAAGCCGGACTGCTGCGGGTTGGAACGCCGCAGCCGTCTGACGATCCCTTGACGGATCGTTTACTTGATGAGGCGGCGAAGAATTTAGGGCAGTTTTTCGATCCGGTCCATGGCGGATTCGGCGAGGGGCCGAAATTTCCGACGGTTCCCCCGCTCAACCTGTTGCTGCGCCAGGCGGCTCGGACGAAAGAAGTCTCTCATCAAGAACAGGTGCTGTTACAGCTGAGAATCATGGCAGCCGGAGGGATCTACGATCATCTCGGAGGCGGGTTCCATCGCTACTCGGTGGACGGCCAGTGGTTGATTCCCCATTTCGAGAAGATGCTCTATGACAACGCGCAGCTGGTGCGGATCTATCTCGATGGATGGCGTCTCACGAAAGAGGACCGGTTTCATGAGGTTGTAAAGGAGACCTTGGCGTACGTTCGTCGTGAGCTCACGCATCCGGACGGCGCGTTCTTTGCGGCGCAGGATGCAGACAGTGAGGGGCATGAGGGCAGCTACTTCGTCTGGGAGCCGGGAGAGATTGTGTCGGTGTTGGGGGCCGAAACGGCTGAGGAGTTCTGCCAGTTCTATGGGGTGACGGAGAGCGGCAATTTCGAAGGCAAGAACGTGTTGAATCGGCTCGGCGGGGTGCAGCTCGAGCCCGAAGCGCAAGAGAAGATAGAGTCTTTGTTGCGGCCTGCCAAGCTGAAGTTGCTTGCAGCACGGGAACGACGGGTGAAGCCTCAGCGGGATGACAACATTCTCACGAGCTGGAACGGGATGATGGTGTCCGCCTATCTCGACGCCTATCACGCGTTCGGAGTTCCCGCGTATTTGGCGGCAGCGGAACAAGCACTCACATTCCTGCTGGACTATGCGGTTGAGAACGGGCGAGTCTATCGTACGGTTAGGGGCGGGAAGGGGCGTTTGAACGGTTATCTAGACGATGCAGCCTGTCTTGCCGCCGCGTTGCTGGACGCGTTTGAGGCTACGTCGCATCGGTGGTATTTGGAGCAAGCTCGCGAGGTGACGGATCATCTACTGGAGCGGTATTGGGATGAGGCGGCGGGCGGGTGTTTTTATACCAGCCGCGACCATGAAGCCCTCCTCCATCGCATGAAGTCCGGTACCGATAGTGCGATTCCGTCCGGTAATGCCACTGTTGCCATGGTCTTATTGAGACTGTTCTCTTTCACAAAAGAGCAGCGGTATCATGACCGGGCCGAGCACCTCTTCCGGGTGTTCCGGAACGTGATGGAACACAACGCCTATGGCTCATCGGCCATGCTCTGTGCGCTGGATTGGTACCTGAGGACGCCACAAGAAATTGTTGTGGTCGGGACTCGTGGCGATGCCAGGACTGAATCGTTTCTCTCAACAGTCCATCAACGCTACCTGCCAAACCGTGCGGTGTTGGTAGTCGAAGCCATTCGTCGTGCCGGGGAATCCGAATTGGCGCTGGCTGCCGGGAAGACGAGTGTGGACGGACAGCCAACGGCGTATGTCTGTCAACGTCAGGCCTGTTCGCCTCCTGTCACGGAGAGCCAACGATTGAACCTGTTATTGTAGGGAGGGCGCTTTGGGTGCAGGTGACTCAGGCAAAGGATTGTATGATCATCTCTACCGCCGATTTTTCGAGAATCGCAAGCGGCAACAGGGCTATGATTTCCAACATGCCCCCGGTGGGAGCGCTCCAACACCGGGCGTCACGTTTCAGAATCGCCTTCGGTGGTGGGCTTGGGGGCGATGGAAACGCCGAAAGGTGATCATGGCTGCCCGTGACCGATTCCAGCAAGACATTCTCGATCTCAAGACGCGGACACCGAAGTAACAACAGATTGAAAAGATCGTTGCAAGGGAACGCGGCATAAGCGTGAAACGTAGGAATATCGTCAGGGGCTTTGTTGTGCTTATCTTGGCCGCGATTGCGGGTGGCTGGAGTTTCTGCATCGAGCGGTCCCACGCAATTCAGGCAGAGAGCCGGACCGAAAAAGAAACCAACCTGAAAAGTCAGGCTCAAGGAGGCTTATTTAATCGCTGGACCTTCGACCAGCAGAAATCCGGCGAGGCTCCTGCCGGATTCTCAATGCTGGGGTTTGGCGAGGGACCGGTTGCGGACTGGACGGTTAAGGCGGATACTGATGCCCCCTCGGAGTCGAACATTCTGGCTGTGAACTCGTCGTGTCAGGCTGTCAGCTGTTACCGGTTAATCGTTGCAGACGGGTTTCAGTATGAATATCCGGATCTGTCGGTCAGGATGCGGTTTCCCGTCGATGCTGCGGCGGGAGTGGGCGGCGTAGTATTTGGGCTCAAAGATGCCACACACTTCTATGCGGTGGTGGTCGATCTTGCGGCGAAGACGCTGGAAGTGAGTCGGGTGGTGGATGGAAAGGAGACGAGGCTCGGCCGGTCGTCGATCATGCCCAAGGCCACTTCTTGGCACATGCTGCGGATTCAGCGGAACACCATCATCAGCAAGGACTTTATCGAAACATTTTTCGACGGACAGCTCGCTGTGACGGTTGAGGATCAATCTCTGGCGACCGGTCAAGTCGGGCTCCTGGTTCGCGGACCAATTGCACTGGATTTCGACAGCTTACACGCCATTCCACTTTTTTCGCACCGCCCGCTTTCTGCTCCCGCTGCCTATTAGCCGAACAGACAGCGTTGCGTGCGATTGCGTTGCCGCTTGCAATTGGAAGGACTGAGGAGTAGAGTGTCTTTCGTGTATCATTGCGAAAGGCCTGGTGGTGATACCACAGAGAGAGACAAGGCCTAAGACAGTTGTTGTTTTGGTCCTGCACGGGAATTTGATCGGAAGCCAGCCTTGAGCCGCTATGGTGTTTGCGTCGTCGGCCCACTCCTTCCTCACTTTGTTCTCGAGTCCAAGACAACACATATTCTCAAAGGAGGAGCCCAATGGGTTCGAAGATCTATGTCGGCGGTTTACCGTATTCCACAACCGAGCAGCAGCTGAGCGATCTGTTTGCTGTTCATGGAGCGGTGACATCATCCCGGATTATCACAGATAAGTTTACTGGCCAGTCCCGCGGGTTTGGATTCGTGGAGATGTCCGGGGATTCAGAAGCGCAGGCGGCGATTACCGCGCTGAATGGCACTGAGTTGGGCGGTCGCACGTTGACCGTCAACGAAGCGCGCCCACAGGAGCCACGTACTGGTGGCGGCGGTGGTGGTGGTGGTCGCGGCGGTCGCGGCGGCGGTGGAGACCGGTACTAAACCGTAACAAGTGTTTTACACGTCGGGGCTGCCATCCGGCAGCCCCGCTAATTCCTTCCTAGAATTGCCCATCAACGTGATGCGTTTCTCGGCCCTCTCATCAGGCCGGACCGTGCAGTCCCAGGAAGTGTGCCCTATACAAGGAGTTCTATGTCTACGTTTGCTGATATGAATCTGCCCCAGTCCCTTGCCCAGCGCCTGATACAGGCGGGCCTGACGACACCCACACCGGTGCAACAGGCTGCCATTCCACTGGCGCTGAAAGGCCAGGACATCATGGCACAAGCCAAAACCGGGAGCGGAAAAACGCTGGCGTTTTTGCTGCCGATTATCGAACAAGTTATGCGACGGGAGGCTTCTGCGCCAGCACCAGGCCCCTACGCCAAGTCTGGACCGGGCCATCTTTCCGGTCCGAAATTCTTGGTATTGGCACCTACGCGAGAATTGGCGCTTCAGATCGAGATGGAGCTGCGCAAGTATGCTCCGATGTCCGTGACCTCACTGTCTGTATACGGTGGGACGCCGATCGAGCGCCATTACCGCGCGCTGCAGCGACCGCCGATGGTGGTGGTCGGTACACCGGGACGGTTGCTCGACTTGGCCGGTTCCGGCCACTTGAAGTTAGGTGGCGTGACGTTTCTTGTGATGGATGAGGCGGATCAGATGTTGGATCGCGGGTTCCTGCGGGATATTCAGCGGATCATTCGTCTCCTTCCGGTCGAACGCCAGACGCTACTGTTCTCTGCCACATTTTCCGGGGAGATTCAAACGCTCGCGCAGACCATGCAACGTAATCCCGCTCGTATCTCGGTCGATCCGGGGATCAGTACACCGACCACGATCGTGCATGCCTACTATGTCGTGCCGGGGGATCAGGCTCGTACGCAACTCGTGCATACCTTGCTCCAGAGCGTGACTGGCGTGGGACGGTCGATGGTGTTTTGCGATCAGAAGTATAAGGTACGGCGGTTGGCGGCTCATCTGGGGGGAGAACAGGCTTCGGTCGGAGCGTTGACCGGTAATCACAGCCAAGCGCAGCGTGAGAGAACGCTCGGCGCCTTTCGGGCCGGCCGACTCCGGTCGCTCGTGGCGACCGATGTTGCAGCCAGAGGGCTCGATATTCAGGATGTAACCCAAGTGATTCACTATGAGTTGCCCACCAATCCGAATTCCTATGTCCATCGGACAGGGCGAACCGGTCGAGCAGAGAAGGAAGGGGCGACGTACTTGATTCTGTCTCAATCCGAAGAGCGAGAGTATCTTCGAATGGTGAGACAATTACGAATCGAGACGAAAAAACTTGCGCTTCCTGTATTTGCTGCCCTTCCTGCGCCGGCTCCTATGCCCGTCAGCGACTACCAGGATCCTCGCTCACGGCCTCGCCGAAGCGCGGAACCAGCTGGTCGACGATCTCGCGAGGGTGAGAATCGAGGACCTGGCCATAGGCTGGGAGCTTTTGCCGGCGGGTCGAGACACTCACGATATTAATCCGCCTAATTCACGCGAGACTTGCCAGAAAAGCGTGATGGGTGAGAAGGATGACGGTTCGAGGTTCGAAGTTCGAGGGGTTCCGAACTTCGAACCCGGAACCTCGAACTTCGTGTCGTCTCTATTGCACGCCGTGCGGTTTCCGATGGTAAGATAACGACCGAAAGGTCGTCCCATGCCGCCGTTTCAACTCGAAGCCCCATTCAAGCCCTGCGGAGATCAAGTCCAGGCCATCGATAAGTTGGTGGCAGGGATTGTGACCGGACGGAAGCACCAAACGCTGCTCGGTGTGACTGGATCCGGCAAGACCTTTACCATGGCCAATGTGGTCGCGCAGGTGCAGAAGCCCACGTTGGTGCTGGTCCATAACAAAACGCTGGCTGGTCAGCTCTATCAAGAGTTTAAACAGTTTTTCCCCCACAACGCGGTAGAGTATTTCGTCAGTTACTACGACTACTACCAGCCGGAAGCCTATATTCCCCAAAGCA
>Ga0315283_10001817_pt1 | contig 17468 bp, 10 predicted proteins | sample YL17G09_0_MG_FD_204541 | JGI IMG/M metagenome (GOLD analysis project Ga0315283, IMG submission 204541) | Sediment microbial communities from Yellowstone Lake, YNP, Wyoming, USA - YL17G09_0 | ecosystem: Environmental > Aquatic > Freshwater > Lake > Sediment | place: USA: Wyoming | collected... | reverse complement strand
CGCCTCGCTGCAGCCGGTGGACGTCTCGGGCGTGACGGTCTCGCGCGCCACGCTCCACAACCAGGACGAGGTCCTGCGCAAGGACGTGCGCGTCGGCGACACGGTGCGCGTGCGGCGCGCGGGCGACGTCATCCCCGAGGTGGTCGAGGTGCTGAAGGAGAAGCGCCCGCGCGGCACGAGCGCCTTCGCCATGCCGGCCAAGTGCCCGGTCTGCGGGGCGCCGGTCGAGCGCGAGGGCGCGTACCACGTCTGCACGAACGGGCTCTCGTGCCCGGCGCAACTCGAGGGTCACGTCATCCACTTCGCCGCGCGCGGTGCGATGGACATCGCGGGGCTGGGCGAGAAGACGGTGAAGCAACTGATCGAGCAGGGCCTGGTCAAGGACCTGGCCGATGTCTATGCGCTCACGCCCATCGACTTCGCCGCGCTCGAGGGCTTCGCCGGGAAGTCCATCGAGAACATGGCGGCCGCGATCGAGGCCAGCAAGCGGCCGCGCCTCGACCGCTTCCTGTTCGCCCTGGGCATCGAGCACGTCGGCGAGACCGTCGCGCGATTGCTGGCGGAGCACTTCGGCGCGCTGGCGTCGCTGATGGAGACCACGGCCGAAGACCTGCAGCAGATCCACGGCATCGGACCCGAGGTCGCCGAGTCGGTCGCGCACTTCTTCGCCAGCAAGCGCAACCGGAAGGTGCTCGACCGGCTGCTCCAGTCAGGTATCAAGCCGGTGCACGAGGCGCGCGTGAAGGGGCCGCAGCCGCTGGCCGGGCAGGTCATGGTCTTCACCGGCGGGCTCGAGGACCTGACCCGGCCCGAGGCCCAGAAGCGGGCCGAGGACGCCGGCGCGCGCATCGCCTCGGCGATCTCGAAGCGGGTCACGCTGGTGGTGGCCGGTCCCGGCGCGGGCTCCAAGCTCGACGAGGCGCGCAAGCTCAAGCTCGAAGTCATCGACGAGGCGGAGTTCCTCAAGCGCATCGGGGGGAAGTGATGCCCGCCCGAACCCGCCTGGTCCCGCGCCGTCGCCGGCGTCCGGCGAGGCCCTGACCATGCCCGCCCTCACCAACGCCGATGTCGCGCGCGTGCTGGCCACGCTCGCCACCATGCTGGAGATCGACGGCGCCAACCCGTTCCGCACCCGCGCCTACAAGGAGGCCGCACGCGTGCTGGACGCGCTGCCCGAGCCGCTGGCGCGGCTGGCCGGCGAGGAGGGCGCGCTCGAGGCGCTGCCGGGGATCGGCAAGGACCTGGCGCAGAAGATCCGCGACCTGCTCGCGACCGGGTCGACCGAGTTGTACGACACGCTGCTGAAGAAGTACCCGCTCGAACTGGTGCACCTGACCGAGCTGCAGGGGCTGGGGGCGAAGCGCGTGCGCGCCCTGTTCGACGGGCTCCACATCCGCGACCGCGCGGGACTCGAGGCCGCCGCGAAGGCGGGGCAGTTGCGCGAGCTGCCGGGCTTCGGCGAGAAGCTCGAGCAGAAGGTGCTGCACTCGCTCTCGATCGCCGAACAGGTCTCGGGGCGCCTGCTGCTGGCGAACGCCTGGGCGGTGGCGCACGGCCTCGCCGACCGCCTGCGCACGGTGCAGGGCGTCACGCGCGTCGAGCTGGCAGGCTCCTTCCGCCGCCGCCGCGACACGGTGGGCGACCTCGACCTGCTGGTCTGCGGCGGCACGCCGGAGCAGGTGATGGAGGCATTCACGACCCATGACCGGGTGGCCGAGGTGCTGGCGCGCGGCGAGACCCGGTCCGCGGTGCGGCTCGCCGACGGTCTGCAGGTGGACCTGCGGCTCGTCCCCGAGGAGTCGTTTGGCGCGGCACTGCTCTACTTCACCGGCAGCAAGGAGCACAACATCGAGCTGCGGCGCGTGGCCAACGACCAGGGCCTGACGCTGAACGAGTACGGGCTGGTGCGCGAGCAGGATGCCCGGGCGAAGTCCGCGCCGGACGCGGTCGTGGCCGGGCGCACCGAGCAGGACATCTATCGCGCGCTCGGCCTGGACTGGATCCCGCCCGAGTTGCGCGAGGCCCGCGGCGAGATCGCCCTGGCGCGCGAAGGTCGACTCCCCCGACTGATCGAGCAGGACGATCTCAGAGGCGACCTGCACATGCACACCACGCGCAGCGACGGCCGCCACACGCTGGCCGAAATGGTGCGCGCGGCGAAGGACCGCGGCTACGCCTACGTTGCCGTCACCGAGCACTCAAAGTCGCTGGCCATGGCGGGCGGCTTCGATGAGGCGCGCGTGCGGCGCTCGGTCGCCGAGTTCGAGGCCGTTCGGCGCGAGGTACCGGGCATCAAGGTGCTGCACGGGCTCGAGGTGGACATCCTCGCCGACGGCGCGCTCGACCTGGACGACGACGCGCTCGACCTAGTCGACTGGGTGATCGTCTCGCTCCACTCGCGGCTGGATCAGCCAGCCGAGGCGGCGACCGCGCGCGTGCTCAAGGCGCTCGAACATCCGATGGTCTGCGCGATGGCCCACCCGACCGGGCGCATGATCGGCTTCCGCCCGGCCTCGCCCTTCGACATGGAGAAGGTGCTCGAGCGCGCGGCCGAACTGGGCGTGGCGATGGAAATCAACTGCCAGCCCGACCGCCTCGACCTCTCCGACTCGCACGCGCGACTCGCAAAGGAGAAGGGCGTCACGCTGGTCATCAACACCGACGCCCACAGCATCGCGAACCTGGATCTCATGCGCTACGGCTTGTTCGTCGCGCGGCGCGCCGGGCTGACGAAGGACGACGTGCTGAACACGTGGCCCTACGAGCGCATGCGCAAGTCGCTGCGCAAGGATCGGAGCGGCGCGGTGAAGTCGGCCGCGAAGCGCACGGCGAAGCCGAAGAGCGCGACGCCGTGATGAGTGCCGCGCGCCCCGGCCGCCGCCTCGCGGTCCTCGCCCTCTTCGCCACCGCGATGGGCTGGCTCGAGGCGGTCGTCGTCGTCTACCTGCGCGCGCTGCTCGGCGTGGCGCACGGGAGCGCCGCCCCTGCCCCGGACGAGCTGACGCGCGGGATCGCGTCGTTGCCCTGGCTGATCGGCACCGAGCAGGGCCGGGAGATCGCGACCATCGTCATGCTCGCGACAGTCGCCTGGCTCGCGGCGCCGCGACCCCTGACCCGGCTGGGCGCCTTCCTCATCGCCTTCGGCACCTGGGACATCGTCTACTACGTCGCGCTCTACCTGCTGCTGCGCTGGCCCCCGAGCTTCGCGGCGCTGGACCTGCTCTTCCTCATCCCGCCGGGACCGTGGTGGATCCAGCCCGTCTGGGTGCCCCTCGCCATCTCGTGCGTGATGATCGCGGCCGGCTCCCGGCTGTTCTCCCCTCCCGAACGGCGGCGCCCCCGCTGAGATCCGGATGGATACGCCGGGCCACGGACCCGGCGGCCCGGTTCCCGCCCAAACACAAAGGTCAAGCCGCGCCAAGACAGGCCGATACCCCGGGCTAGCTCACGGCAGGGCCGGCTGCCCTGCCATGTCGCCACATTCACCCCGCGCAGGACGGTATGACCTCACTAGATCTGATTGCGCGAGTGCGCGCGTGGCGTCCCAGTCTGCGGCGCGTGGCCATTTCGTGGGTCGAGCAACCCGCCTGCGCGGACTCGACCGTCGTCGTGGCCAGGGCCTGGAACAGCCTCGCCCGACGCAGCCGGTTTGAGGCCCCATTCTATGCTCCGCTCTGCCTCGTCACCGGATTCACGACGGGCCTGATCGCCAGCCATCCGACGCTGGTGCTCGGGTTCACGGGGATGCATATCCTGCTGGGCGCCGCCTGCTTCAGCATCGGCGGAGCGTTCCAGAAGAAGCAGCACGACGCGCCCGCGCTCTGGCACAACCTCTTCGTCTTCGCCACGCTCCTGCAGGCCCTGCTCTGGGGACTCTTCGCCGTCCTGGTGGTCCAACTCGCTCCCACGCACGGCAACGGATTGATCGTCTGGCTCCCGACGGCCGGGATATGCGCCAGCGCCATGATCTCCCTGTCCCCCAGCCCGGCGCTCTTCCGACTCCACCTGGCAGGCATGCTGGGGCCCGTGCTGCTCGCCTCGTTCCTGCCAGGCGTTGAGCGCGGTCTGGGGGTCGGCATCATGGCCCTGCTCTTCGTCGCCTTCTTCATCCTTGAAGGCAACCACCAGAGCCGTTCGTTCTGGAGGGCGATGACCAAGAGATCCCTGCTCGAGCAACAGGCCATCGACCTCAAGGAAGCGCACCGCGGGGCCGAGGAGGCGCGGCGCGAGGCCGAGAACGCGAACCGGCACAAGTCGGAGTTCCTCGCCAACATGAGCCACGAGATCCGCACGCCGATGAACGGCGTGATCGGGATGACCAGCCTGCTGCTCGACACCGCGCTGAACCCTGAGCAGCGCTCACACGCCCTCACCATCCGCAACAGCGCCGACTCCCTGTTGAACGTCATCAACGAGATCCTTGACTATTCGAAGCTCGGGGCAGGGCGGGTGACCATCGAGATCACGGACTTCGACATCCACGAGACGATGGGTGAGGTCGCCGATCTGCTCGCGGCCCAGGCGCACCAGAAGGGCCTGAGCTTCGCGTGCCGCATCCCTCCCGGGGTTCCTGCACGCCTGAGCGGTGATCCGAGCCGGATCCGCCAGGTCCTGGTGAACCTCGCCGGCAACGCCATCAAGTTCACCGAGACGGGCGAGGTGACCATGGCCGTCCACCCGATCACGCGGGAGGCGGGCCCGGTCTCGCTCCGGTTCTCCGTGCGGGACACGGGCGTCGGCATCGCACCGGAGCGACAGGCGGCCGTCTTCGACAGCTTCATCCAGGCCGACGGGAGCACGACGCGCAAGTATGGCGGCACCGGTCTCGGGCTCACCATCTCCCGCCAACTGGTCGAGATGATGGGGGGACGGATCGGGGTCGAGAGCGAGCCCGGGCGGGGGAGCACCTTCTGGTTCGATCTGACGCTCGAGCGGGCGACCACCCCTGAACTGCCGGCCGGGCCAGGCCTCGACGTCCTGCGGGAGTTGCCGGTCCTCGTCGTGGCCGAGCGTGCGACGCAACGGGAGATCCTGGCCGAGACGCTCGCCTCCTGGGGCTGTCGCCCGATCGAGGCCTCGAGCAGCGAGGACGGACTGAGCATCCTGCGCAACGGTCCCGGCGGCGACTCCGTCCGCCTCGTCCTGCTGGACACTTGCGTGCAGGGCTTCGACGGCGAGCAAGCCGCGGCCGCGATCCGCTCCGACCGGCGGTTCCAGATGCTCCCGATCATCCTGCTCGCGCCGATCGGGATCTCCCGTGGCGACGAGGTCGTGCGGAACCGGCGCTGCGCGGCCGTCCTCCCCAGGCCGGTGCGGCAGTCCCAGCTCCTCAGAGCGGTGCTGGAGGCCATCGGCGCGAGCACGCCAGCCGCCTCGGCACCCGACCACGCGCCCCCGGACGAGAACCACCCGTCCCGCTTCCTCGGCTGCCGGGCCCTGCTGGCGGAAGACAACCAGATCAACCAGCGCGTCGCGCTGGGCATGCTGGAGAAGCTGGGCGTGAGAGCGGACGCCGTCGCGAACGGTGCCGAGGCGGTCGAGGCCCTCGATCTGATGCACTACGACCTCGTGCTGATGGATATCCAGATGCCGGAAATGGACGGCTTCGAGGCCACGGCCGTCATCCGCGAAGGCGAACGCGGCCGCGACCGACGAATCCCGATCATCGCCCTGACCGCCCACGTCATGCAGGGATATCGTGAGCGCTGCCTCGCGGCCGGGATGGACGATCATCTCCCGAAGCCGATTGACCCGAGGCGGCTCGAGGAAGTCCTGCTGCGCTGGGCCCCCGAGCGGGCCGCGCGCCCGTGTCCAGGGTCCGCGGAGACGGCCGGGGCCGCGGAGGCGCCGCTCGCGCCAGCCGACGCGGCGGGCGGCGAGTTCCCGGACTTGGACCTGGAGCGACTCCAGCTGGTAACCGACGGGGAGCCCGCCCTGGAGGAGGAGTTGCTGGGCATCTTCCTCGAGAGTTCCCGCGAAACGCTGAAGGACCTGCGCACCGCGATCGAGACCGGCGACGCCCGGCTCCTGCGCGCGCACGCGCACGCCCTCAAGGGCAGCAGCCGCACCATCGGCGCCCTCGCGCTCGGCGAGTTGGCCCAGGAACTGGAGCGACTGGGTGACTCTTCTGATTTCGCGTCCGCGTACGGAGCGCTCCTGAGCGCAGACGCCGCCTTCGAGCGCATGGCATCGGCCATCAGCACACGGCGCCTCCTTGAGGCCGCCTGACGGAGGGCATTCGATGAGAACGAACCGCAACGATCGAACGGACGCGGCCGGGGCCGTGCAAGGGCACTGGTTGATCAACGTCGTGACCCGCCAGGAACTGGCCCCGCCCGGAGCGCTGCACTTCTCGCCAGGGGACGACCTCGAGGCCTGCTGGACGGCCGCCGCGCGCGCATCCGGGATCAGCCAGGACGAACTTGCGGTTCACGTCGCGACGTATTTTGGGCTCGCCGCCGCATCGCTGGCCGCCGCGGATCCGCGGACCCTGCGCCTCCTGCCCGAGCGGCTGATGCGACGTCACCACGTGTTCCCGCTGAGGGAGAACGAGCGCGAGTTGGTGGTCGCCGTCGCGGACCCCACGGACCTCTCGATCGAGGAGGACGTGGCGTTCTCGTCGGATCGCAGGCCGGTGCTGGAGATCGCGCCACCCGTCGCGATCCTCGAGGCCATTCGCAGCCTGATGGCGCCCTCGGATTCCATCGCGATGGACGTCGGCGGCGGCACCGCGGGGGACGTCAAGCTCCTGGAGGCGGCCTCCGTCGAGGTCGTGGACGCGCAGGAGGCCGAGTTCGCGCCGGTCATCAAGCTCACGAACCTGATGCTCCAGTCGGCGGTGGAACGGCGCGCGAGCGATGTGCACGTGGAGTCCGTGGGAAGCGAGGGCCTGGTGCGCTTCCGCGTGGACGGCGTGCTGCACAACTACATGCGGATGCCCCTCCCGGCGCTCCACCGCGTGCTCTCGCGCATCAAGATCATGGGCAAACTCGACATCGCGGACCGCCTGCACCCGCAGGACGGACGTGCGAGCATCAGCGTGGGCGGCAACGTGTGCGATCTGCGCATCTCGACGGTGCCCACGCGTTCCGCCGAGAAGGCCGTGATCCGGCTCCTGCCCCAGGGCACCGCCCCGAAACTCCCCGACCTCGGCCTGCCGGCGGACCAGTTGCTCGCGATCCGGGCACTGATCTCCAACCGCAACGGCATCGTTCTAGTCACGGGACCAACCGGCTCCGGCAAGACCACGACGCTCTACGCGGCCATCCGGGAACTCTCGAACGGCGAGCAGAACATCATGACGGTCGAGGACCCGATCGAGTACGACCTGCCCGGGATCACGCAGGTCCAGGTGGAGACCAAACAGGGCCTCACCTTTGCCTCCGCCCTGCGCAGCCTGCTCCGGCAGGACCCCGATGTCATCCTGCTGGGTGAGATTCGCGATCTCGAGACCGCCGAGGTGGCGGTCCAGGCGAGCATGACCGGGCACCTGGTGCTAGCCACGCTGCACACCAACGACGCGCCGGCGGCGATCCAGCGACTGCTCGACCTCGGGTTGGACCGTGCGAGCATCGCCGCGACCCTGCGTGGAGTCCTTTCGCAGCGGCTGGTCCGGTGCGTCTGCCCGGAATGCGCTCAGCCGGTGGGAGGCGCGCCGAACGCCGGAGAGAGACGCCTGGCGGAGTTGTCCGGCGCAGATCCGGTCGTGCGAGCCGTCGGGTGCCAGAGTTGCACGAAGTCCGGCTATCGCGGACGGGTGCCGGTCGTGGAGGTGCTCACGATGACCCCCCCGCTGACCGCACTGGTCTCCCACGGGGCCACGCTCGACGAACTGCAGCGCGCCGCCCGCGAGGCCGGCCTCGTCACCCTGAACGAGTCCGCGCTGACCCGCGCGAACGCGGGCGTGACGACCCTCGAGGAGATCGAGCGCGTGATCGGGTTCCCCACCATGTCCCGGCAGTCCGCCGAGGCAACCGCCCCGGCCGCGCTGGCCGTGGCTCCTCCTCCTCCGGAGGCCTCCACCAGCCTCGCAGCCGACGCGGTCCGCGCGGCACTCCCCGCGCCCGCCGCTGCACCGGTCGCCGCGGCCAAGCCTCTGATCCTCATGGTGGACGACGATGCCGTGAACCGGAAAGTCGCGCGCCTGTCCCTGGAGAAGAGCGCCTTCCGCATGGAGGAGAGTGTGGACGGGGTGGAGGCCGTCGAACGCCTGAAGCGGGAACCGGCGCCCGACCTCGTCATCCTCGACCTGCAGATGCCGAGGATGGGCGGAGTCGAGGTCCTCGACTGGATGCGGAAGACGCCCGCCACGGCATCCATCCCGGTGATCGTGTTCACGGCCATGGGGGCCGACAACGAGGCCGAGTTGATGGACGCGGGCGCCGACGACTACATCCGCAAGCCGCTCGACCCGACGCGCTTCATCTCGCGGATCAAGGCCGCGCTGAGACGCAGGACGTACTAGCCAGCGAGCATCACCCGCCTGCGCCCGGTCGGCACGAGGTGCCAATCACCGCCCGGTTCACGGACGGCCATCTCGCCCATCGCGGGCGTTCCGTATCGCCATGGATATCGAATCGAAGCCCATGGGCGCCAGCATCAGCGCCGGGGATACGGTGCAGTCGTGGATGCACGCGCTTCGGCTCTCGTAGCAGACCAGCTTGGCCGTCGAGTCGCTTCCGGCTGCCGTGGTGCACTCCTGAAAGAACCGGTTGCACTCAGTCTCACAGTCCGGCTTCTTTGAGCAGGATCCGAGGGACATGAAAGCGCAGGCCAGCCCCAGCAGGAACAGGCTCCGTCGAATCGGATCACCTCCAGGCCGCACCTCTGGTCCTCGCAACATGAATGCGTGCCCCCTGCTCTGACCTCCGTTGCGCGCTCCGAATCGACCATCCCGTCACCCGACCATATCATCCCACGCCGGGTGTTCGGACGGCGCAGGAGACGAGAGTGCACGATCGATGGGCGGCCACTGCCGGCGGCGAGCGGGTCTCGACTCAGCCAAAGTAGGAGCCGGTTCGGCAGGAGTCAATCCCGGGTGACGGCGCCTTCCTCCCGTGCGTGCGGCTTCCCGCCCGCGCGGCTATGATGCGCCGCAGTCAGAATCTGGCGGCATCGCCCCCATCCCTTGGCACCGGAGGTTCGTCATGGGTCATCCCCGTTTCGTCGCGCCCCTCGCCGCGCTCTTCCTGCTGCCCCTGTTCGCGCTCCCCGCGCTCACGGCCTCGCCCGAGACCCACGGGCTCTCCCTCGCCGACCTGGACACCACGGTCGCGCCCTGCCGGGACTTCTACCGCTGCGCCGACGGCGGCTGGATCGACCGCGCGAAGATGCCCGCGGCCTACTCGCGCTACGGTGGCTTCGAGGAACTCTCCGACCGCAACCTCGACCAGGTGCACCGCCTGCTCGAGGACGCGGTGCTGAAAGCCAGGGGCTCGACCCGTGGCGACCTCGGCCGGCTCGCTACGTTCTACGGCTCCGGCATGGACTCGGGCCACGTGGACATGCTGGGGGACCAGCCCATCCAACCGCTGCTGGCGCGCGTCGCGGCCCTCAAGAGCAAGCCCGCGCTGGGCGCCGAGCTGGCGCAACTGCATCTGGACGGCGTGGGTGCGTTCTTCCTCTTCACGGGCATGGCCGACCCCGGCAACAGCACGATGGTCATCGGGACTCTGAGTCAGGGCGGCCTGTCCCTGCCCGACCGCGACTACTACTTCAAGGCCGACTCGGCCTCGCAGCACGTACGCCGGGAGTTCGAGCGGCACGTCGCGCGCACCCTTCAGCTGCTGGGTGTTCCGAGCGATGAGGCCACGGCCCAGGCGCGGACCGTGATGCGGATCGAGGCCGCGCTGGCCCAGGCTTCGATGACCCGCGTACAGCAACGCGATCCGAAGGCCGTCTACCATAAGATGTCACTCATCGAGCTGGCGAGGCTTTGCCCCGCCTTCGACTGGAGCGGCTATCTGCTGCGCTCGGGCGTTGCCGGGGTCATGGAGGTCAACGTCCGACAGCCGGGATTCTTCACCGCGCTCGATAGCACGCTCCAGGCCGTGCCACTCGCTGACTGGAAGACCTACCTGCGCTGGCACGTCGCGCGCGCCACTTCGCCGGCGCTCTCCACGCTCTTCGTCGAGGAGGACTTCCGCTTCCAGAAGGTGCTCAGCGGCGCGAAGCAGATGCTGCCCCGCTGGCGCCGCTGTATCGAGGCCACCGACCGATCGCTGGGCGACGCGCTCGGCGCGGTCTACGTGAAGACCTATTTCACGCCCGAGACCAAGATCCGCACGCTCGAGCTGGTGAAGAACCTCGAGGCCGCTTTCCGGGACCGCATCCAGGGCCTGCCCTGGATGAGCGAGACGACCAAGGCCCAGGCCCTCAAGAAGCTCGACGCGATGGGCGTGAAGATCGGCTGGCCCGACCAGTGGCGGGACTACTCGGGCCTGCGGCTCCAGCATGACTCGTTCGCGGCGAACTGGATGCGCGCAAACCGCTTCGAGCGCGCCTGGCGGCTCGGGAAGATCGGCAAACCCGTGGACCGGACCGAGTTCAGCATGACGCCGCCCACGGTGAACGCGCGCTACAGCCCGTCGCTCAACGACATCCTCTTCCCCGCGGGGATCCTGCAGCCACCCTTCTTCGACCCGCAGGCGGACGATGCCCTCAACTACGGCGGCATCGGCGCGGTGATCGGCCACGAGATGACCCACGGCTTCGACGACAGCGGCCGGCAGTACGACGCCGCGGGGAACCTGAAGGACTGGTGGACGCCCGGGGACGCGGAGAAGTACCAGGTGCAGGTGGACCGGATCATCGCCCAGTACGACGCCTACACTGTGCTCGACACCGTGCACGTGAACGGGAAGCTGACGACCGGCGAGAACGTCTCGGACCTGGGCGGGCTCACGATGTCCTACGCCGCGCTGCAGAAGGCGCTGGCCGGCAAGCCGCGCGCGACTATCGACGGGTTCACGCCCGAACAGCGCTTCTTCCTCTCCTACGCGCGCGTCTGGCGCCAGCTCGTCCGGCCCGCCGAGGCGGTGCGCCGCATCAACACCGACCCGCACTCGCCGGGCATCTGGCGTGTGATCGGGCCACTCTCGAACATGCCCGAGTTCGAGCAGGCGTTTGGCTGCACCGGCGATGGCACGATGATGCGTCCCGAGGCGGAGCGCGTGAAGATCTGGTAGCGGGGACGGTCCGTGGCCCGGTCCTGCTCCACCCTTTCCGAAACCGAATCCTGGCCGTCTCGACTGCATCCAACGGTCAGGTTCGAAGTTGGACTTGCGGCTCCCACCAGGAGCGGTCCCTCCCCATGCCGCAGAGGCAGGACCTGTCGTTCCTCGGGTACCGTTCACGAGCCGGCACGCAGCATAATGCGGGAGGAATCTGCCATGAGAGCCAGCCGAATCGTGCTCGTCACCGTCGCGCTCGCTACACTACTCGCCCGCCCCGCAGGGGCCAGCTTCCATCTGATGCAGATCGAGCGGGTGATCGGTGGCGTGGATGGCTCGACCGCCGTCCAGGCCATCCAGTTGCGGATGCGCTCGGCGTTCCAGGAACTCGTCTCCAACGGCCGTCTCGTGGTGAGAGACGCAACCGGCGCCAACCCTGTGGTCCTGATCGCCTTTCCGACCAACGTCGCAAATTTCTCGGCGGGCGACCGGGTCCTGGCAGCGACCTCGGCATTCGCGAGCGCCACAAGCCCGGCCCTGACCCCTGATTTCATCCTCACAAACCCGATCCCGGCTTCCTACCTGCCGGCGGGCACACTGACCTGGGAGGACAATCTCGGGACCATCCTGTGGCGGCTCAGCTGGGGCGGTGCCGGCTACACCGGTCCCGGAACGGGGGCTATAACGAATGATGCGGACGGCATCTTCTCCCCGCCGTTCGCCGGGCCGCTGCCCTCCAGTTCGGGGAAGGCGCTCGCCTTCCAATTCGCCGCGAGCGCCCTGAGCACCAACAACGCCGCCGACTACGCGCTCACCACCAACCCTGCGTCCTTCACCAACAACGCGCGCGTCAGCGGGACCATCGTGAGCCTCGCGGGCGTGGGGGACGGCCCCGGGATGCAGTTGTTGTCCCTGGGCCCGCCCACGCCCAACCCCGTCAGGGGCACGATGGCCTACAGCGTGGTGCTGCCGCGTGAGGCCAGAGTGCAGGTGCGGGTGATCGACCTCAGCGGGCGCGTCGCACACACGCTGGTGGACCAGATCATGCCCGCAGGCGAGCATCGCCTGATCTGGGACCGCGGGAATGACGCGCTCTCGAGCGGGGTCTACTTCCTCGCGTTGGACACGTCGGGCGCGAGGCGCGCGCAGAGGTTCGTCCTGATCCACTGACGCTGTCAGCCAGTACTCTCGCCGTCCGACCCATGAGAACCGGCGACATTCCGGTCTACGCCGGACGGAGGCGCCATGGTAGAGTGGACCCATGATTGTTCATTGGCCCCTCCGTCGGGTGGCAGAGTGCCCAGGCATTCTCGCGTTCGCGCTCGCTGCGGCGCTTTCCGGCTGCTCTGATCTCGGCGATCCACTTCGCGCGACGGTCCCGCCCGAAGCGAAGTGCGAAATCCGTCCCACCTCGATCGATTTCGGCAACGTCGCGGTGGCGCAAGCCAGCGAGCAGACGGTTCTGATCACGAATGTCGGGGACGTTTCCCTCACAGCCAACGTTAGTCTGAGCTGCACCGATTTCACGTTCGTCGCGGGCGGCGGGGTTCACGCGCTCGCTCCGGGCGAAGCGCTGGCAGTGACGGTCTGATACACGGCGACTGCAAGCGGACCCTCGTCATGCACGATCCTGACGGACCTGCCGTGCTCGCAGATCGTCGCCTCGGCAAACGGATTCGTGCCCGCCACCGTCTCGTTCACCACGGACATCCAGCCCATCTTCACGACGACTTGCATGGTCTGCCACGCGCCCCCTCAGCTATCCGGCAACATGGACCTGAGCCCGGGTGCGGGCTACGGTAGCCTCGCCAACGTCGTGAGCAGCGGTTACCCCCCGGCGGTGCGCGTCGTCCCTGGCGACCCAACCCTTTCGGTCCTCTATCACAAGGTGTTCGGGACCGGGCAGTACGGGTCGGCGATGCCGTTGGGTGGCACGATCTCACAGTCGGACCTGACCAAGATCCAGACCTGGATCGCCGAAGGCGCACGGAACAACTAGGGACGGAGCGCAGGATGAGGTCGAAGACGAAACAGGGGATCATCGCCATCGTCGCGGCCGCGATGGGACTGAGCGGGGTGCTCGCGTTCCGCGCCGACGCGGTGCCGCGCTACTCGGCGCGCTATGGGCAACGTTGCGGGCTGTGCCACGTCAACCCATCCGGGGCCGGAATGCGCACGACGTACGCCAGCCAACAGCTCGTGCCGGAGGAGTTGGCCTGGGGACACGGAAGGGACAGCCTGTCGCTCCCCAGTCCGCAGCTTTCACCGAACGTCACGATCGGGGCCGACTTCCGTGAACTGTACGTCGGGTCCACCCAACGCGCCAACAATCTGGACTTCTTCCTGATGCAGGGCGACCTCTACCTGGTCTTCCAGCTCGACCCGAAGACGACGCTCTACTTCAATCGCGGCATGTCGAACAGCTACGAGCTGTTCGGAACTGCGTACGTGCTTCCGCTCACGGGCTATCTCAAGGCCGGACGCTTCGTGCCCTCGTACGGATGGAAGTTCGACGACCACACGATGTACGTCCGCAGCGAGCTGGACCTCGCGCCACCGCTCAGCAGTGACGTCGGGATCGAGATCGGGCTTCAGCCGGGGCCGCTCGACGTGCAGATCAGCATGGTGAACGGCAGCCGTGGCTCGACGCTCGACACCGACAACAGCCTTGCGCAGTCACTCAACGCAATCTTCCGCCACGAACTCGCGGGGATCGGTGTGGGGATCGGTGTGACGGGTTACCACCAGCGCGGGCCGCGCGCCATTCTCGACGTGAGCGGGGGGTACGGCTACCTGACCTGGCACGGGCTCTCATGGCTCGCGGAGGCGGACTTCGCCCGGACGAGCCCGCGCCCCGGACCGCGCACGACTGCACTCGTGACGTCCCACGAGCTGAGCTACGCAGTCCGTCAGGGGCTGGAATTCTTCGGCACATACGACTTCTATGACCCGGACCGGTGCGTGAAGTCGGGCGCCAAATCGCGCTGGGGGGGGCGGTGTGCGCGTGATGCCAACGCCCTATCTTGCGCTCGACGCCTCGTACCGCAGGGCGAACACGGTCGCCGGCCCGGCGATCAGCGGCGGCGATTTCGACGAAACCGTGCTCCAGCTGCACCTCTTCTACTGAACCCGGCCGACCCTGCAGGGGTAACGATGCACCGAGCCATCATCTGGTCCCTGTTCGCATTGCTCGTCACGGCGGCCGCGGCTCAGGCCGACGAGTTCGTGATCACGCCTGGCGGTGCAAGCAAGGTCGTGTTCGTGTCGAAAGCTACCGTCGAGAGCTTTCAAGGTACGACCGATCACATCGCAGGCAGCATCCGGCACGCCCCGGCCGGCGTCGATGACAGCGTCGCCGTGCACGTCGAGGTGGACCTCGCGAGCCTCGATACCGGGATCGCCATGCGCAACAAACACATGCGCGTGAACCATCTCGAGACGACCAAGTACCCCAAGGCGGTCTTCGACGGTGCCACCGTGCTCGGCCCCGCGAGCGCGAAACTCGAGGCGGGCGAGCCCGTGACGTTCGAGATCGCGGGCCTGTTCTCGCTGCATGGCGTGAGCCACAGCCTGCGCACCAACGTGCAGGTTCAGCTCGACACTCACGGGGGCAAGCGGCAGATCCACTTCGAAACGTCGTTCCCGGTGGCGCTGTCGGACTACGCGATCAGCCGACCCCAATTCCTGTTCCTGAAGCTCGCAAACGAGCAGGCGGTGAAGGTGACCGGGGTGGCGATCGAGAAGTAGGTTGGCTAAGGCGGTCGCGTGCGCGTGTGGCGCCGCGACAGCGGTCTACCGATGTGCCTGCGTCCGCATTCGTCCTTGTCCGTGGTGGTCCGGGAGATCGTGACGAGTACCTGGAATGGATCGCAAGGGGCATCGAAGAGCATGATCCGATCGTAGTGACAGGTCTCGAGAGCGCGTCGACCTACAATCGCCTGCGGATCTCACCCGGCCCTTCAGGTGCTGCCGCCGAAGTCGCCGTCAAAGAGCACGGCACTGCGCACGTTCTAGCGGTGGCACACAAAGAACGATGCGATCGACGCCGAGTCGATGTCACGGCTGCCGCTGGTGGACTTCGCTCTTCGCCCGGCCCGCGTGAGCGAACCCCGGTGGGACGTGCGGCGGCGTCTGGTGCGGCAGTCGTGGCTGGTGAAGGGGCAGATGGCCAACCGGAAGCGCCGGATCATGACCCGGGTGCTGATGGTCTATCCCGGGTATGAGACTGAGGCAGGATCGCTGCGGCGTGAGATGGAGTTGGCTCCAGCCAGCCGGCCGCGCGCTTCATGCTGCGACGCCGCTCACCCCCGCCTACGCTCCGAACCAGCGCGCCACCAGGCTCCGCGCGAGTGCCGGGTCGTCGGTGCCCTTGACGATCGCGCGGCCGTCGCTGAAGAGCGTCAGCTCGTGCGGCGGCTTGCGCAAGCGCAGGACGAACTCGTTCGCCAGCACCTCCCCCGACCCACCCTCGGCGTGTGCCCGGCGCAGGCGCGTCGCGATCGCGGTGAAGTCGGGCGCAGCGGCGCTCGGCGGGCGCACCAGCACCGAGTCGCGTCCGCAGAGCGCCTCGGCGGGCGCCGGACCGCGCTCGAGGAACTCGAAGCGGCGCTCGCCGCAGCAGGGGCAGCGCGGGTCGCGCGGCGGCAACTCGACGTGCTGGAAACGCAGGTCCCAGACGTCCGCGCTCACCAGCACGGGTGGCTGCGGCGCCTCGCGGGTGACGAGCCAACGCAGAGCCCGCGCCACTTCGAGCGAGGCGATCAGGTGCGCGGCGGGCCCGAGGATGCCGACGGTGTCGCAGGTTGGCGTCGAGCCCGGCGGCGGCAGTTCGGGCTGGAGGCAGCGGAAGCACGGGGTCTTCCCCGGCACGATCAGCGTGCTCACACCGTAGCTGCCCACGCACGCGCCGTGCACCCAGGGCAGGCCGGCACGCACGCAGGCATCGTTGAGCAGGTAGCGGCCCTCGAAGTTGTCGAAGCCGTCCACCACCAGGTCCACGCCTTCAAGCAACTCCGCCAGGTTGCCGGCGTGCAGGTCGGTCACCACGGGCTCGACCACGACTTCGGAGTTGATGGCGGCGAGGTGGCGCGCGGCGGCCACGGCCTTGGGAATGCAATCGCGCACGTCGGTCTCGTCGAAGAGCGACTGGCGCTGGAGGTTCGTGAGCTCGACGACATCGCGGTCGACGATCCGCAGGAAGCCCACGCCGGCGCGCGCCAGCAGGCTGGCCGCTTCGGCCCCGAGCCCGCCACAGCCCGTGAGCAGCACGCGCGCGGCGCGCAGCCGCGCCTGCCCCGCAGCCCCGATCGGCGGATAGAGGATCTGCCGCGAGTAGCGGTCGGCGGTCGGCGGGGGCAGCGGTCGCTCCACTCCTGTCATGGCGCCATGTTCTCCGCACCGTCCCCGGGAATCAAGTGGACCGACTCGGGCGCGAACGCGACCGCCACCCGCGCGCCCGGACACAGCGCCAGCTCCCGCGCGGCCCGCCGGGTCACGAGTGCCCGCAGCGGGAAGCCGCAATCGAGGTCCACCCGCAGCGTCGGGCCGCGGTCGGTGACCGCGAGCACGGTCGCCTCGAGCCAATCCCCCGTGGCGGCGGGCATCAGGGCGATCTGCACCTCCTCCGGATGGATGCAGGCCAGCGCCCTGCTCCCCGCCACAAGCGCCGACGTGGCGGTCAGCATCCGCCCGGCGATGCGCACGGTCGCGAGGCCGCCGGACAGCGAGAGCACCTCGGCGGGCAGCAGGTTGCCGGCGCGCAGGAACTCGGCGACGGCACGCTGGTTCGGTGCGTAGAAGACCTCCTCTGGCTTGCCGACCTGCAGCAGTCGGCCGCCCGCGAGCACTGCGATCCGGTCGGCGAGCGTGAACGCCTCGGGCAGCTCGTGGGTCACGTAGACGCAGCTCATCCCGCGCGCGCGCATCACCTGCCGCAGCTCGTCGCGCAATCGCTCGCGGATCGGGGCGTCGAGCGAGGCCAGCGGCTCGTCGAGCAGGAGCAACTCGGGCTCGAGCACGACGGCGCGCGCCAGTGCTGCGCGCTGGGCCTCCCCGCCCGAGAGCGTGGCGGCGCGCTGCCCGGCGAGTTGCGCGATGTGGAACTGCGTGAGCGCGGTCTCGACCTTCCCGCGCAGTGCGTCACCCCGCTCGCCGCGCAGACGCAGACCGTAGGCGACGTTGTCGAAGACCGTCCCCGAGAAGAGCAGCGGCGCCTGGAACACCATCGCCATGCGCCGCCGCAACGCCAGCGGCGCCGGCCACGGAACCTGCTCCCCGCGCCACGCGAGGCTCCCGCTG
>Ga0315283_10001814_pt1 | contig 17480 bp, 13 predicted proteins | sample YL17G09_0_MG_FD_204541 | JGI IMG/M metagenome (GOLD analysis project Ga0315283, IMG submission 204541) | Sediment microbial communities from Yellowstone Lake, YNP, Wyoming, USA - YL17G09_0 | ecosystem: Environmental > Aquatic > Freshwater > Lake > Sediment | place: USA: Wyoming | collected... | reverse complement strand
ATCTCCCGCCAGGGGCCGTGGAAGACGCCGGAGCAGGTCGAGCTCGCCACGCTCGAGTACATCGACTGGTGGAACAACCGCCGCCTGCACACCGAGATCGGCGACCTCCCACCGGCAGAGAAGGAGGAGATGTACTACGCTGAACCAGAGCTGATTGAGATGGCAAGCTACAGAACCTAACGGCCTCCATCAAACCCGGCGCGCTTCACTTCGAACTGCACGACGTCGCCCTTGACCAGCTGGTTGATGTCGCCGATCGCGGTGCCGTTCGCAAGGAAAGCCGCAAAGGCGCCGTTGCCGCCGCCGACCCACTGCGTGTGACCGGAGGCGATCCAGACGATCTCGTTCACGAACGCCCTGCACTGGCCGTCGTACGTCTGCGGCGTAGTGGTGTAAGCGCCGGTAGTCCCGCTACGCCCAGCTTCCCTGGTGGCGTTCCCGCCCCACTGCCCGACGTAGCTCAGCGCCTTGTCCGCGATGAGTGCGTTGTCGTACGCGCCCACGGCGAAGGCCGGCGGGACCAAGAATAGAAGACCGAGCAGTGCGAAACACAGAACTAGCGAGCGGCGCAGAACGAACGACCCCATTACGACCCCCTCCGAAGACATCGATACCCCTCTTCTCGACCTGATCATATCGTGCGCCCCCGAAGAGAGAAGGTCGAGAGGGAACTGCAGCGGAATATCCGTCCACAGGGTTGCCAACGCGGCAATACGTAGGCATCAACGTCGCATCACAGCAATCACATCGGCAGGCGCTTCACAGCCCTTCTCGCGGGCCCGCATCTTGTCGCCGAAGACGCCTCATACGGCCAAACCGTGCGACCAATGTAGGGGAGACGGAGGTGCTGGACCGTAGCGACTGAGCCTCGCCAACTGACGAAGGCCCGCCCGCCATTTGACAAGCTGCGGTTCAGCTAGTAGACACAACGTGGCCGCTGCGACGCTCGGGGTGGGCGCCGCGCTCACGGTCAATGAGGAGGGGCACCATGCGCAGACTCGTACTTATGGCGGCTGTTCTGGCTTGCGTCATGCTCTGGCTCCCGACAACCGCGAGGGCTGCAGCCGACGACATCCCGGGCACTCCGCTTCAGTTCGGTCAGACAGTGTTCGGCACTCTGGACTCGACCACGAAGAAGAACGACGTCTACGCGTTGCAGTTGAGCTATGGCGAGCAGGTGCAGTTCACCGTCCACAATGAGCCCGGCCACACCGGAAACACCATGTACCTCTACTCCCCCACGACGAAGAGTGCCGTGAACTACCCCTCGAGCCTTATGCAGGCCAGCACCTACAACGGTCAGCAGACCGGACAGATCCTGTACACGCCCGCGGTGGACGGCACCTACTTCGTCCAGATCAGAGCGGGCGGCCACAACGATACGTACGACCTCACTGCCCTCAAGACCGGGAGTACTTTCGGCGGTCCGCAGAAGCCGGACATCTACGGTTTGGCCGTAGGGGTCGGCACATACTTCGGTGTTCTCGACAGTGAGACCTACAAGAACGCTGCATATGCTGTGCGGCTCTTTGCGAGCGAGCAGGTGCAGCTCACCGTCCACAATGAGCCCGGCCACACCGGAAACACCATGTACCTCTACTCCCCCACGACGAAGAGTGCCGTGAACTACCCCTCGAGCCTTATGCAGGCCAGCACCTACAACGGTCAGCAGACCGGACAGATCCTGTACACGCCCGCGGTGGACGGCACCTACTTCGTCCAGATCAGAGCGGGCGGCCACAACGATACGTTTGATTTCACGGTCGCCGGCTCGGCCGAGAAGCCAGCGTACCCGAGTTCCATCTTCATCCGTGCGTCGAAGACGTCCGTGAAGCGGGGCGGCAAGGTGACCGTCAGCGGGTCTTTGGCCGACCAAGACCTCAAGCCTCTCAAGGGCAAGAGCGTGTCGCTCCAGCGCTCCTACGACGGCAAGAAGTGGGCGAGGATTCAGACGCTGAACGCGCAGACCGGACGCTACTCGGAAGCCGTCACAATCTCCGGGACGACGTGGTTCAGGACATCTTTCACGGGCGACTCGGACAATGCCGCCTGCACCAGCCGCAGGCTTCTGGTCAAGGCGAAGTGAGCTCCTCGGACGCGTTGACGCCGGTAGATGGGTGCGGAGCGTCCGGAAGCGAGAGCCACCAGAACGCCCCTGCGAGCCCACAAGGAGGGCGAGCGATGCCAAGCCGACGAGTGCTCCTCTGCCTCACCGCAGCCTTGGCTGCCTTGTTCCTCTTGGGCTGCGGCCAGGGTTCAGTGCAAGATCAGGTCGACGCCCTCGGCGGAGCTTTGGGCAATGGCACGGGGCTGGGGAAGCGCCTCGACCTCAACGGCACCGATCTCTACTACACGTCGTCCGTCACCTCCGCGGAGGCAAAGCGCCTGAGGCGTCACCTGCTGGAGACGCACACCTTCGACGGAGCCGCCGGGACCCTGCAACTCGATCGAGTCGGGTCGAGGTATCAGCTCCGCATGATGGTCCAACCTGGGGCCGAGAACGACCAGCAGACCATCTTCGCGAGCAACGCCCTGGCGATGCGTCTGTCCGGAGCGGTGTTCGGAGGGAAGGTGGTGGAGATTCATTTGTGCGACCAGAGCTTCGACTCACTCCGCGTCGTCGACCCGGTGGGCGGGTCCGGCGGGAGCACGAACTGACAAGGGCGAGGCCGGATACCCGCTCGCGTGATTTGCCCGTCAGGCCCGAGACGCCCGGCAGGAGGCCCGGGACGCCGGCCGGGTGCCACGACACATAGCTGTACACGCGAGACCATACATGAGCGGGGCGACGATGTCGTAAACCAGCGCCCACCCTGACTCCCGTCTCCCCGTCGGCGCAGGGTCGTGCCGTCGGCTCCTAGTGCGCGGACCCGGCGCTATGTGCAACCACAGGGGCTTCGAGCCAGAAAGGCAGCGTGACCGCAGCACTCTTCTCCACCCCGCGCACATCCTCGATGATCTTCTGCATGATCTTCTCGTCGATCGCGGCGGCGCCCTTCTTGCCGGAGCGGCGGGGCAGGACGCAGCCGCAGTCTTCACGGAACGCCAGAAGCCACCCTGAATTGGCGTGCGCGGCCTTGAAGACCGTGCAACCCTGCCAGCCGGCCGTGGGACCGCCGCGGACGCTGTCGACGGTGACCACCGAGTCGTTGTAGGCCGTGCCGTAGACGGTGACGATCGTGCTCAGGACAGCGGCCAGCAGGTTCTGCTTCTTGGGCGTGAGATCCTGCTTGGCGACGTACGCTCCCGCCGACTTGGGAAAGTACGAGCCGGCGATGCGGTAGATCGGCAGGGCCTCGGCGTTCGGGAACTCGTTGTTGAAGGCGGCCATGGAGGCATCGTCGGCGAGCCTGTCCGCCGCCTCCGACTTGAGGGGACCGATGGCGAGGTTGGCCGCCTTCGAGCCCTTGTTCGGGGTGCCCAGCTGGACGATGCCGAGCGGCCGGCAGCCGCTCCCTGGGATTTGCCAGTTCGCGGCGTAAACGCGGGCGATGAGGCCGCCCATCGAGTGGCCGACGAGAACGAGATCGCGGTTCTTGTAGCCTGCCGCCGAGAGCTGATGATCGAGTCGCGCCGCCGAGTCGCGCCAGTCGGGAGACTTGGAGTCGATCACGTCGGACGTGTCGCCGGGCGGCAGGCCCGGATGGGTCTCGGCCACGAAGACTCTGCCCTTGAAGCCGGCCTTCTCGAGACGCTGCTTCACGAACGTCCAGTCGCCGCCGGAAGCCGGAATCTCGGAGCCGAGGCCGCCGATGAGGACGACGAGAGGATCGGGCGTGGGCATTCCGCCGTCGCTTGTGGCCAGGATGACAGCTGAGTGCGCGTCGGTCGTGGGATTGAAGTCGCCACCGGCCACCCATCCGTGATTGGCATCCACGAAGCTGACCGAGCTGAGGAAGCCCCGCCTGCCACCACTGTTCGCGTCCTGGGCGTTCCAGGTGGCTCCACCATCAGTGGTAGCGAGGATGACGAGCGTTCCAGCGGCGAAATCGCTCGGAGCATCCTCAGAGCGACCCACCGCCCAACCGTGCTTCGCATCGACGAAGCTGACGGAGCCAAGGCTCGAGAATCGGCCCGGGAATTGCCCCGCGCCGTCCGCCTCCTGGGAGTTCCAGGTGGCACCGCCGTCGCTGGTAGCGAGGATGAGAAACGAGAAACCGCCAGATTGGGATGAATCGTAGGAGGACCCCACCGCCCAGCCGTGGGCGGCGTCGCTGAAGGCAACATCGCTGAGCCCCGCACTGCTGCCCGCGCTGCCCGCGTTCTGGGCTCTCCAGGTGGCACCACCGTCCGTCGTCGCCAGGATGACCGCCGACTGTGCCCCGGACTGACTCGAAGATTGACCCACGGCCCATCCACGCCTGACATCGATGAAGCTGATCGACGCCAGTTGTGCGCCACCATTGCCCGCGTTCCCCGCGTTCTGGGCGTACCAGGTAGCGCCGGCGTCCGTGGTCGCGAGAATGAGAGGCGAGAGAGTACCCGCCGAATCATCGTAGACGCTGCCCACGGCCCAGCCGTGCTGGGCATCGGCGAAAGTGATCGAGCTGAGGCGGGCATCGGTCCCCGCAATGCCCGCGTTCTGGGCGCTCCAAGTGACTCCACCGTCGGTGGTAGCGATAATGACCGACGTGCTGCCGCCAGAGGCACCGAAGGAGGTACCGAGCGCCCAGCCGTGCTTCGAATCGACGAAGCTGACTGACCCGAGGTGTCCGCTACGTCCCGCACCGCGAGCGTCCTGGCTGTGCCAAGTAGCGCCGCCGTCGCTTGTGGAGAGGACGAGTGGCACGGAGGCCCCAGGGGCGGGGATGGACTCGCCCACAGCCCAGCCGTGGTCGGCATCGACGAAGGTGACATCGTTGAGTGCCGCTTGGCTGCCCGAACTCCCCGCGTTCTGGGCGTGCCAACCGCCACCCGAAGGCGATCCAACTGCGCGCGCGCTTGTGGTGGTCATCCACAACGTCGTGGCGAAGAGCGCGAATGTGGCTGCGAGAACGACGACCCGACGGAATCGCACGGCCCCTCCCTCATTGGAGCGACACTACTGCTGGCATCATACCTGCCGAGACGCTCTTCGCATACGGCTTGGCGCACGCACCTTCAGCGCCTCCATCGGGAGATGCCGGCGCGAGGCTTTGGGGCGGCGCTTGAGCAGCAGGAGCGCTGTGCGCGTCACCCTCCACGCGTCCTCGAGCGATGCGGATTTGCGCCGGCGCGACGACTGCCATGATTCCAGACACGACAGCATTCGGAAGGCGGGGCCGGAATCTCGAGGTCGCGCTCAAGTCCTTCGGGCGAGTCCTCTACCAAAGCAGAATGCGTGCAGCTCCGATGGCCATGTCCGCTTCGCAAGAACGTGATGCGGTGCCGACGCTACGCCACTTCCCGTGCACTCGTTTCTGGAGCACCAGGCGGCCGGCTTTGACGATTGCTCGCCCGGACGGCTTGTCCGCCCAACCCTCGTAGTACTCGCCGAACTGGATTCTGTAGCTCACGACCGTGCTGCCCTTTCGCAGCCACCAGAGGGGCGAGTCGAAATCGGAGTTCGTGCAATCTAATCTGCCCTTGCGCTTTCCGCCCTTGTTGTAGACGAAGCCGGGGTTGACGGTGTTCGCCTCGTGCGTGACGCTGCCGCGAACGTGAGCTGAGGTGTCCTTGATCGACCAGCGTCCGTCAGCACTGGCAGCCACCGGAAAGAGGAGCAGAACCAGGACGGCGAGAACCGTAGTAGCCGCAAACGAAGGACGCATATGCGTCTCCTTCCCGGCGCGTTTCCGCACCCGTAGACAGTGTCCTGAACATCATGCAGAGTCGTCAGTCTCCCGGTGCCGGCGGACACTGACGGCTATCATTCACTCTCTGCCGCCCGAGAATGCCACCGTGCGAACCAGGCCGAAGCACCGCATCGAAGACGGGAGAAATCCGAAACCAGCATTCCCCGTCGCTGCGGGCGACCGCAGCGATTGTCAGCATCTTCTCCGCCGCGTGCTCGCCGCATCAGGCAGGCGGGGAGAACCTACTTCCACGAGATCCCACCGACGCTGTCCCACTCGCGCTCGGACAGCCGGAGGAGTCTCGTCACTCCCGTGCCGTCAGAGCGGGCCCTCGCAAGATAGGTGCCATCGTCATCGCTGTCGACGTACACATACTGGCTGCTCTCTGGCGAGTAGTCGAAGTAGTAGCCAAGCGCACCCAGGGCCGCGACGAGCACGGCAAGAGGGTCCAGATCTTCCGCAACGCGAAGACCCGGAAGGAAGCGCAGCGGATCCTCGACCAGCTCAAGCGTGAGCTACACGATGGCAGCTTCGTGGAGCCCAGCGCGCTGACCGTCCGCGAGCATCTGGAGTCGTGGCTCGAGGACATCGCTCGCCACCGCGTCTCGGCGCGCACTCTTGACCGCTATCGGTCCATCGTGAAGTGCCACCTCGTCCCCGGACTCGGTGGCATCAAGTTGACGGCACTGAGGCCCGGTCAGGTGCAAGCCTGCTACTCGGGTCTGATCGACGGTGGCCTTGCCCCGGCGACGGTGCAGAAGGTACACGCGGTACTACACAGTAGCCTCAAGCATGCGGTGAGAATGCGCCTCATCTCCCGCAACGCTGCCGATGACCTCGCCCTGCCCAAGATCAGGCGAGCCGAGATCACGGCACTCTCCGACGAGCAGGTCGGCAGGCTCCTGGCCGCCGCCGAGGGTACGCCCGTGGCCGTGCCCCTGCTCTGCCTGCTGACCCTCGGCGTGCGTCGCGGCGAGCTGCTCGGCCTGCAGTGGGGCGACGTCGACTTGGAGGCGGGTCAGGTCTCCGTGCGGCGCACCCTCGAGGAGTCCTCCGCCGGCGTCACTCTGAAGGAGCCGAAGACGGCACGCGGTGCCCGCACCCTCGCCCTGCCGCAGACCACCGCCGAAGCCCTGCATGAGCACCGCAAGGCGCAGCTTGAGATGCGCCTGCGCGTGGGCCCCGGCTTCAACGCCGGTGAGCTCGTCTTCCCCAGGCCCGACGGTGAGCCCTGGCGGCCCTCCAACTTCGCCCGTGCCTGCCAGCGGGTCTTCGCGAAGGCCGGCGTCTCCTGCCGGATCCATGACCTACGCCACACGCACGCCACCATGCTCCTCCGTCAGGGCGTGCACCCCAAGGTCGTGCAGGAACGGCTTGGGCACGCCAACGTCGGCATCACCCTCGATATCTACTCGCACGTCTCGCCGCACATGCAGTTGGATGCGGCGGAGAGGATCGACGCGGGGATGCGAAAAGCGTTGGCGGGCTCGTGACTGACGGAATTGACAGAACCGACAGAACCTTCTGTTCTGTCTTCGAGCTGCTGGTGACCGCCTATCACGAGGGCGGACATGCAGTCGGGGCGCTGCTCGTCTCACCAGCGCTGCCGCTTGAGTACGCGACCATCGTCCCGCGCGACCATGACAATGGACACGTCAGCATCGAGGACTGGACCGATCTCCTCATCCCGGACATCGATGACGACGATTGCGACGGCCCCTGCGAGCACGAGCGCATGTACCTCGAGGCCGAGACGCTCATGACCTTCCTCGGCGGCCTCGTGGAAGGCCGGTTCCGCAGCGGCGACCTCACGACGTGGGTGCCGGCGGGCTTCGCCTTCGACGGCGCTTGCATCATCGAGACAGGCGAGCGACTGTGCGCCGATGAGCTGGGCACCGGCCCCTTCGCGGCCCATGGTTACGGTCGCGCCTGGATGCAGTCCATGTGTTCCCGCGCCATTGCGCTCACGGAGCGTCAGCCGCACTTCTGGCACGCCGTGGGCCTTGTGGCCGCAGCACTGATGCGCGAGAAGACCCTGAGCGGCGCAGACGTGGAGGCGCTGGTCAAAGCCGCTCACGGACGCGCCTGAATCGCCTCGGTGCCACAGGCCGGCCCCCCGCCGATCGCCCGACTCCGGTAGGGCGTCGCTGCAGATAACAGGCGGGAGTACGTAGCCTCGGGGTCGGCGACATCGGCTCGAATCGTCGGTGATGGCGGTTTCGTCGCGGCTCAGACCGCTCTAGGGCAAGAGCATCCCGTACAGTCCTCGTTCGTCACTCCAGACAACGTAGTCACCGGAAATGTCGGGCCCCAATTGACTGTCGGCAGTCGCGCACACCGTGAACGTGGTGCCGGTGCTCAGATCGTGGCCAAAGATGTCGAAATCGTCCTCCCAGACCACCCGGTCACCCGATATGGCGAGGCCGAAGAGTGGGGCGTGAGCGTACCCGACCGCGGTCCGGGTGCCCTCGGCGAGGTTGTAGGCGTAGATCACGTCGTCACGCCAATCATGCCAGACCACTGTGTCGCCGGACGCTGTCACGTCCATCTGGTCACCCGAGTCGAGACAGATGTCGAACTCGGTGCCGGTCGACATGTCATAGCCGAAGATGTCGTAGTCGCCGAGACGAGTGTCGCACCAGACGACCGTGTCACCGGACACATCGTACATTGTGGTGGCCGCGTGCGAGTCGCTGATCGGGAACACGGTCTTGGTCGCAACGTCGTACCCGTAGAGGTCGAAGTCCCCGGCGTCGTCCTGCTCGACCCACACCACCATGTTCCCGTCAATCGCCACATGACGGAGGTCGCCGATGCCTCGACGGATCAAGAACTTGTGCTTCTCTGAGATGTCGTAGCCGTATAAGCTGCCGGTCGTGTAGTCCATCCAGATGGCGACGTCACCGGAGACGTCGGGCCACCATTGGGGCCCAGGATCGGCGCAGATGGGAAAGGTACGCCGCGTATCGAGGTTGTAGCCGTAGATGTCCAGGTCGTCGTTGCGGTAGTCCGCCCAGACAACGAGGTTGCCTGAGATGGCGGGGTAGTCCTGGGCGGCCTCCGTCGCGCTGATGCGGAATGGCTGACCTGGAGCGCGCTTCTTCCCGTAGATCCACTGGATGCCGGCCTTGTCGTCGTCGGTGAGGGTGCGGCGCTGCACGCCGGCGGGGCCGGCACCGCACATCACCTTGTCCTTGTCCGGTACGCCATATAGGTCGCGCAGGCCCACGGCGTGACCGAGTTCATGTAGGACGACGCTCTGCACGTCATGGGAGTTGCCGAAGCCGCCGCCCCAGGTGATGCTGGGATCGGCGTTGAGGACGATGTCGAACTCGTTGTAGAGCGACTTGCCCTCGTCTTCGAACGTGGTCTGGGCGAGCGTGGAGGTCACCCCGGACGGCAACTGACTAGTGCTGAAGAAGATGTCGTTGTCGCCGTCGAACTGGTAGGTCGTCGTGGTGCAGTCGCCGAAATCCTTGAAGGCGAAGTCAGCACCGGCGTCGCTCCAGGTCTGCGCCGCGGCAGTGATCGAGCCGCGGGCCCAGGTGAAGCTGCCACTGGCGTTGACGCGGAAGGGACATGCGGTGTAGGCGAGCTTGAAGCGCAGGTAGCCGAAGGACACCTTGAAGCCGCTCCAGTCGTTGCTCCACTTCTTGCCCGCGGTCCGCAGACGTACCGGCCCGGAGCCAGCCGATGCGGGGTAGTTCTTGATGGTACCGACCGGTACCCAGCAGACAACGCGTGTATCACTCCAGCTCACGATCTCGCTTCGTGGCACGTCGATGCGGAGCGTCTTTCCGGGCTCGTACTTGTAGAGGAACTGCACGAGGCCAGTGCGCGTGCCGAAGCCGCTGCCCTTGATGGTCACGGGGGTGCCGGTCCCGGCGGAGGCGCTGCCCGGTCTGATGGCGGTGATTCGGGGCGGAGCGACCCACTTACCTATGCCAAGAAGCTCGTGACGCGTTGCTTCATGGGTGCGCGGACCTGCGTGCGTCCTCGGGCTCCGCAGGTCAACCAGGGCCTTGGCGCGCCTCACGACGGGCGCGGTGCCGGTGATGCGGGCCACGCGACGCTCGAAGGCACGAAGCGGCTCGCCGGCCTCGGAGACATGCCCGTCCAGGACCTTGAGGTTGCCCTCGCGCCAGCCAACGATGCGTCGTTCGGAGTCGAGAAACACGACGTAGCTACTACCGACTGCGAAGGCGGGGGCGTCCTCGAACGTCACCGTCGTGCTCCCAACGCGGCCACCTGGGGTCTGGATAGTCAGCTCGGCGCCGGGGCTGCCCTTCAAGACCTCCAGCACTCGCAGGTGTACCTCTGTCGTGATCGCGCCGGTCTCGCTCTCGGGTGCCCCGGGGGTGCCGGTCCACGCCGCTTCCTGAGAGTCGACTGTGGCGACGACGATCGTCTGCGAATAGTCGCAGAGCTGCTTGGTGGAGAGGGGAACGACAAGAGCGTGGGCACTAGCGGCAACCATCCACAGGGCAGCGGTCAGCAAGGCGAGCATGGCCACAAGAACTACGCCACGTCGAATCCCCACGGCCCCTCCCCCGATAGTGCGCAGAGGACGCAAGGGCCTCGGTCGGCACGGCAGCTTGGCCACTGGTTGGTGGAGCCTCATGGCAGCTCCGTCCACGTGTCGCCGCCGTCGGTGGTGCGCAGCAGGACGTCCCAGTAGTCTGGCCACTCTCCAGCACGGCCAGCGGCCCAGCCATGCAAATCGTCAACGAAGACCACCTCGCTCAGAGACGCATCGGTGCCGGGATAGAGCCATTCCCAGTTGGCGCCGCCGTCCACGGTACGCAGAACCGCGCCATCATCTCCTACGACCCATCCGTGAAGCTCGTCCAAGAAGCTCACGTCATTGAGAGGGCGACCCGCCGTCGCCTGCCTGGACCAGGACCTCCCGCTGCTCGCGGTCTTGTAGATGGCTCCGTCATACCCCACGTTCCACCCTGTCGAGGCAGTCGGGAACTCAATCACATAGGCTCCCCCCACTGCTCCCGGGAGCCTCCGTCGTGCCCAGTGGACGCCTCCGTCGCTGGTGGCCCACAGACCTCCCAGGCGATCACCTCCACCGGCCACGAAGCAGTGACGAGCGGTCGGGCTGGAGATCTGGTAGAAGGCGCCAGCAGGGGCTTGCCCGGCTACGGTCCTGTACCTCCGCAGGACGCGCCACGTGGCGCCCCCATCCGCCGACTTCATGATCTCCCCACCATCGCCAGCCGAGCCCACACCAGAGCAAGCCCACGCGACACGAGCAGAGCCGAAGCAGAAGTCCCAGACGATCGACTTCGTCATCCGACCTGAGCTCTTCCACGAGACGCCTCGCCTCGTGGTCCGCAGCAGCCGATCCCATGCGTAGCGTCCCCACAGGCCGAGATCGGCGTTACGGAAGGCAAGTACGCCGCCGTTGTAGCCAGAACCGGGGTGGTAGCCTGGAGCCTTCGTGGCGAGGCGCTTCCACGTGTCGCCACCATCCGCGGTACGCCAGAGAAAGGCGTGACCTCCGTTGGTCGAAGGGTCGCCCTCGAAGGTCGTGCGCCACCCGCGCTGGGCGTCGAGGAACACGATGGAATCGGCCGCAGCAGCCACACTCGCGAAGGCCGAAGCCAGTACGACCAGAACCAGCACGAACGTCGAGAACGCAGCGCAAGCGCGGTGGTACTTCATCACCCATACCTCCTCGTACGGTCATGCACGCGGCCGAGCTGCCCGCACCGGGACTCATCGCTCAAGCGTGAAGTCGCAGAGGTCCGAATCACCGTTGCGACGGTCACCCCAGACGACGGTCGTACTGGAGATGCAGGCGGCCAACTGATCTCCGGGAGCTACACACACGGGGACTCGCAGCCGGTGGCCAAGTCGTAGCCATAGATGTCGGGGTTGCCATTGCGCTCGTCGACCCACACACAGAATGACGGGGACCGTAGACACCCACGAGGTCATCGTTGATTCAATGCCGGCCCGCGACAGCCCTTCACGCGTCAAGAGCACCTCCCTTGGCCGGATGTAGGTCCATCGAGAAGAATCGCGCCCTTCAGCGCGTGATGGCGGCGCCGTAGATGTCCGCGTCGCCATTGCGGTAGTCGACCCAGACGACCGTGTTCCCAAAGACGCCCGGCATTGACTGCGCGCTTGGGGCCGTGCAGACAGGGAACTCGCGCTTGGTGGTCAGGTCGTAGGCGAAGATGTCGGCGTTGCCCTTGCGGTAATCGACCCAGACAATGAGGTCACTCGAGACGGCAGGAGACCACTGATTCCCGGACGCCGTGCAGACCGGAAACTCGCGCCCTACAGTCACGTCATAGGCGTAGATGTCCGAGTTGCTCGAGCCTTCCGGGTATTGCCAGGTACCATTGCGATCGTCCTGCCAGGCAACGATGCCACCCTCAATGCGAGGCGCCCACTGGCTGCCGGGGGCGGAGCAAATCGCGACTTCTCGCCTCGCGTCTATGTCATACCCGTAGATGCCGCTGCTTTCATCGATATCCTGACCGTGGTGGTCTCGCACGATCAGTCCTCCAGAGATGTCAGGCAGATGCATTATGTCGGCACCGATCGCAATCTGGCAGGCCTTGTACTCCGTCGATGCTCTAACACTCCTGTACACGACGTATCGCCACCATTCCTCAATGTACCGGTCGTCAGCCCAGATCACCGTTTCTCCGTCGACCTTGGGGAACCATTGGTCACTGGAGGCAGTGCACACGGCAAGCTCCCGCTTCGCCAACAGGTCGTAGCCGAAGATGTCACCGTCACCGTATCGCCAGTCCTGCCACACAACGATGTTGCCAGAGATGTCGGGACGGGATTGACTTGCCGGGGCAGTGCAGATGGGAAACTCACGTCTGTCAGTCAGGTCATAGCCGTAGATGTCGTCGTTGATCGTGTCGTGGCCGTCAGTCCAGTTGCGGAAGTCGACCCAGACGACCTTGGTCCCGGAGATCGCTGGATCCCATTGGATCCCCGCCGCCGTGCAGATCGCGAACTCCGTCGCTGTCGGCGCTCCTGCCCTAGTCGACCACAGCCACTTGCCGTCGGCATCGAGGACGGCAGCCACTCCGTCGTTGCGCACCACGAAGCGCCTCGCATCCTTGCCGGCGGTCTGCGTCGACCACACCGCGGCTGTGACGCCATCCTTGTAGCCGGCGAGATTGCCGTCCTTCTGGAAGACGAGGTAGTCGATGCCGCTCGCCTTGGCGTCCCAGATGGCGGCGTTGCCTGGTCCGGTCAGGGCGAGGTTGCCGTCGCTGCGCAGCGTGAACGTGTACTTGTTGTTCGCCGAGCGCAGGGCCATCTCGCGGCGCAGGGTGCGCTGCTTCGTCATGGCGCTGCCGGCAGCCGCCCAGCAGTTCTTCTGATCGGGCAGGGCATCGAGCTCGCCGCTGGTGAGCACGTCAGGCTTTGGGGCCCCCATGCTGCGCAGCGCGTTGAAGGTGGCGGCGTCGGGGATCCACAGGCGACGCAGATCGGCGGAGACGTACCACGAGGTCTTCTGCTTCTTCTTATCGCCCTTCTGCTGGACGATGTGACGGGCGTACTGGCCGAGGGACTTGCCGTGATAGATCACGAAGCCCTGGATGACGCCAGGACCGCCGTACTTGTCGTTGAAGCTCACGTTCTTGGCGCCGCCGTTGGGGTCATTCATGTAGTAGGTGCCACCGTCGTGGCCGGTGAGCACGACCCAGTGGGTGTTGCCTGGAACGTAGAACCACACGAGGACCGGGAAGCCCAGATCGAGCTGGCTCGTGATGAGGCTGACGTTGTTTGCGTTCAGGCTTGAGGCCCAGGGACCATTGATCGTGCCCCCTGCGGCGGCTGGGACCTTGACCCATTGCAGTTCGCCGTTCGCGAGACCACCATTGGCGTTGAGCGCCTGGCAGAGCTGCCCCGGGTCCTTGCCCGAGCTGTAGTAGCTCGCGACCATCGCGGAGGCAGTCACCGCGCAGCCCGAGCCATACATCGTCAGCGAGGTCCCGCCCAGGCTGAGACCGGACCAGCGAGGATCCGTCTGGCTCCACGCAGGCACGTCCATGGTTGAGGCGCGGGCGACCGCCGGGATCAGCAAGGCGAGCATCATGACAACGACCCCGAGCACACATGGACGGTATCCCACGGCCCCTCCCCGATAGCGCGACGCTACTGTCAGCATCATACCTGCCGGGGCCGTGGAGAGTCACGGAAGCCCTTGAAGGAGCCAACCCGTCGCCTTGGGGCGTGTGACCGAGCCCGCGCCAATTCAAATCGAGAGACTGAGCGCCGCTACGCTCCCCACGAGTCTTCTAAGGTGCGATCGACCAGAACAGCAGCCATGAACCTGCAGCAAAAGCACCCGGGCACGCTCTTGCCACCGTGCCCCAGTACTCCATCTGTTCGCCGACGCGGGCTCGAATCCGCCACGGTCCTGAGGCCCCTCTGGCCGCGACGACGATGGCGACGCCGTCGCTTTGTCTGGACGCCACGAACCGACTTGCGGATGCTCCCCGGATGTAGCAGCCGGCGACGATGTCACCCCGTCGGTCAAAAGCCAGCCAGAGGTTCTTCACGGGCCCCGTCTCAGTCATCTCGTGGGTGATGATCCCGAGGTAGTACCCATGCTTCCGTACCTTTGCCCCAGGGCCGGCATCGCTGTTCCCGATGCCACCCCACGGCGCGTGGCCGACAGACGTAATCGTCCCAGCTCGATTCCCGTCCGTCCACTTCATCCGCCATGCGCTACCGGCGCTGGCGAGCGGCGGGCAGACACACAGGAACGCCAGCGCCAAGCTACTCACGACTGCGATCACGCGACCACGCATCTGGGCCTCCTCCGGTGTGTAGCGACTAGCCTGCTCGCGTCGTGGCTACGGGCTCCGCTACTTCCAGACAAGGAGTCGAAGAGCTGCAGCGGCCATGTAGTTCGGGCACTTGCCGGATACCGTGCCGTGCTTGCGCCAGACGCCACGCGTGAAGCGTCTCAGGACCCATACGCTGCCAGCGCGTGTCGCTTTCCCCACGACGCCGTGCGACTTGTAGTCCGTGTATCGGCCTCCATGCACGAAGCCGACCGCCCAGCCATAGGGGTGCGCGGAAGATGGCGCAAGTTCGACGATGCCTCCCGCCTCGCCCGAACCACTGCCCAAAACACCGACCTCCTTTCCGGTCGTCGAGTAGCAGTGACCATAGCCGAAGAAGTGAAGGACAACGGTGCCGCGCGCGTGCCCTACCCTGTCCCTGACCGTCCAGGTTCTGTCGGCCCTGGCCGCGGCGGGGTCGGCGAGCGCGACGACGGCTACGAGGATCACAAAGGATACGAGCAGTCTACGCATGGCCCCTCCCCGGTAGTGCATGCTACTGCCGGCATCATACCTGCCGAGACCGTGGAGAGCCACGGGACGCCGCATGAGACGAAAGCGACGGAAGCGACCATCTCGTCACTTGGTCGCTTCCGTCAATTTGGCCGTCTGGGGGGCTGACGCCGGCTGCGGCGGGCCAGTGACAGAATTGACAGAACCGACAGATCAGGGCGATTTGTCGATTCTGTCAATTCTGTCGCGTGGGTCGCGCCATCCGTGGCACGGCTAAGACCCCGGCGGATTGCCCGAAACGCCCTCCGAGCGCCACGGCACCTAGTAGCACGTGCCGGTCCCCTACATGAGCGAGCGGGTCCCCTGCATGCGCCCCGAGAAGCAGTACGACGTGCGCCGGCCCTTCCAGCAGCAATGACGCTTGCCGTCGGTTCCTAGTGTGCAGGCCCGGCGATAGGTGCCAGCACCGAGGCTTCGACCCAAGAAGGCAGCGTCATCGCGGCGCTCGCGCTCTTTTCCACCCCCCGCACATCCCTGATGATCTGCTCCATGATCAGCTCGTCGATGGCGGCGGCGCCCTTCTTGCCGGAGCGGCGAGGCAGGACGCAGCCGGCCTTGTCGCGGAACGTCGAAAGCCACTTCGAGTTGGCATGCAGCGCCTTGAAGACGGTGCAGCCCTGCCAGCCGGCGGTGGGTCCGCCGCGCACGCTGTCAACTGTGACCACCGAGTCGTTGGCGGCTTTGCCGTACACGGCGGAGATGGCGTTGAAGATGACCGTGAGGTCAGGCCTCAGGGTCCCGAACCCCACGGCTCCTTTGGGGAAGAAGGAGCCGGCGATGCGATAGATGGGCAGGCCCTCCGCGTTGGGGAAGTCGGCGTTGAAGGCCGCCATCACAGCTGCGTCGCCGAGCTGGCGGGTGGCGTCTGAGGCTGGGACCAGGCCCCTCAGTGAGGCCGCCTCGGAGCCCTTGTTCGGGGTGCCGAGCTGGACCATGCCGAGGGGCTGGCAGCCGCTCTGTAGACCTTCCCAGATCTGCGCGTAGACCCTGGCGATGAGGCCGCCCATGGAGTGCCCAACGAGGATGATGGGGCGTCCGGAGAGGCCCGCCTGGACGAGCTGATGGTCGAGGCGCTCAGCTGAATCACCCCAGTCGGCTGAGTTCGAGTCGATGACGTCGGATGAGTCGCTCGCCGGCAGGCCCGGATGGGTCTTCGCCACGAAGACCCTGCCCTTGTAGCCAGCCTTCTCGAGACGCTGCTTCACGAACGTCCAGTCTCCGCCAGACGCCGGGATCTTGGAGCCCAGGCCGCCGATGAGGACGACAAGGGGGTCGGGCTCAGGGAAAAAGGAGGCAAGGCCGCCAGCCGGGATGCCCTCACGCCAAAGAAGTTGACCTCGTCCCGTGGCCGGGGAAATGCTGATGAAGTCACCGCTGTAGGTCGCCCCGTATAGGAAGCCAGAGCCGGCCGACAGGCCATACACATCTCGGAAGCCGGTGTCGCCGAGTAGACTCGCTCTGCCCGTCACAAGATCGATGGTTGCGAGAAGCGCATCCGGATGGCCCGATTGCGTCACCGTTGCGTACAACCGACCATCAAGAAAAGCCAAGTCCCCCGACGACCCAAGCCCACTCCCGAAATCGCCGATAACAGTCGTCTCACCCGAGGATGGGTCAATCTCGAACAACCCGCCGCTTACAGTAGCCCCAAAGAGCACGTCAGCTCCCGGCTGTGAGACGAGCGCATTCGCACCGCTCACACCGAGTGAGCCAATGTACTGAGCCACGCCGGTTGCTAGGCTGATTCGGTAGAAGGATCCGAAGCCGACCGCGAACAGAGTGTCGCCCCGAAACGCGATATCCGTCAGCTGTGCGCCTGCCTGCCCGACAGCATCGACCGAGTGAGTCTGGGGATTCAGGCGGTAGAGGGAGCTGTTGCTCGCAAAGGTCGCGAGATAGACGCCCGGCGATGGATTGTCCGTTCGGGCATTCGCCAAGGTGGGAAGGCACGAGGCCGCGGCGACCGTCATCAGCGCCGTCATCAGAACAAGCAGTCGAACGACGCGCGCGACCGACCGAGATGCCATCATCATGACCCCCTGCTAGACCCCCATGACCTTCGCCCGCGAATCGCAGGCACAACGGCGCAGGCGTAGCCTACAGGTCAGGCTCTAACCTGCATAGGCCCAGCACCAAGGCGTTGTGTCGCTTGCGCTGGAGCGCCGGTAGCCGAGCATCGTGCCAGGCCCCGACACGGACCCTAATCACGCGATCGCCGGCGTTCTGCTTGTCCCACCGAGTCCCAAACGACCCCATGCGCTCACGTCAAAACGCACGGATTTGGGTTGCAGAATGGTTGCAGAAGCCCGTTTCGGGGGTCTTCCGGAGGGCTCGTGAGGGACGATTTCCCTGCAAA
>Ga0315283_10001811_pt1 | contig 17483 bp, 11 predicted proteins | sample YL17G09_0_MG_FD_204541 | JGI IMG/M metagenome (GOLD analysis project Ga0315283, IMG submission 204541) | Sediment microbial communities from Yellowstone Lake, YNP, Wyoming, USA - YL17G09_0 | ecosystem: Environmental > Aquatic > Freshwater > Lake > Sediment | place: USA: Wyoming | collected... | reverse complement strand
ATCGGCATCTCGGAGACGGCGCAGGATCTGGCCCTGCTCGCAGAGGATCTGCTCGAAGCGGGCGACTTCACCAAGGCCGATCGCGTGCTCCAGGCGTTGAGTTCGGCGCACACCGCCGCGGATCCGCGCCGGGCCCAGGCCGCCCGCCTGGCGCTCGACCGACTCGCCGGGTCGCAGGCCGTGACGGAGGTCGCCACCGCCGTCGGCGACCTCGACGAGGCACAGTTCGTCTGGTTCCAGGACGCCTGCAAACTGCTCGGGCCGCTCGTCATCCCGACGCTGCTGCCCGCCCTCGGTGCCGGCGGGGACGGTCCCCGCCGCGAACGGCTGATCACCACCATCATCGGCCTGGGTGACGCCGCCATCGGCCCGCTGTCGAGTCTGCTGGCCAGCGAACACTGGGAACACTGCCGGATCGGCATCCAGCTGCTGGGCCGCATGGGCGGGCCGGTGGCGATCACGACTCTGCAGTCGCTCATCGGCGGCGGCGATCGCCGGAAGATGCGCGAAGCCATCATCGCGCTGGTCCGCATCGCGGATGCGACCGCACTCCGGTTTGTGAACACGGCGCTCCAGCACGCCGATCGCGGCGTCCGCCTCGTCGCGATCGACGCGGTGCTGGCGGCCCAGGACCGCCGGACGGCGCCGCTGCTGGCGTCGACGCTGCACGATCTCCGGCCGTACGGCCAGGACTTCCCCGTCGCGATGCAGATCCTCGCCGGGATGCGGCGCAGCAGCGACGACCAGGCGGCGGCCGCGGTGGCCCGCGCGATGCACGCGTTCAGCTGGATGCACTGGCGGCAGTCGATGACCGTGAAACGCACCGCCATTGGCGTGCTGGCGTCGATGACCTGCCCGAACGCCGCGGCCGAACTGGCCGCCGCCGCCCGTCAGGGTGACTTCCTGGTGAAACGATATACCCGGTCCATCAGACGGGCAGGGGTCTGACGTGGACGACACACGAGCGGCGGAAGATCTCATCAAGCGGTTTTCGGCGGCCATCCGATCGGGTGCGCTCTACCGGCCAGGCCATCCGCTGGCCCGGCGCAGCCTCGACACGCTGGCGGCGGCGCTGGCCAGCCACGTCCAGCGCCAGGCGGGCGTCACCATCGGCTTCATCGGCGACGACATCATCGTCGGCCGCGTGAAGCTGAAGAACACCAGCTCGCTCGCGGGCCTGACCCGCCATTTCCGCGACCGCCACATAGAGAAGCTGACGCTGGCATCCGACATCGGCCTGGAGGGGCTCCAGACGGTCGTCAACATCCTGGCGGATCCCGATGCCAGCCGGGCGAGCGATCGGCTGGTCGCCGCGAAGGTGAAAGGCTGCGCGTTTGGCATGCTCGCGTCCGACCCGATGCGGCAGTTGGACCTGGGCCTGGCGGCGGCGCGCCAGGCCTACTCGTCCTCCGTAGACACCGCCCAGCAGTTGTGGGACGCGGTGGGGGCGAACGACAAGCCCGATCCGGAGGCGGCGCGAGCCATCATCGACGCCCTGGCCACGGCCGTCGCCGAGGATCGCACCTCCATCCTCGCGCTGACGTCCCTGAAGTCCCACGACAGCTACACGTTCAGCCACATGATCAACGTGGCGGTGCTGACCATGGCGCAGGCGCGGTCGCTGGGCGTGGACGGGGCGTTGCTGCGCGAGTTCGGCGTGGCGGGGCTGATGCACGACATCGGCAAGGCGAAAACGCCGCCCGAGGTGCTCAGCAAGCCCGGCAAGCTCACCGCCAGCGAGCTGGAGATCATGAGGCGTCATGTCGTGGACGGCGCGCATATCCTGCGGAAGACGCCCGACATGCCCGCCCTCGCGCCGGTGGTGGCCTTCGAGCACCATCTGCGGCAGGACCTGAGCGGCTACCCGGAGCGCATCGGCCACCGCGAGCTCAACCTCTGCACGATGCTCGTCAGCATTTCCGACGTCTTCGACGCGCTCCGGACCAACCGGGCGTACCGCGACGCGATGCCGACCGACCGTGTGCGGGGGATGCTCAACGAGCAGTCGGGCACCAGCTTCGAGCCCACGCTGCTGCGGCGGTTCATCACGCTGGTCGGGTTGTTCCCGATCGGCACGTGCGTCCGGCTCCAGTCGGGCGAAGTCGGCGTCGTGTCGGCCCAGCACGCCACCGATCCGTTCCGGCCGCAGGTTCGCCTGGCCCTCGATGCCGGCGGCCGTCATCTGGCGGCGCCCCGCACCATCAACACGTGGGAACGCGACGAGGCTGGCCAGTTCCCCTACACGGTGAACGAAGCCCTCGACCCGTCGGCGACGGGCCTCGATCCCCTCCTCCTGCTGGCGTCATGAGCCTGTCAGCCGTCGACCCGCGCGCAAACGTCGAGGCGATGGCGACCGAGGTCGCCACGCAGGTGACGGCCTTCGCGCGCGCGTGCAAGGCGGCAACCCGCACCGTCGCCCTCTACCCTGCCGAGCACCCGACCGTCGGCACCGCCCTCGAGAGCGTGACGCTGGCCGCGCAGGTTGCCACCTCCTCCTCGGCACTGCAGCTTGCGGTCCTGCCCGACACGCTCACTGTCGACGGGCGGCATCTGGCGAAGACCGATGTGGCAGTCTCGGAGTTCGCGGCGCTGCTGCACAGCCACCAGGTCGGGCAGCTGACGCTGCATCCCCTCACCGACGCGGATCTCTGGCGCCGGTTCCTCGGGCTGCTCGCGCTGCCGCCGGATCAGGCCCGGCTGCGCGGCGGCCTCGGCAAGCTCTGGGCCTTGGAAGGCCAGCCGCGCATCGAGGTGCGCAGCCTCGACTATCGCGAGCTGCTGCGCGGCGATCTGACCGGCGACCGGGAGACCTGGGATCGCATCGTGTCCGCATGCCTGGACGGCGACACCAGCGGCATCGACGACGAGATGCTCGAGATCCTGTTCGGCATCCTCGACGATCCGTCGAAGGTGGAAGCGCTGGTGCGTGCGGTCGAAGCGCAGACGAAAGCACGCGCGGGCGACACCGGGCCGGCCGCCGGGTCAGGCGCGGGCGACGGCCGCCGATCGCCGCTGGTGGTGGCGGGGCTGCTGCAGGCCCTGGCCAGGTACGTCGAGACCACCCACCGCGATCGACTCGACCAGGCCATGGCCGCGTTGGCCGAGGCCACCGGCCGCCTGCCCGTCGAGACGCTGCAGCCCATCGTCCGGGCCGGCCGCGCGGACACCCGCCCCGATCTCGCACGGTTCGTTAAGGAACTGGCCGCACGCATCCCCGACGGCACGCTGGCCGACATGGTGGCCACAGAGGTCCGTGGGGGCCGCGGCACGTCGCGGCAGCTGGCGGACGCGTTCTGCGGCCTGGTGCCCGACGTCGATCGGCGGTCGGCGATCCTCACGCTGGCCCGCACGGCGATCGCGCCGGCCACCGCGCCGCTCGGGCCCGAGCTCGCGCAGGCGTGGCAGGCGACAACCGAGCTGCTGCTGACCTACTCGGACAAGGCCTTCGTCTCGGACGCGTACAACGTCGAACTGACGCACGTCGCCGAACGCGCCGTCGAACTGGATAACGATTCGACGGACCCTCCCGGTCAGCTCGCCTGCTGGCGCGGCACCGTCGACGACGAACGGGTCCGGGGCCTGGACGCGGAACTGATCGTCGATCTGATGCAGCTGCAGGCCGACCCGTCCAAGTGGCGGCCGCTGGCCGACCTCGCGCTCAGCCGCGTCAACGTCCTGCTGGTCCTGGGCGACTTCAACGCCGCCGCGTTCTTCATCGAAGCCATCCGGCGGCACGCGGCCGAGCATACCGAGGAAGCGGTGCGCGAGGCGGCGTCCGACGTCATCGGGAACATCCTCACGCCGGCGATGATGCGTCACGTCGCGTCCCATCTCGACACGTTGGATTCGGACACCGTCACGGCGGCGCGTCGCTTCTGCCAGGCGCTGGGCACCAGCATCGTCGCGCCGCTGGCCGACGTGCTGTCGCGCGAGGAGCGCACGCACCCGCGCCAGCACCTGATCGCGATCCTGATCGGGTTCGGCGCCTCGGGACGGCAGGCCGTCGAATGTCTGAGCCAGTCGCCCAACGGCGCGGTGCGCCGCACGGCCGTGCTCCTGCTGCGCGAGTTCGGCGGGCACGACGCGCTGGGCGAGCTCGAGTCGCTGCTGGGCGACGCCGAGCCACACGTGCAGCGCGAGGCCACGCGGGCCATCGCGATGATGGGGATCGAGCCGGCCTTCGAAGCCCTCGCCCGCGCGCTCAACCGCGGCCCGGCCGATTCGAACAGCACCATCATGGGTGTCATCTGCACGATGCCCGACGACGACGCGCAGCCGCTGCTCGCCTACATCGTGCAGCAGGTGCCGCTGCGCGGCACTCTATGGTCGATCCACGAGCGCGCGATCCTGCGGCTGGGCGCCATCGGCGGCCACCGCGCCACGCTGGCTCTGGCCGCCGTCCTCGAGCGCCGGAAGGTGTGGGCGCCGTTCCACACCAGAGCGCTGCACAAGCTGGCGCTGACGGCCCTGTCCCAGGTGAACCTGCCCGACGCGTGGCGGGTGCTCGAGGCCGCGGCCGGCGGCGGGCCGAGGCATCTGCGATCCACGGCGCGAGCCCTGCTCACCTCGCGGCCCGACGCCGCCGAGAGGACATCGGGATGAGCGAACACGCGCGACAGATCGCGGCGGCCGAGGAGCTGGTGCGGTGTTTTTCGAGCGGCCTCAAGGCGGTGCAGCTCTACTCGCCGGGGCACCCGATCGTGACCCGCGCCACGAACCGGCTCGCCGACCACCTCGACCGGCTCCTCGAGGAGACTGCCGACGTGGTGGTCGGGGTGATCGACCGCCAGGTCATCGTCGACGGCATTCCCCTGCCCAATGGCCCCGGCGCCGCGGAAACCGCAGAACGGTTCTGCGCCGTCGGCATCGAGCGCATCACCGTCGGGCGCGGCGTCAACCGCGACGAGATCGTGACGTTCCTCCACCGCCTCGCCGCCTTCCACCCGAGCCGCGAGACCGACGACGAAGACGCCGTCCAGGCGCTGGGATCGGCGCACATCCGCGTCGGCCGGATCCGGATGCAGCGCCGGGAAGAGGGGTCGTCCGGCGGTGCCGCCTCCGACATGCGCGCGGCCTATCAGGACGCCGTGACCGGGGCCGAACGCCTGTGGGAGCAGGCCCGCTCCGAAAGCAGCCCGGACCCGAATGCCGCCCAGGCGATCGTCGAGGGGCTGGCGAGTTCGGTCGACCAGAACCGCCGCGCCATGATGGCGATGACCGCGATGTCCGGGTACGACAACTACACGTTCACGCACGTGGTGAACGTGAGCGTGCTGGTCATGGCACAGGCCCGCAGCCTGGGGATCGAGGGCGCGCTGCTGCGCCAGTTCGGCCTGGCCGGGCTGATGCACGACATCGGGAAAATCAAGACGCCGCCCGAAATCCTCGCGAAGCCCGATCGGCTCACTGACGCGGAGTTCGCCATCATGAAGCGGCATCCCGCGGACGGCGCGGAACTGCTCCGCCGGCATCTCGAGCTGCCTCCGCTGGCGGCCATCGTGGCCTTCGAGCATCACCTGCGCATCGATGGCACCGGCTACCCTGGCGGCGTGAACCGGCCGTCGCTAAACGTGGCCACGCAGCTGTGCAGCATCGCTGACGTCTACGATAGCATGCGGTCGCAGCGCAGCTACCAGCATGCCTTCCCCACCGACCGCATCGTCGCCGTGCTGACGCAGCACGACACCGGTCGGTTCGATCAGCAACTGGTGCGCCGCTTCAGCCAGCTGATGGGCATCTACCCGCTGGGCAACGTGGTGAAGCTCGATACCGGCGCCCTGGCGGTGGTCGTGCAGATCCACGCGGCGGACCCGTCACGGCCGCTGGTGCGCGTGGTCGTGGCCCCCGACGGCTCGAGGCTCTCCACGCCGGTCGACCTGGCGCTGTGGGCCGACGACAGCCCCGCCGGCCCCCCGCCACGCATCGTCTGCCCGGTCGATCCGAAGGACGCCGGCATCGATCCGCTCGCCTTCCTCGACGCCACGGCTGCATAGGCCGCCCCACACGCCTTGGCCGCCGTAGCCCGCCCCACACGCCTCGGCCGCCGTAGCCCGCCCCACACGCCTCGGTCGCCGTAGCCCGCCCCACACGCCTTGGCCGCCGTAGCCCGCCGCGCAGGAATGCGGACGCAGCGGGCAAAGGCGGCTTGACAGCGTCCGACCCGTCCTTTAGTCTCGATCGACCGCCCTTCCCTGGAGGATCGATGTCGTTTCCCGCGCGGCGCCGCCGCTGGCTTCTGCTGCTGGTCGTCGCCTGCCTGGCGCTGCCAGGGCCGACGCTGGCCCAATCCCCCCGGGGCGCGCGCCTCATCACGGCCGTTGGCGGGGCCGACCTCCGGGACATGGACGTGGAAGTGACGCGGATGGAGCGCGCCAGATCCCTCGTCCTGCGAAGCCGCGAGAGCGACACCCTCCTGAGCGGCCGGACGATCGACCGCTTCGATCAATACCACCGCGGCGTCCGCGTGGTCGGCGGTGAACTGGTCCGGCTGGAGGCGGACGGCCAGACCCAGTCCGTGTTCGGCGCGCTCTATCCCGGCATCGCCATCGACACCGATCCGACGGTCAGTGCCGTCGATGCGACCGAGATCCTGGCCCAGTTGACGGGCGTCATGCTCCCGGCGGCGCGAGCGCCCGAGCTGGTGGTGCTGCCGCTGGACGCGGGCGGATTTGCGCTGGCCTACCGGGCGACGGTCATGACGCCGTCGGATCTGATCGTCTACTTCATCGACGCCCGGGGCGGCGACGTGATCCTCCAGTACAGCAGGCTGGAAACGACCGTCGGCACCGGCAAGGGCGTGTTCGACGACATGAAGAAGATCAGCACGACGCTCAAGAACGGGAGCTACGTCGCGCAGGACAGCCTGCGGCCGGCCAGCATCTCGACGTACGACATGAAGGGGAACCGCACGCGGCTCGAGCAGATCATCAACGGGCTGATTGCGCCGGCCGACAGCGACCTGGCGACCGACAGCGACAACGACTGGACCGATCAGGCCTCGGTCGACGCGCACGTCTACGCCGGCTGGACCTACGACTACTGGTACACCCGGTTCAACCGGCAGGGGCTCGACAACCGCAACCGGAAGATGCTGAGTTTCGTGCATCCGGTGAACCGCGAGGACTGGGCCTCGGCGTCGAGCGCCGTCCTGAACCTGTACTATCTCAACGCGTTCTACGCCGGCGACGGCGTGATGGTGTACGGCGAAGGTCTGCCGTCCAACGTCACGGCCGGCGGGTACCGATGGACCTACTTCGCCGGGGCCCTCGACGTGGTCGCCCACGAGCTGGCGCACGGCATCACCGACTACACCTCGGATTTGATCTACCGCAACGAGTCGGGGGCGCTCAACGAGGCGTTCTCGGACATCATGGGCGCCGGGGCCGAGTTCTACTACCAGGCGGTGGGCAGCGGGTACATGAAAGCGGACTACCTGCTGGGCGAAGACCTGATGACGCCCATCGCCGGGTTCCGGTCGATGGCGAATCCGGCCGGCTTCGGCGATCCCGACCACTATTCGAAGCGCTACCTCGGGACCTCGGACAACGGCGGGGTCCATCACAATTCCGGCATCATCAACCACGCGTTCTACCTGGCGGTCGAGGGCGGGGTGAACCGCACGTCGGGGCTGTCGGTGACCGGGATCGGCGCGGCGAGCCGGGACAAGATGGAGAAGGTCTTCTACCGGGCGTTCACGCAGATGCTGACGTCGAATGCCACCTTCACGCAGGCGCGCGCCGCGACGCTGCAGGCGGCGCGGGATCTCTACGGCATCAACAGCGACGTGGAACGGTCACTGACCCAGGCATGGAACGCGGTCGGCGTCAACTGACGCGGGCCCGAGCGAGGACGGCTCTTGACTACGACCTCACGCAACAGGTGGCGGATGGCGGCGGCGGCCGGGGTGACCGCGTGCGCCCTCGGCATGGCTCTCCCGGCGCTGGCCCAGCCGCCGTCTACCCCTGAGGGGGCACCCGCGGCGGCCGCCAAGGCCAGGCGGGCGACCAAGCTGTTCGTCAGCGGGGATGGCGGCTATCAGACGTCCTCCGCCGGCTTCACCTCCCAGGTCACCTACCCGTTGTACGCCGAGAACGCGACGTCCACGGTGAGCGCGCCCGATGCCGGCGGCCCGGCGGTCGCCGTGCGCGGTGGGTACCGGGTGTGGCGCAACCTCTGCGTCGGCGCCGGCGTGACGGGCTTCTGGTCGACGCGGTCCGCCGACGTCGCCGCCAGCCTGCCCCATCCGTTCTTCTTCAATCGGGCCAGATCCGTGGACGGCACGTCTTCCGGCCTGAAGCGCGACGAGACGATGGCCGCCATCGAAGTGTCGTGGCTGGTGCCTATCAGCCGCCGGATGGACCTGCAGATCTTCGCGGGCCCGGCGTTCTTCAAGGTCAAAGCGGACGTGCCGACCAGCGTGCAGTTCACCGAGACGTATCCCTACGACACGGCGACCCTCACCAGCCTCGAGACCGCGAGCGTCACGGATTCCGCCACCGGCTTCACGGTCGGCGCCGATGTGGCGTTCATGTTCAACCCGTCAATCGGCGTGGGCGGGCACGTGCGGTTCTCCAGGGCGTCGGTCACCCTCTCGACCTCCGGCGGCCAGCCGACGACGATCGATCTGGGCGGCCCCCAGGTGGGCGGAGGGCTGCGGTTCCGCTTCTAGCGCCGCCAGGCAACCAATGCGGCCATGATCCCGTCTGACAGGATGGAGGCCAACCGGGTGGACCAGATGCTTGCGGCGCGCTGCCGCCGAGGCGACCTGCCGGCGTTCGAAGAGCTCTACACACGCCACAGCAGCCGCCTCTACAGCGTGGCCTACCGGATGACGGGCAGCGCCGCCGACGCCGAGGATCTGCTGCAGGACATCTTCCTGCAAGTCTACCGCCGGATCGACAGCTTCCGGGGCGAGGCGGCCCTGGGTACGTGGCTGCATCGGCTTGCCGTCAACGCCTGCCTGGACTTTCTGCGCAGCAAGCAGGGGCGACGGCAGAAGGCCACCGACTCGCTCGATGCGCCGGACGCCGCCGAACCGGTGGCGCACGCGTCGTGGCGGCCCGACTCGGTTCTGAATCGGCTGGATCTCGAACGGGCGGTCGCGCAGTTGCCGCCCAGCTACAAACAGGCGTTCCTGCTGCACGACGTCGAAGGGCTGGAGCATCACGAGGTCAGCCAGTTGCTGGGCATCGCGGTGGGCACGTCGAAGTCGCTGGTGCACAAGGCGCGGATGCGGCTGCGCACGCTGCTCCGCGGAGGGCCGGCCCGAACCGCCCTTGGCCCGGGGCAGGTGGTGCCGTTTGGCGCAAGCCCCTCACGCGCGGGAGAACGATAATGGAACCCCAACCTCTTGACCTGGCCTGCGAGCGGTACGTCTCGCTCATCCAGGACGCGATCGACGGCGAGCTGGCCGATCAGGCACGGGCCGAGCTCGATCGGCACGTGGCAGGTTGCCCGGCCTGCCGTCTGCTTCGGGCCGATCTGGAGGAGATCGCGCGCGTGTCCGACGATCTGCCTCTGCACGCGCCGCGGCCGCAGGTCTGGTCGGGCATTGCCCGCCGCCTTGCCGAGGAGCAGGCCGCCCGGCCGCGCCCGTTCTGGACCGGCGCCCGGGTGATGCTGGCCATGGCGGCCACGCTGGTCGTCGGCGTCGGCGCGAGCCTCTGGGTGCTGCGGGCGCCGGCACTCGCGCCGGCGGGCACGCGGGCCGCAGTAATCCAATCCGGCACGGACCTCGTCAAAGACGTTGACGAGCACTTGCGCATCGCCGACGCACACTACGAACAGGCGATCGCGGGGCTGGAGCAGGTCGTGAAGACGGATCAGGCCTCGCTCGACCCGGCGGTCGCGGAGACGCTGCAGAAGAACCTGGGCGTCATCGACCAGGCGATTCGCGAGAGCCGCGCGGCGATCAGCACGCAGCCGCACAGCGAACTGGCGCAAACGAGCCTGTTCGAGGCGCTGCGGCAGAAGGTGGCCCTGCTCGAAGACACGATCGCGCTCATCAACGTCATGCGAAAGGGCGACCAGGCGGGCGCGGCCAGAATTGTCAAGGGAATGACCAAGTCGTAAGAGGTAATGTCATGAACACACGTCGATTCCTCATCGGACTCATCGTCATCGGACTCGTGGCTGCGGTGCCGGCACAGGCGGTGGCCTCCGGCGCGCACGACGGCTGGGGCGACCAGGCGCAGACCGAGAAATTCTCGAAGACCGTGCCGCTGGGCAAGGGCGGGACGTTCGATCTCGGCAACATCTCCGGCGATATCGTCATCACGGGCGGCACCGGCGAGCAGGTCGTGATCGACGCCGTCAAACGCGGCAATACGGCCGCGGACCTCAAAGCCGTTCAGATCGAGGTGACCGCGACGGCCGCCCGCGTCGAAGTGCGCACGAAGTACCCGCAGGAGAAGCGCAACATCAACGCGTCGGTGGATTACACCGTGTCGGTCCCGCGCGGCGCGGCGGTCATCGTGAACTCGGTGTCGGGCGACATGAAGGTATCGAACATCGACGGGGCGCTGCGCATCAACACCGTGAGCGGCGACGTCGACGTGACGGCGGCCGCGCAGCTCGAGAGCGCCAAGACCGTGTCGGGCGACGTGACGGTAACCACCGCCGGCAGCGCGGGCGACATCACCGCGGCCAGCGTAAGCGGCGACGTCACGATCAAATCGGCGAAGGCCAAGGGCTTCGACCTCAACAGCGTGAGCGGCAGCGTCACCATGACCGACGTGACGTGCGATCGCGTGAAGGCCAACTCGATCAGCGGCGACATGATCTTCAGCGGGCCGCTGGCCAAGGGCGGGCGCTACGCCTTCCAGTCGCACTCGGGGGGCGTGACCATCACGACCGGCGGGGCGGTCGGGTTCGAGGTCACCGCGAACAGCTTCAGCGGGGAGATCAAGAGCGACTACGAGCTGACGGTGAAGTTCGGCGGCGAGAACGCGGCCGCCGGCGCGCACGGCCCGAAACGCCAGAACGTGCGCGGCACCTACGGCGACGGCAGCGCCGTCCTCGAGCTGAACTCCTTCAGCGGAGATATCCGAATCGTCAAGAAATAGGACCCCAGTTGGGGTCAGACTCGATCTGAGCGAGCTGTCAACCGCAGTTACCCTTATCCCTAGATCGAGTCTGACCCCAACTGAATGTTCAGCGACGCGGGGGCCGGCGAGAGCCGGCCTTCGCCTTGTACGCGCTCCTGGTCTTTGTACTGAAGCTGGTACAGGCGGTGGTAGAGGCCGCGCGTCGCCAGCAGTTCCTGATGCGTGCCGGACTCGCGCAGATGGCCTTTGTGCAGCACGAGGATGGCGTCCATGTCCTGGATGGTCGACAGCCGGTGCGCGATGGCGATGGTGGTGCGGCCGGCCATGAGCACGTGCAGCGCATCGCGGATGAGCAGCTCCGTGTCGGTGTCCACGCTGGACGTCGCTTCGTCGAGTACCAGGATGCGCGGGTCGAATGCCAGCGCCCGGGCGAACGACAGCAGCTGCTTCTGGCCCGTCGAGAGCGTCGATCCGCGCTCGGTGACCGGCGTCTCGAGCCCGAGGGGCATCGCGTCCACGAAGCGGTCGGCGTGCACCGATCGGATCGCCTCCCGCACCCGCTGGTCGCTGATGCCGGGCTGACCGAGGCGCACGTTGCCGCCGATGGTGCCCGAGAAGAGGTGGACGTCCTGCAGCACCAGGCTGCACAGCGACCGCAGGTCGGCGACGTTCAGCTCGCGGACGTCCACCCCGTCCACCAGCACGCGCCCGCGGCTGACGTCGTAGTACCGCATCAGCAGGTTGATGATCGTGGACTTGCCCGCGCCGGTCGCGCCCACGATGCCCACGCGCTCGCCCGGCCGCACCGTGAACGAGACGTCCCGCAGCACGTAGTCCTCGCCGTGGTAGGCGAACCACACGTGGTCGAACTCGACCAGCCCCCGCCCGGGCGGCGCCGCGGGCACGGCCGGGCTGGTGACCGTCACCGGCGTGTCCAGCAGCGTGAAGATCCGCTCGGAGGACGCCATGGCCGACTGCAGCATGTTGAACTTCTCCGACATGTCGCTGATCGGCCGGAAGAACCGCTGCGAGTACTGGATGAAGGCGACCAGCGACCCCAGCGTCAGCGTGCCGGCGAGCACCCACCCGCCGCCCCACCAGATGATGAGCGCCGTGGCCAGCGCGCCCACCACTTCGATGGCCGGGTAGAACACCGCGTAGTAGAAGATCGACGCGACGTTGACGTCGCGGTGCGCGCGGTTGATGTCGTCGAACGCCGCGAAGCTGCGCGCCTCGCGCCGGAACAGCTGCACCGTCGCCATTCCGGTGATGTGCTCCTGGAGGAAGCCGTTGATCTTCGCGATCCATCCGCGGACGGCGCGGTACGACTCGCGCACATTCCGCCGGAACCACTGCGTGATGACGACGATGAGCGGCAGCACCGAGAACGCGACCAGCGCCAGCCGCCAGTCCATCGTGAGCAGCACGACCATGATGCCCAGCAGCGTGAACACGTCGCCGAAGATCGACACCACCCCGGCCGTGAACAGGTCGTTCAGCGCATCGACGTCCGTCGTCACCCGCGTCATCAGCCGGCCCACCGGGTTGCGATCGTAGAAGGCGACGTCGAGCCGCTGGAGGTGCCCGTAGATCTCCCGCCGCAGGTCGAACATGATCCGCTGCCCGATGAGCTGCAGCAGATACGTCTGCACGTACTCGAGCGCGAAGGACGCCACGAGGATCGCCAGAAACAGCAGCGCGATCCGGTTCATGCCCGCGAGATCGCCGCTGGCGATGTAGGTGTCGATCGCGACCTTCATCAGGTACGGCTGCGCCAGCCGCAGCACGGAGTACAGGACGATGGCGAGCAGCGCCGTGAGCGCGTGCGCCCAGTACGGCCGCAGGTAGCCCATCAGCCGCCGCATCAGCACGGCGTCGTAGGCTTTCCCGACGACATCGTCATCGTGGCCGGCCACGCTACTCCTCCACCGCCAGCTCGTCTTCGAGCAGCTGCTTGCGGTACATCTCCGCGTAGGCCCCGTTCTGGGCCACCAGCTCAGCGTGGCCGCCGCGCTCGACGATGCGGCCGTTGGCCAGGACCACGATCAGGCCGGCGCCGCGCACCGTCGAGATGCGATGCGAGACGATGATCGACGTGCGCGCCCGCATGACGCCCGCCAGGCGCGTCAGGATCTCCTCCTCGGTGTACGTGTCCACGGCCGACAGCGCGCAGTCCAGAATCAGGATGCGCGGGTCCACCAGGACCGCGCGCGCCAGGGCCGTGCGCTGCTTCTGGCCGCCCGAGAGCGTGATGCCGCGCTCGCCGACCACCGTCGCGTACCCCGCCGGAAAATCCTCCACGTCCTTGTCGAGCCTGGCCACGGCGGCGGCCGACGCGACCGCGCCGCTCTCAGCCGGCGGGGCAGGGCCATGGCCCGCGTCATCGCCCACCGCGCCGAAGGCGATGTTCCCGGCCAGGCTGTCGGAGAACAGGAACGGCTCCTGCGAGACGTACCCGATCGCCCCGCGCAGGATCGCCAGCGGGATGTCGCGCACGTCGCGCCCGTCGACAAACACCGTCCCGCGCGGCGGCTCGTACAGCCGCGGCAACAGGTTGATGAGCGTCGTCTTGCCCGACCCGGTCGGCCCGACGATGGCCAGCGTCTGGCCGGCGTCGATGCACAGCGAGATGTCCGACAGCACGTCGCGGCCGTTGTACGCGAAGGTCAGGCCGCGGAACTCGACCGCGCCACGAATCGGCGGCTGCGCGTCCCCCGCCGCCACGCCCGGCGAAGCCGCCATCCCCGGCGCGTCCGCCATGCCCGGCGAAGCCGCCATCCCCGGCGCGTCCGCCATGCCCGGCGCGTCCGACACGGCCGGCGTGGCCTCCATCACCTCGAGCATCCGCGCCCACGACGCCGTGCCGCGCTGCAGCATGTTGGTGACCCAGCCGAACGCGATCATCGGCCAGGTCAGCATCGCGAGGTACGCGTTGAACGCCACGAACTCGCCGACCGTCAGCCGGTGCTGGATCACTTCGCGGCTGCCCATCCAGAGCACCAGCAGGTTGCCGAGGCCGAGGAACAGGCCCAGCGTCGGATAGAACAGGCCTTGCAGGCGGACCAGCCCAAGGTTGCGCCGCACATACTCGCGGTTGGCGGCGGCGAACCGCTCGAGCTCGGCCGGCTCCTGCCGGTACGCTCGCACGATGCGCACGCCGGCCAGCGCCTCCTGCGCCACCGCGCTCAGTTCCGAGAGCTGCGCCTGGATGACCTCGAACCGCCGGTGGATCGCCGCGCCGAAGTACTTCGCCGCGATCGACACGACCGGCAGCGGGATCAGGGCGATGAGCGTCAGCCGCGCGTCAATCCCCAGCATCAGCGTGATCGCCACCACGAACACGATGATGGTGTCCGTCATGTACATCACGGCCGGGCCGATCATCATCCGCACCGCGCTCAGGTCGTTGGTGGCCCGCGACATCAGATCGCCGGTCCGGTTCGCGTGGAAGTAGGCTGGCGACAGCCCCTGCAGGCGGGCGAAGAACGCGTTGCGCAGGTCGTACTCGAGGTGGCGGGAGAGCCCGACGAGACGGCGACGCATCAGGAAGCGGAAGCAGCCTGCCAGCACCGCCAGGCCGAGGATTAGCGTCGCGTAGCCGCGCAGCTTGCTCCCTGTCACCCCCTGCGCCAGGTCGTCGACGGCATGCTTCAGCACCCACGGGAGGGTCAGGGACGCCGCCGTCGCCAGGGCCGTGCACAGGAGGCCGACCATGAACTGGCCGCGGTAGCGGGCCATGTAGCCGATCAGACGTCTGGTCGAGGAAGTCATGAGGAAGTCACGAAGTTCCCAGCATACCGGACCGTCAGGGGCCAGCCAACAGGGCCCAGCCAACCTGTGTTGCGCCAGCCAACCCCGGGGGCCAACACCGGGGGCCAACCCGGGGCCGCCGCCGGCCTTCTATGCTAAGCTGAGGGCGCCTATCCCAGCAGGCACTCCGTTTGCAGAGGCTACGTGTATGCGCGCCGCATCCCGGTGCGTGCCAGGAGTGCTATCGATGCCACGCCCGCTTCGAATCACCATCGCGACCCGGCTGTTCATGGTCTGCTGCCTGCTGGCCGGACTGGCGGCCGCCGCCCACGCCCAGTACCGGCCGATGCCGCAGCCCAACGCCCCGAAATCGTCGGGCAGCGGCGGCAAGACGCCCATCAACGAGCCGTACCACGTCGAGGTCATGTTCAACCTCTGGAACCCGGCCCCGGAATTCATCGTCGCCAGCGAGTCGCTGGGCATCGGGGGCACGAATATCGACGTCCAGGCCGACCTGAACGTCCAGCAGAAGCAGATGTACGAAATCCGCCTCGTGCTGCGCCCGGGCAAGCATCACAAGTTCCGCTTCAATTACCTGCCGATGGCCTATACGGGCCAGACCACGCTTCGCACGGAGATCATCTTCAACGGCATCAAGTTCCCGGTCTCAGCCGAAGTGGCGACCGATCTCCGGTGGAACACGTACCGCATCGGCTACGAGGGCGACTTCGTCTCGCGCGACTGGGGCTACATCGGCCTGATTCTCGAGGCCAAGTACACCGATGCGCGGGTGGAACTGAACGCGCCGCTCATCGGCCGGGAATTCGTCCAGGCCCGCGCGCCCATTCCGGCAATCGGCCTCACGGCCCGGGTCTATCCCGTGAAGTGGGTGGCGATCACGGGCGAGTTCACGGCGTTCAAGCTCCCCGAGGGCATCCAGGGCATCCCCACCGGGACCCAGGCGCAGTACTTCGACTGGGACATTAACGGAACTGTCAACTTCACGCACAATTTTGGTGCGGAGGTAGGCTACCGGACGCTCGATCTGCGGTACTCGGTCGAGAAAGACAACGGCCAGGCCCGGCTGAAGGGTATGTATTTCGGCGGAATCGCCCGGTTCTGACGCGTCGCCCGTCGCCCTACCGCGCGGGCTCGCCGGATGGTTCGATCCGCACCCCGAGCAGCCGCCTGTCGGCGCTTCCCGGGTTGGTCTGCGACGGCCGGAAGCCCGTCCCCGCCTGGATGCGCAGGACGAGGGGCGTGCCCGGCCGCATCGGCAGCTCGATGAGCCGCCGCTCCCCTGCCTGCAACGTCGACCGATCCGCGTAACTGCCGGCCGAGATCGCCATCGTGGTCTCGACCGCGCCGGCGCCGATCCACAGCGCTGCCTTCACCCGGCCCGGCGCACCGGCCATGACCAGCTCCGCCTCGCGCGTGCCATTGGTCCAGACGCCGCCCGGCTCGAAGTACGACCGGCCGGCGACGCTGAACAGCAGGACGTCGCCGTAGCGGCCGGACGAGCCGGCCCGATCCTCGGCCAGGCCGCCAATCGTCGGCCTCGACTCCACGCGCTGCAGATGGATCGACCGGACGGGTCGCCGCGACGCCTCGCTCCCCGTGATGCGCAGCGACTCGACCTCGACCGGGATGTCGAGGTCGAAGCTCGTCGGTTCGCCGGTGAGGCGCTTTGCCGTCCAGCGCGCGAGCCACCGATCGCTGCGGCCCGCGAAGACGAGGGCCTCGAACGGCCCGTCGCTCGCGCCGTGCTCGATCCACGCACGATAGCGTCCGGCCGGGAGACGGTCCAGCCAGAACCAGTCGGACTCGGGCACGTCCGGCGAGCGCTCGGCGCCGATGCGCAGGTGCTCGAGCGCGGCGACCGGAGACGTGATCGCGGGCGGATCGAAGCGGACGCCGATCATGCGGCGCCCCGCGTCGGCCGCTTCGAGGGCGCGCAGCTGGCCCGTGGTGGCCGCCAACCCCGTCCGGCCCTCGATGCGCCACACGACACTGAGCGCCATCATCACCGCCAGCGCGCCCGTGCAAAGCAGCAGCAGCCCGGTGGATCCGCGGCCCATGTGCCGGCGCCGCCCGATCGCCCGCGTCACCGCCCAGGCCAGCGCCAGCGCGGCGGCCCACGTCAGCCCGCCGGCGGCCGCGACGCCTGCGGTGCTGCGGAACGAGCTCGGCCAGCCGCGGGCGAGATCCGCGACCTGCCCCATCCACACCAGCCACGGCGCAACCTGGTCGCGGGTGTTGAAGCAGAACAGGCCCCGGTCGATCCAGAGCAGCAGCAGGGTCATGCCGGCACTTTGCGCCAGCAGCGCGATCTGCGCCGTGCGCGTCGCCGCGTCGCGCGCCGCCGCGAACGCTATCGCCGCGGGCACGGCCAGCAGCAGCAGCGTCGAACCCGCGAAGCGCGCCGGCGAGCTGAAACCGCCCCACCACATGTGGTACATCGACGTGACCATCAGGTAGGGCACGATGATCAGGAGCCACTCGACGGCGAGGCGGCGGTGCCGTCGCCAGAACGGCACGAACCCGGCAAGCGCGATGGCCAGCACCGGCGCCACGGCCAGCAGGCCGAACTGCTGATCCGCAAGCAGACCCGTCAGGCCCATAGGGAGGCGCTCGAGTGACATCTGCGTATAGTCGCCGTACGGCGCCGACGGGTTGGGCGTGCCGTAG
>Ga0315283_10001810_pt1 | contig 17484 bp, 21 predicted proteins | sample YL17G09_0_MG_FD_204541 | JGI IMG/M metagenome (GOLD analysis project Ga0315283, IMG submission 204541) | Sediment microbial communities from Yellowstone Lake, YNP, Wyoming, USA - YL17G09_0 | ecosystem: Environmental > Aquatic > Freshwater > Lake > Sediment | place: USA: Wyoming | collected... | reverse complement strand
AAAACACCGAGGGACAGTACCTTGGCAAGGGCCGCTCGGAAAGCGTGGGCACGCCGGACGAGGTGCAGGTGTCGGAGGAGATCAACTCCCGCAAGGGCGTCGCACGCATCATCGAGGCGGCCTTCGAGTGGGCGGCGGAGCGGGGCAAGACGCGGGTGACGATGAGCGATAAATCAAACGCCATCCCGTTCCAGCGGATCTGGGGGCGGCTGTTCCAGGAGATCGGCGAGCGGTACCCCGGTATCCAGCGGGAGCACCGCTACGTGGACGCGCTCGCCCTCGAGCTGGTGCGGGAGCCGGAGCGGTTCCAGGTCATTGTCACCACCAATCTCTATGGCGACATCCTGTCGGATCTGGGTGCCGGGCTGATCGGCGGGCTGGGCATCGCGGCCAGCGCCAACCTCCATCCTGGCCGGGCTGGGCTCTTCGAGCCGGTGCACGGCTCGGCGCCGCCGCTGGCGGGGAAGGGCGTGGCCAATCCGATGGCGACGGTGTTGACCGGCGCGCTGATGCTCGAGCAGCTGGGATGCACCGCCGGCTCGGCTCGGCTCGAGCGGGCAGTCGAGCGCGTGGCGGCGACTGGACCGCTCACGGTCGATCTGGGCGGGGGGGGCAGCACCGCCGACGTGGCACGAGCGCTGATGCAGGCGCTGGCCTGACGCCGCCATGATCCGGCACGGACTCCGTGGCCTTGCCATGGGGATGGGGATTCTCGCGGCGGGCAGCATCAGCGCCTCGGCGCAGACGCCTGGTACAGCATCAGAATTCTGGCCGGGACTTGCGGTCCGCTACCAATGGCCCTCGGCACTGAGCCTGCGCCTCTACAGCGAAATCAAGAACGCGGAAGACTTTCCCTACCAGCAACTGGGCATCGGGGGCCAGGTCGGCTACCAGCTGAGGGCGATGACGCGACCGCACCTCACCAACATCGACCCCGAGAAGAACCACAACTTTTTCTTCGGCGCCGGGTACGAGTACCTGGCGACGATTCAATCGGGCAAGTCGACGACGGAAAGCCGCGTGACCGCCCAGGTCACGGGGCGGCATCGCCCCGCGGCGAGCGTGCTCGTGGAGGACCGAAACCTGGTGGAATTTCGGTGGGTGAACGCCGTGTACCAGACGAGATACCGCAACAAGCTCTCCCTGGAAGTCGACGTCCTCGTCCGGCAATTCCGCTTCACGCCCTACGCGTCGGCCGAGGTGTTCTATAGTTGGGCCAAGGGCTCGTGGAACGAGCAGCAGTACGCGGTGGGCGTGCGCTGGCCTTTCAAGAAGCTGCTCAAGATTGATACCTACTATCTGCGTCAGAACTGCACGACGTGCGCCCCCGCCCACGTGAATGCTGCGGGGTTGGCCCTCAGCGTCTATTTCGGGAGCGTCAGGTGAGCAGCTCGGCGCCCAGTTCGCGGATGGAGTCGAAGGTCTGCTGGGCGGCGAGGGTCAGGTGCGCGACTTCCGCCGCCGGCAGGTCCAGCGCGTCCATTGCAGCCTTGAATTCCTGCCAACGCGCCGGCTGCAGGGTGCCGTAGGGATCGAGATACGCGGCCCCCTCGCCGCTGGCGGGGAGGTCGTAGGCCGGCCGCACCCGCCGCGCGATGAACTTCGACCCGTTGGTGCTCCCCTCCAATACATAGAGGATGCCCAACAGGGCCAGCGGCTGGTCCGCTGCCAGCTGGTCCATGCGCGCCACGAGGTCGCGAGCGGCAGGGAGAGCAGGCTGATCCGCCGCCGCGCCGAAGAAGGCGAGGTCCTGGTGAAGTGCGGCCACCTTGCGCCGTCCGACATCGAAGAGCAAACTCAGGGCCGGATTCCGGGTGACGATCCGGTCGAGATGGGCTTCCAATGCGGCATGGATGTGAAGCATCTGCGCAAGCCACTGCAGGTAGAGCGCGCGCGCAAGCGTCCCCCGCACCATCTGTTGTTGGAACGGGTGCTGCTCGGCGCGGCGGTGGTGTTCCGCCGTGCTTTCGCGGAGTGTCAGCATGGTGCCGGCACGGGGGGAGTCGCTCATTGGAGTACGCCGGGATGATGCGCCACAGAAGCCCCTTGATCAGGCAGAAGAGGGTGCCGGCCAGTCCGATGCGGGCGAGGAATGGAGGAAGGATGGATATCGCATGAACAAGAATCATTCTCAAGTAATCTTCTATCGCAACCAAAATGGTCTTGATTGGCCTGCACTGTCAAGCAACGGTCGCGCTGACAGGGTAAATACAGCATTCACTTGTCACTTCACATCCTGGAGATTAGCCATGCGCACCTCACCTCTGCTCCTCCTCGCGCTGCTCGCCGCCTGCAGCTCCGGTACCCAGGGCAGCAGCACACCCGCCCCCGCACCGGGGGCCGGTGCGGCGGAGCCGTCAGCGTCAGCCGTCTGCCCCATTGCCGCCGGGACCACAGTCCTGACCACCGACTTCGTGGCGTCCGGACAACGTGCGCGGATCACCCTCGAGCCCGGGTGCCTGTACTGGGCGACCACCGACGTGGCCGGGATCCGGCTCCAGCTCCGGCCCCGTACCTCCGGCACCCAGATGCCGTTTATCGGCCAGCTGATGAGCGGTGGGGTGCAGGGCGGCAGCACATGGGAAATCCGCCCCACGGTGCGGGACGAATACGACATCTGGGCCACCGGCGCGCCGACCGGCCGTTCCGTCCGGCTGACCGTCACGGTCCGGGGCACCACCCAGCCGACGCCGAGGTGAGTGACCTCCACGTTCAAGTGGCGGATTGAGCATGACCACGAGCCGACTCGAGACCTTCACCGATGGCGTGCTCGCCATCATCATCACGATCATGGTCCTCGAGCTGCGGGCGCCGCACGCCGCCGATTTTGCGGCGCTCCGGCCGCTCATCCCGGTGATTTTCAGCTACGTGCTGAGCTTCATCTACCTCGGCATCTACTGGAACAACCATCACCACATGATGCACGTGGTGCACCGGGTGAGCGGCGGGATGCTCTGGGCCAACCTCCTGCTGCTGTTCTGGCTTTCGCTCATCCCGTTCGTGACGGCGTGGATGGGCGAGAACCACTTCGCCCAGGCGCCGATGGCCCTCTACGGCGCGGTGCTGATCATGGCGGCGGTCTCCTATACGATCCTGCTCCGGGCCATCCTGCGGGTCGAGGGCCCGGACTCCCTGATCGCGCGGGCAGTGGGCATGGACTGGAAGGGCAAGCTCTCGCTGGCGCTGTATTCGGTCGGCATCGCGGCCGCCTTCTACCGCACCTGGCTCTCCGGGGCGATGTACATCGCGGTGGCGCTGATCTGGCTGATCCCCGATCAACGGATCGAGCGGGTGCTCGGCGAACCGTCGGGACCGTAGCCACGCAGTGTACGCACGACCGTACGACCCAACCCACCCTCAGGAGGCCCCATGGAAACCCAGAACCTGATCCTCTTCCTCGTCATCGGCGTCGTGGCGGGGTTCCTGGCCGGTAAGATCATGAAGGGCGGTGGCTTCGGCCTGGTGGGAGACCTGGTGCTCGGAGTCATCGGCGCCTTCGTCGGCGGGTGGGTATTCGGGATGCTCGGACTCCTGCCGGTTGGCATCCTCGGCACCCTGATCGCGGCGACCGTCGGCGCGATGCTCCTGCTGTTCGTCATCCGGCTCATCAAGAAGGCCTGACCGCCGAAACCTGCCTTCCTTGAATGGGGGGTCGAACCGGGCCATCTTTCAGGCCTCATCCGACCCTCCTTCATGAAGGGCGTTCCAATGAAAACGCAGGGCCAGCAGTCCGACGTCCTCTTCCTGTCCGGCTCACGAACCGGCTTCGGCAGCTTCGGCGGCACCCTCAAGGATTTGACCGCTACCGCCCTCGGCGTCCATGCCGCCCAGCACGCCCTGGCCAAGGCCGGAGTCGAGGCGGCGGCCGTGGACCACGTGGTCTTCGGCAACGCACTCCAGACCAGCGCCGACGCCATTTACCTGGCCCGGCATGTGGCGCTCCGCGCCGGCCTCCCGATCGAAACCCCCGCCGTCACCGTCAACCGCCTCTGCGGCTCCGGGTTCGAATCCATCATCCAGGGCGCTCAGCAGATCCTGCTTGGCGAATCGAAGATCGTGCTGGCCGGTGGAGCGGAATCCATGAGCCAGGCTCCCCACGTGGTGCGCGGCGCGCGCTGGGGGCTCCGCCTCGGACCGGCACCGCCGTTCGAGGATCTGCTCTGGGAGTCGCTCAAGGACCCCTTCTGCGGCTTTTCCATGGCCGAGACCGCCGAAAATCTGGCCGATAAGTATGGGATCAGCCGCGCGGAGGTGGACGCCTATGCGCTCACCAGCCAGCAGCGCGCCAAGGCCGGGTGGGACGGCGGCTGGTTTGCCGACGAAGTGGCGCCCGTGCCGATCCGGAACCGGAAGACGAAGCAGGACGATCCCTGGGGGGCCGATGAGCACATGCGGCCCGACACCACCGCCGAGGGGCTGGCCAAGCTGGCGCCGTACTTCAAGAAGGACGGCGTGGTGACGGCGGGCAACGCCTCCGGCATCTGCGACGGCGCCGCCGCCGTGGTGCTGGCCGGCGAGGGTGCGGCCAGGGGCCTGAAGCCGATCGGGCGGCTGGTATCGTGGGGCATCGCGGGCGTGGAGCCCAAGTACATGGGCATCGGCCCGGCTCCGGCGGCCCGGAAGGCGCTGGCCAAGGCCGGGCTCACGCTCGACCAGATGGATCTCGTCGAGGTGAACGAGGCGTTCAGCGCGCAGTACGTGGCGGTCGAGAAGGAACTCGGCCTCGACCGCGCGCGCACCAACATCCACGGCGGCGCCATCGCCATCGGCCACCCGCTGGCCGCCAGCGGCACCCGGATTTCCCTGCACCTGCTGCACGCGCTCCGGAAGCTCGGCAAGCGCTACGGCCTCGGCAGCGCCTGCATCGGCGGCGGCCAGGGTGCGGCAGTCATCGTCGAGGCCTTCCCGGCCTAGGAGAACGTCCCATGCCCGTCATGCTGATGGCCCTGCTGGTCGCGGTCCTCTACTCGTTTGCCAGCCTGCGCGTGCTGAAGCAATACGAGCGGGGTGTGGCGTTCTTCCTCGGCAAGTATTGGGGCACCAAGGGGCCGGGGCTCTTCTTCCTGCCGGCCGGCGTGTCCCACGTGAAGCGGGTGTCGCTTCGGATCATGGCGCTGGACATCCCGCCGCAAGACGTGATCACCCGGGACAACGTGTCCCTCAAGGTGAACGCGGTGCTCTACATGAAGGTGGCCGACCCGGCCCGCGCCGTCATCGAAATCGAGGACTACCTCTACGCCACCAGCCAGCTGGCGCAGACCACGCTCCGCGCGGTCCTCGGCGAAGTGGAGCTCGATGAACTCCTGAGCGACCGCGAGAAGATCAACGCCGTACTCAAGCGGATCATCGACGAGCGGACCGACGCCTGGGGCATTCACGTGTCGGCGGTTGAGGTGAAGGATGTGGACCTCCCGGAACAGATGAAGCGGGCCATGTCACGGCAGGCGGAGGCGGAGCGGGAGCGCCGGGCCAAGGTGATCGCGGCGCAGGGAGAATTGCAGGCCTCGGAGACGCTGGCCCAGGCGGCCCGCACCCTGGCCACCGAGCCGAGCGCCATCCAGCTCCGCTACCTGCAGACGGTCACGGAGATTGCCGCCGAGAACAACTCGACGACCATCTTCCCGCTCCCCATCGACCTGATCCGCCCGTTCATGGAAATGGCCGACCTGAAGGTGGCGAGCCTGAAGCGGGCCGCGGGCGCGCTGGCACTGCCCGCAACCGACCTCCTGACCGGCCTCCCGCGCATCGAGGCCGGCGCCAAGAAGGATGCGGTCTAGGGAATCATGGCCGACCTGCCCGCGCGGATCGACCGCGCCGCCCTCGACCGGATCGTCAAGCGCGCCGCCGAGTTGCAGACCGGCGAACACGAGCTGGGCGACGACCTGACCGAAGATCAGGTCCTGGCCCTCGGCCGGGACGTCGGCATCCCGGCTCGGTACCTCCAGCAGGCGCTCATCGAGGAGCGGGTGCGCTCGGCACCGGCCGAATCGCGCTGGCTCGATCGGGCGATCGGCAGCGCCACCATCACCGCCGACCGGGTGGTCATGGGCTCGGCCGACCTGCAGGAACACGTGCTGCTCGACTGGATGGACCGGAACGAGCACCTCACCGTGCAGCGGCACCAGGACGGTCGGATTTCCTGGGAACAGATGGGCGGGTTTCAGGCGGTGATGCGGGCGGCGGCGGCGCTCGGCGGCGGCGGCCCGCGCCCCATGCTCGGCAAGGCGGGGGTCGTATCCGCGACGATCACGCCGCTCGAGGCGGGTTACTGCCACGTGCAGCTGAGCGCCGACCTCCGGGCGACACGCGGTGCCTTCATCGGCGGGGCGGCAGCGCTGGTGTCGGTGGGCGCGGCGGCGACCGCAATCCTCGCGGTGCTGAGCGCCTTTCCGCCGATCCTGTTGATGCCAATGCCGGTGGCATTGGTGGCGGGCTACGCCGCCACCCGTCCCTACGCCGGCGTGGCCGAGCGGACCCGCCTCGGCCTCGAGCGGGCGCTGGACCACCTGCAGCGACGGGGCAGCCGCCCCGTGACGGAGCTGGCGCCGCACCCCAGCATGATCACCTCGCTCGTGCAGGAAGTACGCAAGGCACTCCAACCCTGAACCGACCGGAATTCCCCATGGCAGACATCAAGAAAGTCGGCGTCCTCGGCTGCGGGCTGATGGGCAGCGGCATTGCCCAGGTGGCCGCCGCCGCCGGCTACCAGACCATCGTCCGCGACGTGTCCGACGCCGTCATGGCCAAGGGCAAGGCCGGCATTGCCAAGTCGCTCGACAAGTTCGTCGAGAAGGGCAAGCTCACGGCGGCGGACCGCGACGCCACGCTGGCCCGGCTCTCCTACGTGACCGACGTGGCCGCGCTCAAGGATTGCGACATCGTCATCGAGGCGGTCACCGAGGATCTCGACCTCAAGAACGACCTCTGGAAGCAGCTGGACGCCCTCTGCCCGGCGCATGCCATCTTTGCGAGCAACACCTCGAGCCTGACCATTGCCGCCATGGCTTCCGCCACCACCCGAGCCGACCGCTTCGTGGGGCTGCATTTCTTCAATCCCGTCCCGCTGATGCAGCTCGTCGAAGTCGTGCGCACCGTCACCACCTCCACGGCCACCTTCGATCGCGCACTCGCCTTCGGGAAGAGCCTCGGCAAGGAGGCGGTGGCCGCCAAGGACAATTCGGGGTTCATCGTCAACCTGCTCCTGGTGCCGTACCTGCTCGACGCCATCCGGGCGCTGGAACACGGCGTGGCCAGCACGGTGGACATCGACAACGCCATGAAGCTCGGCTGCGGCTATCCGATGGGTCCGCTCACGCTGCTGGACTTCGTGGGCAACGACACCACGTACAAGATTGCCGAAATCATGTTCACCGAGTACCGCGAGACCCGCTACGCCCCACCACCGCTCCTCAAGCGGATGGTCATGGCGGGCTACTACGGCCGGAAGAGCGGCAAGGGCTTCTACGACTACGCCGCCAACCCGCCGGTACCGGTCGACCTGGGAGTCTGACACCATGATCCTCGCCCTCCTGCTCCACGGCGATGCCGCCGCGTCCGGCGGACTCTTCGGCTACGACGCGCCCCGGCTGCACGCGGTGATCAACGACTTTCCGCCCGCACTGCTGGTGGTCGGCGTGCTGTTCGAACTGGCCTACCTCTTCACCAAGCGGGAGAGCCTCCGCACGGCGGCGTATTGGTCGCTCGTGGTCGGCGCGGTGAGCACCGCCGCGGCGCTCTTCTCGGGCCTCCGGGCGGAGGACGCCATCCAGCACGGCGAGGCCATTCACGACATCATGGAGGAGCACGAACGCTTTGCCTGGATCACCCTCGGGTTCTTCGGGGTGGTGGCGGTGTGGCGGGTGCTGCGTGAAGCCAAGATGGGCCGGAGCGAGCGGTGGGCCGTGGCGCTGATCGGGGTCGTGGGCCTCGGGTTCCTGGTGGCGACGGGGCGGGAAGGCGGCGAACTGGTGTTCGACCACGCCGCGGGCATGAGCACCGAGGCGATGCAGGCGGAGGTCAAGAACCGCGCAGCGGGCCACGAACACGCCCCAGGCGAGGAGCACGACGAGGCCGCGGTGCCAGGTACCGCCGACAGCATGGCGGACCACGAGCACATGGATTCGGCCGCCGTACCGCCTGCGGCGACGACCGACACCGCCGCGGCGACACCTGCTCATGCGCACGCGCCGGGCACGCCGCCGCACAAGGATTGATGGTGCTTCCCCGCTTCCCCGCTTCCCCGCTGCTCGCCTGCCTGGTTGCGTGCCAGCCCGCCACCATGCGCCCCGCCTTCGGGCCGCTGCCGGCGGCGACGGAGGCCGTCGTCGACCTGACGGTGGCCAAGGCCACCAGCATGCTCGCAGAGGCCTTGCGGGCCGATTCGATTCCCGTCAGTCGGATCGAACCGCGGGACGGGTACTTTGAAACAGGCTGGTTTGTGGCGGTGACCGGCGCGCCGAGCGCCGAGCGGACGCTTGGCGACAGTTTGGTGCGCGTCCGGGGATGGGTGAATGCGTACGGGAGGGAACGGGGATCGATTCGGGTGGAAACAGCGATGCGACCGCTGGCCAACCCGGCGCTGCCTCCGAGGGAACTCGACCAGCAGGCACCAGCGGACAATCCGGCGGCGATGCGCGTGGCCCGGACCGTTGCCGACATGGCCCGACGGTACCCGGTGCCGGGGGCGGAGCCGGCCGTGGTTGCACCAGCGGCTTCGGCGGACTCCGCGAAGGCGCCTCGTGACAGTGCCGCCGCTCCGACCGGCGGAAAGACCATCAAACCCTATCGACCGCCTCCGCCAACACCGAATCCGTAGGGCCGACGGTGTGTACGGCTAGGACGTTGAGCCCTGCCGGATCCGGAGCAGGTGCTTGAGCCGGGTGTGGTCTTCCCGTTCGCGTTCCTCGAGCAAGGCGCGCACCCGGTGAATCTCCCCGGACAGTCCCGGCGCCACGCGGTTTTCCAGCGTGTTCACCTGGCGTGACGTCCGGGCGAGCGCCTCCGCAAGCCTTCGGAGCAACAGTTCAGTGGAGGCGGCATCGAGCAGCAGCTCCACCATCTGCTCGAACTCGTCCGCGGCCGCGGCGGCCGCGGGCCCGGTCATCGGCGGCGCCTGACCCCGCGCCTCCACCGTACGGCGCACCGGCGTCAGCCGCTGCACCGCCCCGCTCGCGACGCCCCACGACTCCGTCACCGTCAGCTCCACCTCCACCTGCCGCGCCGGCCATCCCATGGCGTCGATGCCCGCCGCCCCGTGCGCCGCCGCCGCGCCCAGCAGCGCCGGATAGGCCCGCGCGGCGCTCGCATCCACTCGGCCCCGCGCCTCGATGGCCGGCGTGGCCACGCGAAAGAGGTCGGCCACCAGTGCCTGCCGTTTCCGGGTGAGCAGGTCGATCCCTTTGCGCACGCGCTCCAGCCGACGGCGATGCCGGAGCAGGTTCGACCGGGTGGGCGGCCCGAGGATCTTCATCCGGCGCCCCTGCGCCCGGCCCGTCGCGCCCAGGCCTCCTCCGGAATCCGGTGGAGGTCCTCGCGCGGCAGCCCTTCGAGGAGTGTCCAGCCGACTTCGAGCGTGTCGCCGATCGTGCGGCGGGCCGCGCCCTGCTGGATGAACTCCCGCTCGAACTTCTCGGTGAAGGCGAGGGCGCGCCGGTCGGAGGGAGGCAACCCGGATTCCCCCACGATGGCGGCCGTGAGCCGCGCCTCGCGCCCCTGCGCGTAGACCGCATAGAGCTGGTCGGACCACTTGCGGTGGTCGGGGGCGGTCCCCGCGCCGATGCCCGCGCCCATCAGCCGCGACAGTGAGGGCAGCACATCGATCGGCGGGAAGATGCCGCGCCGGTCGAGCTCCCGGCTCAGCACGATCTGCCCCTCCGTGATGTAGCCGGTGAGGTCGGGGATCGGGTGCGTGATGTCGTCGTCCGGCATCGACAGGATCGGCAGCTGGGTGATGGACCCTTCCGAGCCCCGCACCACCCCGGCGCGCTCGAAGATCGTGGCGAGGTCGGTGTACATGTAGCCGGGGTAGCCGCGCCGGCCCGGAATTTCCTCGCGCGCCGCGCCCAGTTCGCGCAGCGCCTCGCAGTAGTTGGTCGCGTCAGCCAGCACCACGAGCACCTGCATCCCGCGCTCGAACGCGAGGTATTCCGCCTGGGCCAGCGCCAGCCTCGGCGCCAGGAGCCGTTCGATGGTGGGGTCTCCCGTGCGGTTGAGATAGAACACGCTCCGGGCCAGCGCCTCGCTCGCCTCGAACCGCTGGAGGAAGTGCTGGGTCTCCCGCTGGGTGAGGCCGACGGCCACGAAGATGACGGCGAACGGTTCGCCATGGGTCGTCCGCGCATCGGCGACGATGCGTGCGGCCAGCTCCAGGCCGGGCAAGCCGGCCCCGGAAAAGATCGGGAGCTTCTGACCGCGCACGAGGGTGTTCATGCCGTCGATGGCTGAAATGCCCGTTTCGATGAAGTCGCTGGGCTTGCGGCGGCAGACCGGGTTGAGCGGCGGCGCCCACGCGGCGCGACGCGCTGCGCCGACCGGCGCCGGGAGGCCGTCGAGCGGCGCGCCCGATCCGGCAAAGACACGGCCGAGGAGTTCCTCGCCGACGGCGGCGCGGGCGATATCGCCGGTGAGCGTCACCGCGGTGTGTGCGGGCGCCAACCCGACGGTGTCCTCGAAGACCTGCACCACGGCGGCCTCCCGGCTCACGTCGATCACCTGGCCGCGGCGCGGCGCCTGCCCCGGCGCCTCGATGCGCACCCACTCGCCGAGGACGGCGCGCCGGGTGCGCGCCACGGTCAGGAGCGGGCCGGCGGCAGCGGCGGCGCCGGCGTACCGGCGTGGGGTGCCGCTCATGAGTCCGCTCCTCCCGGCGAGGCGCGCAACGCCGACAACGCGCGACGCGCTCCCGGCACGTCGAGCGTCGCCAGGGTTCCGCCGCTGGAGAGCGCGGTCACGCCCCCACGGTGAAAGCGCAGGATGGCGTCGGCCAGCGCCCAGGTCTTCGCGACCGGCGAACTCGCGTCGGCGGGATCGTAGGCGCTCTGCCCGATCAGGAACTCGCGCAGCAGCCGCGCCGTCTCGAGAATGAGCCGGTCCTGGTCCTCCAGCGCGTCGGGACCCACGAGGCCGGCCACTTCACGCAGCTCGCGGTCCCGCTGCATCAGGGCGAACGTCTCTCGCCGGAGCAACGCCCAGCCCGCACCGCCGTGCTCCTCGAACCAGGGCATCACATCGGTGGCCTGCAGGCTGTAGCTGGTTTCCCAGTCCACCGCCGGAAACTGCCGCTGGTGCGCGAGCGAGGCGTCGAGCGCCCAGAGCGCGCCGGCCACACGCAGCGCGGCCTGCGTGACAGGCTCCGAAAAATCCCCTCCCGGCGGCGAGAGTGCGCTGATGAACGTGACCGCACCCTCCCGCGCGCCGGCACCCAGCGCCTCGGCGCGGCCCGCGCGCTCGAAGAGCTTGCCGAGCCGGTTGCCGAGCGAGGTGGGGTAGCCCTCTTCCCCGGGCATTTCGCGCAGGAGCGAGCCGATTTCCCGGAGCGCTTCGGCCCACCGGGACAGCGAGTCCGCCATCAGCGCCACTCGGTAGCCCATGTCGCGATAGTACTCGGCTATCGTAAGGCCCAGGTACACCGAGGCCTCGCGCGCCGCGACCGGCATGTTGGACGTGTTGACCACGAGCACGGTGCGATCCATCAGCGAGCGCCCGGTCCGCGGATCCTCCAGCGAGGGAAACTCCTCCAGCACATCCGCCATCTCGTTGCCCCGCTCCCCACACCCGACGTACACGACGATGTCGGCCTCGGAATACTTGGCCAGCGACTGCTCGATGACCGTCTTGCCGGTGCCGAACCCCCCCGGCACCGCCACCGATCCGCCTTCCGCCACCGGGAACAGAAAATCGAAGACCCGCTGGCCGGTCACGAATGGCCGGTCGGCCGGGAGCCAGCGCGCCACCGGCCGGGGCAGCCGCACCGGCCAGCGCTGCATCATCAGGAGCGGCGTGCCATCTTCCAGGCATCCGACCGGGGCATCCACCGCGTAGCTGCCTGCCGCCAAATCCTTGAGGACGCCACTCACACCGGGCGGCACGAGGACACGGTGGACGATGCCCTCCTTCTCCTCGACAGTCCCGACCTCGTCACCAGGGCTCACCCGGCTTCCCGCCTTCACCGTTGGCGTGAACGCCCACCGCCGCGCACGATCGAGCGTCGGGGCCACGGTCCCGGACGAGAGGAAATTCCCCTCTTCGGCCGCGAGGCGGCTGAGCGGCCTGCCGGTGCCATCGAGCACGGAACCGAGGAGCCCGGGGCCGAGCTCGGCCATGAGCGGCGCGCCGGTCCCTTCCACCGGCTCCTCAAGCGCCAGCCCCGTGGTGTCCTCGAACACCTGGATCGTCGCCACGTCGGCGTGCACCCGAATGACCTCGCCGAGCAGCCGCCGATGGCCCACGCGCACAATCTCGTACAGGGCCGCTCCCGGCATGGGCGCCGCCTCCACAAGCGCGCCGGCCGCGCGAACCACGCAGGCGCCGCTCACCGGAGCCTCACGCGGTACCCGATGGCCCGACGGAGCAATTCCACCACCTGCTCCTCCGCCGAGGGTGCCGCACCCCAGGCAGGGCCTGGAAACGGGACGACCACCGGCTGCGCCACGCGGTCCACCAACGTCCGGAGGTCGGGGGCGAGTGCCTGGTACAGCGATTCCTCGAGCAGCACCACCCCGACGTCGGGACGCTGCAGCAGGGAACGGATGGCAGCATCCGCCACGCTGTCTTCGTCAGCGGTTTCGGCGACGATACCGGCGAGGGCGAACCCGGGCGCCGTTGCTGGTCGACAGAGGACCCGCACGCCATGGGTCATGCGGCCTCCGGCATCAGCGACGCGATTGTCGGCGGCGGGGCTCCGAAGGCCACGCCCCACCCGATCGCGCGGAGCGCCCGGGCCTCGGCGCGGATACGCTCCATGACCCAGAGCACCACCGCAGGACCGAGCGGATCATGGCGTGCCCGACGGCGGAGCCAGGCAGTCCTGGCGGCAGCGGCGCGCGGTTCGAGAGATGGCATGTACAGCGGATCGTGGGCGAGCACCGTCCCGAGGGCAGATCCCTTGAAGAGTGCGCGCAGTCCCAGCATGAGGCGATCGCTGTCGCGCTCAGCCCGCAGCCGGACGAACTCCTCGCGTGTCAGGAGCGCTCCGCCCGGCAGGAAGTCCTGGTCGGGAAGTGCTCCACCGTCCAGCGGAGCCGACAGGAGGAGCGTCCACACATTCTCCTGCTCCACCAGTTCCGCGGCGAAGCGCCGGACCACCGAGCCCCCGGGCCGCGCCGCGCGGGTGGCGCGCTCGCTGAACAGTCGGGTCAGCGCCCACTCGAGCGACCGGAGATCCGGCACCTTCGCATGACGGAGCACATCCTGCATCGCGCGTCCGGCGGGGTGCCCCAGCCTCACGAGTTCACGCATCAGGTCCGGCACCGAGGAGGCACGCGCCAGCCGTTCGAGGGCGCGGATCGGCAGGTGAGGCGTCGGCATCACGGCGCGGAGCCGTGCGCCCGGAGAGGCCCCTTCCGCAGCCCCGCGCAGCAGGGCACGGAGCGTCCGCCGCTCCTCGTCCTCCAGCACCACCGCGAGCACTGCCTGGCGCGAGGCGAGCCAGCGGCCGAGCAGGTTGAGTCGCGCGACGGCGACCAGGCTCACGGCACGATCGAAGGATGAAGGATCGACGGTCGCGCCGCCCACCAGCTCAAGGGGATAACCGAGCGCCATGACGCGGGCCATGAACGCCGGCCAATCGGGGGCGGCGGCCAGCCCGGCGAGCGCCCCCCGGTCGAGCAGGTGGGTCGCGAGGCCGCGGGCGCGGGCGTTGACGGCATCCCAGCGCATCGTCACCCTCCCTCGATGCGTGCGGCGAGCCCGATGGCCAGGTCGGCGCGGCGCCGCGCCAGGATTGCCGGCAGGCTGTTGTCGACCAGCACTCGTCCGTCGGCCGACCGGCCCATGATCCCGGCTGGAACCCGTGCCGGCTCGACGGTGAGGTCAGGCAAGTCGCGCACGGCGGCGGTGAGGCTCGCGGCCGCGTCCGCGGGGCATTGGAGCACGGCGGCTTCGCCTTCGAGATACCGAGCGGCGTCCCGGGCCAGGTGCCCGACGCTCGGCGCATAGCGGGCAATGGGCGTGTCCTGCAACAGCGCCGAGGCACGGGCGAACACCCGATCGAGCAGGTCGGTCCGCACCTGCAGGAACTGCTCGCGCGCCTTGGCCCGCGCCGCGGCCACCTGTCGCTCTCCGGCGGTGCGCCGTTCCGCTCCGACCCGCTCGAGGTGGAGGGCGCGGCGCCGCGCCACGTCCATTTCGGCGCGCGCGAGGAGATCCGCAGCACCGTCTTCGGCGGCACTACGGAGTCGAGCCGCCTCGCGCGCGGCGTCCTCCTCGAGGTGGAGCAGCAGTGCCTCGATGCTCATCCGTTCAGCCGCCGGCGCGCAGCATGATCAGCACGGCCACCACGAAGCCGAGAATCGCCATCGTTTCCGGGATGGCGACCAGGAGGATGGCCGTGGTGCTGAGTTCGGGCTTTTCCGCCAGGCTCGCGGAGATGGCCGGCCCGATGCGCGACTGCGCCCATCCGGTGGCCAGAGCGGGAATGCTGACGGCCAGCGCGGCGCTCAGGGGAACCAGGAACGCTTCCATGCGACCTCCAGGGGTTCAGCCGGCGGTCCCGTTGGGCCGCCAGTGCGCAAACGGGCGATAGACCTGTCCGCCCGGACTGTGGAACTTTCCGAAAAACTCGACATAATGAAGTCGCAGGGCGTGGATCGTCGGTGCAAAGATGCCCAGCGCGAAATTGACGAGGTGAAACAGGAGCGCGAAGAGCACGCCCACCAGCACGCTGCCGACGCTGCCGGCCAGCTCGTTTGCCACGACCGCCATCATGACCGACGCGGTGCCGAGCGCCATGATGCGGGCATAGGACAGGATGTTGCTCAGCGTGGAGAGGAACTCGATCGGGGCAATGATCCCCTCCACCAGGATCAGCACCGGGAAGAGCACCAGCAGCCCGACGACGGCCGGCGTGAGGAAGCCCTGCGGGAGCACCTTGAACGCCGCCAGCAGCACCAGGACGATGAGCAGCAGCATCGCGATCGACACGCCCCGGCCAACGGCCAGCCGCGGGTGGCCCCGCGACGCGTTGATCACGCCGAGCGTGAGTCCGAGGGTGATGTGCACGGCCCCGATGGCAATGGCGAGGGCAAGGAAAGAGAGGAGGGACTTCTCGCGGTCGAGGAGCAACGGGTGCAACCCGAACCACCGAGCGCCCAGGTTGCCGAAGAACTCGCCGAAGGCGATGCCGAACGCCACCGCGAACGCCGCCCCGGCGCCGAGCACTTCGGCCACGGCTCGGCGCGAGCTGCCCGCGGCGCCGCCGTGGCGGAGCCAGAGCGCAAGGACGCCGAGCAGCAGGCCGTACCCGATGTCGCCCAAAATCAGCCCGAAGAACATCGGGAAGAACACGGCGACGAACGGCGTCGGGTCGATGGTGCCGTAGGCGGGCAGCGGCACCATGCGAGTGATCATCTCGAAGGGACGGAAGAGGCGCGGGTTGTGGAGAACCACCGGGGCGGATTCTCCCCGCCACTCTTCCCGTGCCACCGATTCCACCACTACCCGGCCGCCGAAGCGCGCCGTGAGTGTCTGGGTCAGGCGCGCGAAACCCGACTCCGGAATCCACCCTTCCACCACGAAACTGCGCGGTGTCGCCGCGGCCTTTCCCTTGGCGGCGAGCCCGAGCAGGCGGTCCTCTGCCGCGGCGCGGGCACCGGCCAGGCCGGGCCCCACCGCCTGGGACATCGCCTGGCGTTCCCGATCGAGCGTCGTCAAGTCGGCGTCGAGCGCGTCGAGACGGCTGGTCAGTGTCGGCCCGAGCTGACCCAGTGTCTTCCCGCCGCTGCCCTCCGGCATCGGCAGTTCGTGCACGCCGGCCTGGGCGAGCAGCCGTTCGACCCGCGTGGCGTCTGTCGGCGGCACCAGCAGCACGGCGGCCAATTCACCGGTGGAGAGCGGTGCCGTTTCGAGGACAAACTCGTTCCCGATGGCTTGCGCCAGCCCTTCACGCAGCCGCCCCACGATGCCGCCGTCCTGGCCGCGAAGGATGAGGTGATATCCGTGCGTGCGGGTGCCAGTACCGGTGGGCAGCAATCCGCGAAAGGCACGGATGAATTCGAGGAGGCGGGCCGTCTGGGTCCGCTCCTCCTCCAGGGAGCGCCGCCGCGTTTCCAGGCGCTCGACGTCCCGGCGCACCCGCCGAAACTGCCGCAGCCAGGTGGCGAATGATGCGGGCACCTGAGGCCTGGCGATGGAGGGTGTCGGAGCAAACCGCACGGTGAGGGCTTCCACATCCTGCAGCAGCAAACGCAGGCGCCTGGCTTCACGAGCTTCGTGGGCGTCGGGCTCAACTGGCCGGAGGGAACCGGCGGGTTGCGTGGGTGACAACTGGACGAGGCCCACATCCTGAACGGCCAGGAGCGCGTCGTCGAGGTTCTCGCGCGGTCCGAGGATGCGGGCGCGCACCATGGGCAGGATCACGGTGCTTCCGTTCCGACCGCGGCGAGCACCTGCTCGAGCACCCAGGTGGCAAGTGCCTCGACCCCCTGGTCACCCACCGCCTCGTACCGGGCACGGATTTGCGCGAGAGCCTCCTGCTCCGCGCCGATCCGCCCGGCGGCCTCCGCGGCGAGCGTGGCCGACAACTCGACGTCGGCGACCCTCAGCTCGGCGGCCAGCGTCTCCGCGCGCGCGTCCGCGCGGGCGCCTGCCGCGCGCAGCGTGGCCTCCGCCTCTTGGCGCGCCTCCTCCAGCATCTGCTCCAGGCGGGATTCCACCTCGAGGAGACGGGCGAGGGCGCTCTCGGGCGCGACATCGGGACCTGCAGAAGTCCGTCGCATGACTCTTCCGTCGGCCCGGGGCATTCAGGGCCGTGGAGGAAAGTTGCCCGCAGGCGGATGAAGGAATGGGGAGCGGAAGCTGAAGGGCTCTTTAGGCCGGGAACCGGGGCCGAAAATGGCGCGCGCGGAAGTTCCTCGCTAGCATTGACATATGCACGTCGGCAAGACCCTATCTACTACGTATCAGTCGATCTACGCCGTGGTTCGCCGGATACCCAGGGGCCGGGTCGCCAGCTACGGGCAGGTGGCGGCTGTGGCCGGGTTCAGCAATGCCGCGAGGCAGGTCGGGTACGCCCTTCATGCCCTGCCGGCCGGTTCGGCGGTCCCCTGGCATCGGGTGCTGAATGCGCAGGGCTTCATCAGCCTTCAGGACCACCACGCGCTGACCCAGCGGATGCTGCTGATGCAGGAGGGGGTCGCGTTCGATGCCCGGGCCCGGGTGGACCTCAGCCGGTTCGGGTGGCGACCGCGCCAGCGGACCACCGCCAAGCGGAGAAGCGTTCGATGAGCGACGCATTGCCGTCCAACAGCGGCATCCCGATCGACCCGCGCG
>Ga0315283_10001809_pt1 | contig 17487 bp, 17 predicted proteins | sample YL17G09_0_MG_FD_204541 | JGI IMG/M metagenome (GOLD analysis project Ga0315283, IMG submission 204541) | Sediment microbial communities from Yellowstone Lake, YNP, Wyoming, USA - YL17G09_0 | ecosystem: Environmental > Aquatic > Freshwater > Lake > Sediment | place: USA: Wyoming | collected... | reverse complement strand
CGAGGGCGCCCTCGCGCCAGGCGTAGAAATAGCCGACGACGAGGATGAACAGGAAGATCACCATCTCGATGAATCCGAACCACGCGAGCTCGTCCACGATGACAGCCCACGGATACAGGAAGATCGTCTCCACGTCGAAGATCAGGAACAGCATCGCGACCAGGAAATACTTGATGCTGTACCGATCCCGGGCATCGCCGACCGCCTCGATGCCGCACTCATAGGGGTCCAGCTTCACCTGGCCGTAGCGCGACGGCGCCACGACGCGCGCGATGAGCAGCGTGACGACGCCGAACGCCACGGCGACCGCGAAGTAGAGGAGGATGGGAACCCACGCGTTGACCATTGCCGACCCACCTGCGGCGCCGTCCAGGCGCACCCTGACCGCGGGAACGTGATCTCAGAACCGCTGTCGCTGCTTCTCCGCAGGTAGCGGGCACTCGAACAGCCCTCGGGTTATAACACGCGCTCGGAAGCCCGGTCAAGAATACCAAGTGCCGTGCTGACAAGCGTTTCGCGGAAACGCTATACTGGCCTCACGCCTGCTGCCAACAAGGACGGTCCACGGTGACAACTCAACGGCCTTTCCGTCCCCGAAATCAGTCCGGGAGTGATTTCACGAACAACTTCGGGGTTGATTTCACTATGTGGAAGCGCGGCCAGGCACGGGTCTCCGCCTGGCTCGCGATCCGGGACCTCGCGGTCATGCTGGCTGCGCTGGCCGCGCTGGCCGTGCTGGCCGCGCTGGCCGCGCTGGTCGTGCCGGCCGCGGCTCACGCGCAAACCACCGTCGAGCGCGAAATGTTCGTCAGCGTGCTCAGCAAAGCCGACCAGCCCGTGCTCACGCTGGGCGCGGCGGACTTCCTCGTCCGCGAGGACGGCCGGATCCGCGAGGTGCTTCGCGCCCGCCGCGCGACCGATCCCATCGACATCGCCGTGCTCATCGATACGAGTCAGGCCCTGGGGCGGCAGGTCGCCGACACCCGCAAGGCCGTTGAAGCGTTCATCGACGCGATGGCGGGCCATGCGCAGATCTCGCTCATCGGCGTGGGCGATCGCCCGACGATCCTGACCGCGTATACCGACGACGTGGCGAAGCTGAAGAAAGGCGTCGGCGGCATCTTTCCGATCCCGGGCTCCGGGGCCACCGTGCTCGAAGGCGTTCAGGAGACGCTGACGGGGCTGGCCAAGCGCAGGCCGGAGCGCGCGGCCATCGTCGTGCTCTGGGCCGGGGCCGTCGAGTTCAGCAACCTCAGCCACGAGGTGATTCTGGACAAGATTGCGGAGAGCGGCACGGCGCTGCACGTCTTCACCGTCGGCACTGCGGTCCCGCCCGACATGATGACCCAGGAAGGCCGCAGCCGCGAGTTCGTGTTCGACGCGGGCACGCGGCAAAGCGGCGGACGGCGCGACAACGTGCTGTCGTCGATGGCGCTGCCCGACGCGATGACCAAGCTGGCCACCGAACTGCTCGGCCAGTACCGGATCACCTACGCGCGGCCCGAAACGCTGATTCCGCCGAAGACCATCGAAGTCACGGTGCGGCAGGCCGACGTCACGGTGCGCGCCACGCCGGTGGTCGTCCGGCGGAAGGACCCTGCGAAGTGAACCGGTCGCGGCACGGCGCGCCGGCTGTGCTGCTGGTGGCCGGGGCGTTCCTGGCCGCTGCGCTGACGGGCCGGGCCCAGTCCACCCCGGAGCGGGCCCAGTCCCCACAATCGTCCGCCTTTCGCAGCGGCGTCGACCTGGTGTCGCTGAACACCACGGTCACAGACCCCACCAACCGGTTCGTCATCGACCTGGGCGCCGACGACTTCACCATCTTCGAGGACGGCATCGGCCAGGACATCGGTTTCTTCAGCCACACCACGCTGCCGCTCTCGGTGTCGCTGCTCCTGGACAGCAGCGCCAGCATGGACGACAAGCTCAAGACGGCGCAGCGGGCGGCCCTCGGGTTCGTGGCCGCGCTGCGCCCGCAGGACCAGGCGCAGGTCATCGACTTCGACAGTCGCGTGTCCGTCATCGCGCCCTTCGGCGCGTCGCGCGCCGACCTCGAGAAGGCCATCAACTCCACCATAGCCGGCGGGTCGACGTCGCTCTACAACGCCATCTACATCGCGCTGCGCGAACTCAAGAAGGTGCAGTCGCGCAACCTCGACGATCTGCGACGCCAGGCGATCATCGTGCTGTCGGATGGCGAAGACACCTCGAGCCTGGTGGCCTACGACGAGGTGCTGGAGCTGGCGAAGCGCTCCGAGACGGTGATCTACGCCATCGGCATCCGGTCGAAGGATGGCTACACGGGCAAGGTCTACAGCGACGCCGACTACGTGCTGCGGCAGTTGACCACGCAGACCGGCGGCCGCGTCTTCTTTCCCGCCGGCGCCACGGAACTGCCGTCGATCTACGCGCTGATTTCCGAAGAGCTCTCGAGCCAGTACCTGCTCGGCTACACGTCGAAGAACCCGAAGCGCGACGGGCGCTGGCGGAAGATCCAGGTGCGCGTGTCGCGGCCCGGCGGCACCGCCCGCACGAAGCAGGGCTACTACGCCCCTGGGCTCTGATACACTTCAGCCGGCCCCTCACGGCGAAGGGGTCGGGACAAGCGTCCCGACCCCTTCTTCTTACGGGCAGGTATCCCATGCCGAATCGACCCATGGTCTATTTCATCGGCGCGGGCCCCGGGGACCCGGGGCTGCTGACGCTGGCCGGCGCGCGGTGCCTGGAACGCGCGGACGTCGTGGTGTACGACCGCCTGGTGCACACGGCCCTGCTCCGGCACGCCCGCCCGGATGCCGAGCGCATCGATGTCGGCCAGGCCGCGCCCCAGGGGCTGGATCGCGACGCCATCGCCTATCTGCTGGTCGAGAAGTTCCGCGACGGCAAACGCGTCGCGCGCCTCAAGTGGGGCGATCCGTTCATCTTCGACGATGGCGGCGAGGAAGCGCTGATCCTGCACGAGCACGGCGTGCCGTTCGAGGTGGTGCCGGGCATCCCGGCCGCCGTCGGCGTGCCGCCCTACGCGGGCGTGGCGGTGACCTACCGCGGCGGCGGCGACACGCTGACGCTGGTGCGCGGCCACGAGGATGCCAGCGGTAAGCTGCCCAAGATCGACTGGAAGAGCCTGGCGCGCCTGGACGGCACCATCGTCTGCTACGCGGGCCCGCAGCAGTTGCCGGTGATTCTAACGGCGCTACGCACGCATGGCCGGCCGGCTGACGAGCCGGTGGCGTTGATCTTCAACGGCACGCTCTCGAATCAGCACACGATTGTCGGCACGCTGGGATCGCTGGCGAAAGAAGCGCTCCCCGCTCAGGCCATGCCGGCCATCGTCGTGGTAGGCCGCGTAGCGGCGCTGCGCGAGCACCTGCGCTGGTTCGACGTCCGGCCGCTCTTCGGCCGCCGCATCGTCGTCACCCGCCCGCGCGAGCAGGCCCATGAACTGGTCGAGCTGTTCGAGGACCAGGGGGCCCAGGTCATCCTCTCCCCCACCGTCCGGCTGGCCCCGGCCACCGACTACGCGCCGATCGACGAGGCCTGCGCCACGATCGCCAGCTTCGACTGGGTCGTGCTGCCCGCCCTGACGGGCGTGGAAGTCTTCCTGCGGCGGCTGCTGGCCGGCCCGAACGACATCCGCAGCCTCAAGGGCGTCGGCCTGTGCGTGATGGGCCAGTCGTCGGTCGAGCGCTTCGAGGACGTCGGGGTGAGACCGGACGTGGCCATTGGGGAATTCCGCCCCGAGCTTGTCGTCGAGGCGCTCGCCGCCAAGGGCAGCCTCCAAGGCCGCCGCATCCTGATACCGCACGCCGAGGGCGCGCGCGAACATCTCACGGCCGAGCTGCGGCAGGCGGGTGCTGAGGTCGTCGAAGTCGGCGCCTACCGCATCGAGCGCGTGCTGCCCGGCGACCCGGGCGAGCCCGACCTCTACAAGATGCTGCTCGAGAAACAGATCGACGTGGTGACGTTCGCGAGCCCGTCCACCGTGAAGGAGTTCGTGGATATCCACGGCGCCGACGCGGTGGCCGACATCCTGCGCACGACGGCCGTGGCGTGCGTCGGGCCTGTGACCGCGCAGACGGCCCAGGCACTGGGGATCACCCCCGCCATCGTGCCCGCGGAGTACAGCATGGCCGCGATGGTGGCGGCCGTGGTGAAGCACTTCAGGATGACTTCTAGTTGAACGTCACCGAATGGCTGTGGCCGCTGTCGCTGCTGGAATTCTTGGTCACCTTGGTGGCGGCAGCGATCTGGGCGACCTCACCCGCCGCGAGATCGACGCTATGGTCGTGGTCGGCCGTGCCCCGGATGTTCAGCGTGACGGCGCCGCTGGCCTGCTGCTGTGCACTGGTGATGGTCGCCACATGCCCGTGATTGGAGCCGACGGCGCCAGTCTTGTCCGCTGACGCTCCGGCTGGCGACCCGCCACTGGCGGCCGGCGTGGGTGACGACACGCTGTTGTTGGTGCCTCCGCCGCTCCCGCACGCGCCAACCCACACCGACATCCCGACGAACAGCGCCGTCAGCGACGCCTGATTGAACTCCCGGCGCGAAATCTCCCGTGTGAGGCCATGCTTGGTCATCATTGGGTGCTCCTTTGTCTCTCAGTAGAACTTCCGAACCAGGTTGAATCCGAGGTACCAGTTGTTGCCGCTGGGGCCGCCACGGGCGATGTTTGCCATCGTCGTTCCAGGGTTGTTCGCGAACGTCAACTGGAACAGGTGGCCGCCGGCGCGCTTCTCGATGCCAAACGCGGCGTGAGTCGTATTGGGACCGTAGCCCGACATTCGGGGCGCGACCTCGAAGGTGACGTAGGTCGCCTCCAGGACGCGGAATCTGGCGCCGAACCCGAAGATCGCTGTCGAGTTGTCATCGACGATGTCGGACGGCTCGGGGTTGGTGTTGTTGACCCAGATCGGCTGCGCGTAGAGCGCCACGCGCGTGCCGATCTCGCGCGAGATGATGGCGCCGATGGCCGGCGAGTAGCTGTCCTGGAAGTTGTTGGTGCCTTCGATCGACGCGTAGGCGGCCAGGCCGAACGGAAGGCCTTTGCCCTGCTGTCGGATGTCGTACTGCGTGAAGAACTCGATCGTCCGGTCGCTGGTCCGATAGAAACCCACCTGCTCGCCCGAGAAGAGCCCGTACCGGAACTCCAGCCCGATCAGCGCGCCGTCGTCCATGCCGAACAGATTGAAGAACCCGCTGTCTTCAAGGGGCGCGTTGAACCGGTGCGTGAGGCGGAACGCCATCTTGTGCTTCGGCAGACGCAGCGTCGTCGGCAGCGCGGACAGGGCGAAGTCGGGCTGGGCCTTGTTGACGTCGAGGTCCGGGTCGTCGGCCTGGTCGGCCTTCGCGCCCGTCGCCGGGTCCGCGGCCGCTGCAGATTCCGCCGGCTTCTTCGGATCGGCCTTCTTGCCGTCGGGCGGATCCGCCGCGCGCACGGGAAGCGCGCACAGCAGGAGCATCAGGGAGATGGTGGTCATCAAACGCAGGTGCTTCACGGTATGCCCCCTCAGTCGTTCTTCGCGCCGAGTTCAATCCAGCGCCGGATGATCTGCATCTGGCCAGCGGTGAGGAAGGGTCCCGTGCCTCGCGGCATTCTCGAACCCAGGATATCTGCGGCGCCCTCGAGCTTGTGGATGATGTAGCTGTTGTCCGGGTCGCCGGGGACGACCAGGGTCGCGCCGGCCTTGAAGCGGCTCGCAACGCCGACAATGGCCTGATACGACCGGCCCTCGAGCAGCACCAGCCCCCCGGACGGCGTGCGGCCCTGGTCCGTGTGGCAGTTGATGCAGGCCAGCCGTCCCGACAAGTCCGTCGTGTTGAAGATCTCCTTCTGAATGCTCGAGAAGGTCGGCGTCAGACCTGGCGTCGGACCGGCGAGGTCCGATAGTTTCTCGTCGCACGCGGCGGCGCCCATGGCCACGACGACGAGTAGAGCCGGAAGCAGGTATCGCGTCATTCCCATCTCTCTCTCCACCTTCACAGGCTTCGCGGCGTCACGACGAGCGTGGCCTTCATGTCGTCGTGGCCGCGGCCGCAGTACTCGGAACAGGTAATCTCGTAGGTGCCAGGCGCGGGCGCCGTGAAGGTCAGCATCACGGCGGATCCGCCGCGCGGGATTTCCTTCTTCAGCTTGAGTTTCTTGATCTCGATCCCGTGGGTGCCGTCGGCCGACTTGACCGCCAGGGTGACCAGGTCGCCCTCGACCACCTCGAGATGGTCGGGCAGGAACGCGAAGCGCTTCGCCGTGAGTTCGAGTGCGACCGCCTGAGGTGCGCGGGACTCGGCCTTCGTCATCGCAAATCCACCCGCCGCCACGAAGACGGTCACCGCCACGAGCCTCCACAGCAGCCGAACCGGCACAGCCTTCGTGATCACTCTGCCCCCCGAAGAATGGATTGCCCGGTCTCCGTAAAAGCAAGGCGCATGCCACAGCCACAACCCGGCAAACGGCACGGATCGCGGGGAAGGGATGGAGTGGGGATGGCAGCGCTTACGCGGACCGTAAGGAGTTACGGCGTTCGTAAGCGGAAGGCGCTCCTGGAAGGGCTATCAGTCGAGCGGATCCGACAGCCGGTGCTTCAGGAGGTAGTGGCTCAGCGCGCGCTGACTGATGCCCAGGCGCTCGGCAGCGTCCTTCTTCACGCCGCCCGCGGCATCCAGCGCGCGGCGGATCGTCTCGCGCTCCACCCACTCGAGGTTCTGGTGGAGCCGCATCGAGGGAAGCCCCGGCGCGGCGGCGGGTACGGAAGCGGCCCTGAGCCCGGAGATGGCATCCGCGCCGATGACGGCGCCGTGCGAGAGCACGACGGCGCGCTCGATGGTGTTCTCGAGCTCGCGGACGTTGCCCGGCCAGTCGTACCGCTCGAGCAGGGCGGCCGCGGACTCGTGCAGCCCCTCCACCGCGCGGCCGGTGCGCTGCGCGTGCTTGCGGACGAAGTGTTCGGCCAGCACGGCGATGTCTTCGCGCCGCTCCCGCAGCGGGGGAATCCGGATGGGAATCACGTGCAGCCGGTAGAACAAGTCCTCCTGGAACCGGCCTTCGGCGACCATCTTGTCCAGATCGCGGTTGGTCGCCGCGATGACGCGCACATCGACCTTCTGCGCCCGCTCGGATCCCAGCGGCTCGAACTCGCGCTCCTGGATCACCCGCAGCAGCTTCGCCTGCAGCGGCTGCCCCAGCATCGCGATCTCGTCCAGCAGGATGGAGCCGCCGTCGGCCAGCGCGAACTTCCCCTTCTTGTTCGCCGTGGCGCCGGTGAAGGCCCCGCGCACGTGCCCGAACAGCTCCGACTCGAGCAGCGTCTCGGGGATGGCCGCGCAGTTCACCTTGATGAGCGGCATGCCGCGCTGGGCGCTGCGATCGTGGATGGCGCGGGCCACCAGTTCCTTGCCCGTGCCGGTCTCGCCGGTGATGAGGACGGTGCTCTTGGTCTCCGCCACCCGCTCGAGCGTCTGGATGACGTCCTGCATCGCCCGGCTGCGCCCGACGATGCCATAGTGATCGAACTCCTCGTCGCGCTCGCTGAGGAGGTAGCGGTGCTGGTTGCGCAGCCGCTGCAGCTCCACGGCGCGGCGGACGACGACGAGCAGTTCGTCGATCTCGAACGGCTTCTGCAGGTAGTCCAGCGCCCCGAGCTTCATGGCCTCTATGGCGCTCTCGACGGTGGCGTGCGCCGTCATCAGCACGATCTGCGGCCGCTCCGGCGCGCTGCCGTGCTGGGTGATCTCGCGAATCAGATCCAGCCCGATCAGGTCGGGCATGATGTTGTCGACGACCAGCACGTCGAACCCGCGCTCGGCCAGCAACCGCTGCGCGGCCCGGCCGCCGGAGGCTTCGACCACGTCATGGCCGTCCTCCCGGAGCGCCCGCGCCAGCGCCTTCAGGATCCGCTCTTCGTCGTCCGCAATCAGGATCGTGCCGGTGGTGGCCATGTGCTCTGTGTCCCGTTCTGTGCCGCGTGCTGACGATCCTGCCCGTCGGCCGCGCCGGGCGGCCGCGCCGGCAATTCGATGCCGACCTCGGTGCCCGTGCGCCCATCGCTGTGAATCGTGATCGAACCGCCGAGGCCTTCGACGATGTTGCGCGCGATGGCGAGGCCCAGGCCGGTGCCGGCACGCCGCGTGGTGAAAAACGGCTCGAACACCCGGCCGAGTTCCGACGGTTCGATGCCGCCGCCCTGGTCCCGGACCACGAGGCCGACCGACCCGTCGGACCGGGCCGCCGAGATGACCTGGACGCCGCGGAGGGACGTCGCGCCCGCGTCTGCTTTGCCCGCCTCGCGTGCCTGCCGAACAGCCTGGCTCGCGTTCGTGGCGATGTTGACGAGCACCGCCCGCAGGCGGTCCGGGTCGGTGACGATCGCCCGCACGGACGGATCGAGCTCGAGGGCGATCGGGACGCTGGGCTCGGCAATCTCAACCGCCTGCACGGACTCACGGCAGACCGCGTTGGGATCGGCGGCCTGGAGGGCGAAGGTCATCGGCTTGGCGTAGTCCAGCACCTCGGTGACGATGCGATTGAGGCGCACGATCTCCTGATCGATGTCGTGCAGCGACTCACGCGCGCCCTCCGGGCTCGTCCCCGGCTGCCGCAGCGTCCGCACCGCCGACTTGATGATCATCAGCGGGTTGCGGATCTCGTGGGCCACAACGCTCGACAGCCGCCCGAGCGAGGCCAGCCGCTCCCGCTGCGCGGCCTCCTTCTCGAACCGGGCGATCGAGTCGGTGAGGGTGTTGAACGTAGACGCGAGCAACCGCGCGTCCTCGTCGTCCCACGCCCGTTTGCGCGTCGGAATCTTGCGCGTGAGGTCGCCGGTGGCCGCGACCTCCCGCATCACCGCCGTGATGGCGGCCAGCGGCCGCGTGACGGTTCTCGCCACGGCGTAGCTCAGGAGAACCGCGAGCAGCATCGCGACGACCACCGTGGCCGCAATCACCGTCCGGATGGGCCCGAGGAATCGCAACTGCTCGGTTCGGGATCGGGCGACGACGACGAACGGCCCGCTGGCGCCCGCATCCTCGCCGGTCGTGGCCACGGCCCCCGAGGCGAGGGGCTTCGACAGCAGGACGTAGTCGTCGCCATCCACGGACACAGCCGCGACCCCGCCCGAGCGCAGGGCCTGTTCGAGCGCAGGCCACGCGCGCGCCGGCAGCGTCGCCGCGCGGATGCGGCCGTCCAGCCCGAACGCGATCTCGCTGCCGGTGACGCGGCGGAAGTCGTCGGCCAGCGCCCGATCGAGCAGGAATCCCAGGCTCAGCGAGCCGGCGAGATTCGCAGGTTCCGCGCCGACGGTGATGGGCACGCTGAGGACCTGGAGGATGCCGGATGCGTGCGCCAGAAACGACGAGGCGGCTCGGCCGCCGACGGCGGCGCGCACGGACGGCAGCGCGGACGGCGGCGCCGGACCAAGCGCCGTCGTCGCCGCCCAGCCGAGGATGCGCCCGGCCTGGTCGGTGACGACGACCAGGCTGGACCGGGTCAGCATCTGCAGGTATTCGACCGCCAGGGGCTGAACCGTCGGCCCGTCGGCGGTGGCCACCGCGGCCTTCAGTTTCGGCAGGTCGGCGATCAGCCGCGCCAGCAGCGTGAACGTCTCGACCACGGCCTCGCTCTGCCGCGCGACCACCGTGCCCGACTCGATCAGTCCGCGCTGAAGCTCGGCCTCCGCCTGCGACGTGACCCGGATGCTCACGAAGGCAGCCATGACGCCGATGGCCATTACGACGATCAGCGCCGCCGCCAGGAAGATCCGATTCGTGAGCGAAGCCAGCAGCATGGTCGGTGGCTCCCCTGGTCAGCGAACCACAAACGCGGCGTCGACCGTGCCGCCGGAGTTCGGCACGGCGATCGTGCGGGTCTCGCGCACCTCGCCTTCGTGCCAGACGGTCAGCGTGTAGGATCCTGGGGGCACGGGGCCGATGGCGTATCGGCCCTCTTCGTCGGTGACGGCGAAGAACCGGTGGGCGAACACCAGGATGTAGGCGCTCATGTGGGAGTGGATGTCGCAGAACACCTGTACAACGCCGGGACGATCGAAGCGCACGGCTTTCGAGTGTCCGCGAGAATAGCGCCCCAGATCGAACGACCGCGTCTTCGACAGCGAAAAGACGTTGTGGAACGTCACGTCGCTGTTCGGGAAGTCGACGGTCGTGCCTACGGCGATGGCAAGCACGTGCGGCACAAACGTCTGGTTGACCTGGTCCATGCTGGCCCTGGCGGACTCGTCGGGCTCGAACGCGCCCCTCGGGCCGGCGTCGAGGTAGACGACGGCCGGACGCAACTGGTCGGCGCGGTGCGCGGGCATGCCCATCGCGGCCGACGCCGCCCGTGCGTCTGTCGCCGCCTGGCTTCGGCGAATCTCGACGACGCCGCGGATGGTCCCTTCGGCGGCGACGGCGGCGACGGCGGCGAGGCCGTGCGTCGCCCCGAGCGTCACGCCCAGCGCCGCGGCGGCGGCGAGGTGCACGAGACGTCGGGTCGAGTGGCGGAGTGGCATCGATGTCAGAACCAGAAGAGCGCCTGCACGGCGCCCAGGAGGCTGTCGTGCACGAGGCCTCCGTCGCGATGGTTGTTCATGATGGACGCCTTGAGGACAAGGCCACGGCGGATCGTGTAGCCGGCGCCGAATTCGATGCGGGAGACGTTGGCATCCCAGGTGTTGGTCACCGTCGAGCCGGCGAGCGTCGAGAACCTGAGGCTGTCACCGCGGCCGGCCACGTACAGCCGGGGAAAGAGACGCACCTTCACCTCGAGGTATCCCGTGGTCGCCTTCAGCGGGTCCTCGATCCTGGGTGCATCCAGCGGCGGGAGCGTCCACGTGTTCGAGACCAGTTCTCCGCGAATCAGCCAGCGGCCCCAGGACGCTTCGCTATCCACGCCGATGGCGCGCTGGTCATATCGGCCGGCCGCAATGTCCGCGCGCGCGTCGAAGACGGCGTTGGCGACCCAGGCCCCGCGGGCGGCCGACGCGCCAATCGAGAATGCCGGCACGGGACGCCAGACCACGCGTCCGGCGAACTGTCCGCCGCGGTTGTCGTCGCGCACCAGCGGATAGGATAACGTCCCCACCGTCCAAGCCGCGGAGGCCTCGACGATGCGTGTGCCGGCGCGAACCTCGACGCCCGTGTCCCATCGCCCGGCGGCGATGACGGGCATGCCGGGCTCCGCACCCGGTTCGCCAACCGAGTACCTCACGCGCCAGCCCCTGGCCCGCATCTTCAGCAGTTCGTTGGCGTTGGCCGGCACGGCATCCGATCGGGCCGACGTCAGGTACTGATAGCCAAGCGGGTCGCCGATCAGAGGGTTATCCTGGGGATAGCTCCGGCGCGCGTAGGTGCCGAACACGGGAGGAATGCGGCCGGCCTGAATGTCGACGAGCCCGTTCGCGAACGGGCTGAGCCGGACGTACCAGGCGTAGGCCGACGCGCCCGCGCCGGTTTCGGCGCGAAACTCGGTGAGGAACGCCAGGCGCTGCGAGGCGCGCACCTCGACGGTGACTCCGGCGCGCGCGCGCCTGATCGCCGAGGTCTGATAGTCGGTATAGGTGAACCAGCCCGGATCCTCGCTCCCGAAGGTGGCCGACGCGTCCCCGGCGAGCAGCACCTTGCCGTCGGCAAACGACACGGGGGCGTCGGGCCAGTGCTGTGCCTGGGCCGTGGCGCTTGAGGCCAGGCAGGCCACGACCGCAAGCGCGCGATAGACCTGCGGCGGGCTGGTGCGAGGCAGATGCACAGTGGTACCGTTCCTATTCTATGCACATTCCCTGCCGCCGCGCGGGCACATCCGCGCCGGCGGCCTGGAGCAGGATGGAATTCAGGCAGGACAATTGCTTACGGATCCACGCAGGCGCTCCAGCCGATCCTGAAAGGAACCCGTGATGGCCCCTTCCCGAATCACGCGCGTCATTCTCGTGCTAGTCGTCCTGGGCGCGGCGGCACAGTTCGTTCGCCCCGCGCGGACCAACCCTCCGGTAGATCGGGCCCGGACGATCGAGGCGGTCGCGCGGGTGCCCGCCCAACTTGCTCCAGTTCTTCGGCGAAGCTGCTACGACTGTCATTCCAACGAAACGCGATGGCCCTGGTACAGCGAGGTGGTCCCGATGTCGTGGGGCGTGGCGAACCATGTCCATGAAGGCAGGGCGGCGATGAACTTCTCCGAGTGGGGCAGCTACCCGGCGCGCAAGCGAACGGCGCTCCTCGAGAAGCTGTGCGACGAAGTAAGAGAAGGCAAGATGCCGCTGCCGAAGTACCTGTGGCTCCACCGCGACGCGCGGCTGTCCGAGACCGAGTGGAAGGCGGTGTGCGACTGGTCGATGGACGAGGCGGATCGGCTCGGAAGCCGCTGACCCTTGGCGTCTACTTCCCGCCGGGAATGATCCGCTCGAACCAGGCGAAGCGTGACAGGTCGTTGAAGACGACCGTGACCATCAGCATCATCAGCATGACGAAGCCCGCCATGAGCAGGCGTTCCTTCACCTTGAAGCTGAAGTCGCGGCGGACCAGACCCTCGACGGCCATGATAAAGATGTGGCCGCCGTCAAGCACCGGGATCGGCAGCAGGTTCAGCAGGCCGAGGTTCAGGCTGAGCGAGGCCATGAAGGTGAACAGGGCGAGCCAGCCGGCCGCCGCATAGTCCCCCGACATCTGGGCGATCGCGACCGGACCCATCAACTGCCTGGGCGAGGTTTCCCGCGTGAACAGGCCGCCGAGCACCTGGACGATCTGGCCGCCGAACTCGACGTTGCGCACGACGCTGAGCTTCAGCGCCTCGAGGGGACCTGGCTGCATCAGCTTGAACGGATTCACGATGCCGATCCCGATAACGCCGACGCTTCCCTCCCGCCGCGGCGTCACCGTGATGTCGAGTTCCGCCCCGGCCCGCCGCACACGCAGCGTGATGGGCTGCTCCGGGAACTTCCTGATGCCAAGCGTCAGCTGCTCAGAGAACGTGATCGGCTCGCCGTTGAGCGCCAGCACGATGTCCTCGGGTTTGAAGCCCGCCTTCTCGGCCGGGCTGTTGCCCGTGACGCTGCGGATGCTCGGGTGCACGTTGGGCAGCACGCCGATATCGCCGATGCGCATCTTCGTCTTCGCGTCAGGCGTCACCCGCACGACGGTCTCGCGCCCCTCGCGCAGGAGCACGATCGGCACGTCGCGCTCGGCCCGGCCGCCAATCGCCATGTAGAACTGTTCCCACGTGGCGACGCTCATACTCCCGACCTTCGTGATGCGGTCGCCGGGCTTGATACCGCCGCGCTCAGCCTGGGATCCCTTCTCGACGACGCCGACATCGACCGGGTCGTCCAGGAAGATCGGCACCTGCGCGCCCTGCGACAGCACCACCCACATCAGGCCCACGGACAGGAGGATGTTCATGGTGGGCCCCGCCACGAGAATGCGGAAGCGGTCCCACTTGCCGCGCGAGAGGAACTCGTCGCCGGCGCCGGTCTGCGGATCGTCGGGGTTCTCGCCGGCCATCTTCACGTAGCCGCCCAGGGGGAGGATGCTGATGGCGTACTCCGTGTCGCCGCGGCGGAACGAGAAGAGCTTCGGCCCGAAGCCGATCGAGAAGGTGATCACGCGCACGCCGAGCCAGCGGGCCACCAGGAAGTGCCCGAGCTCGTGCACGAACACCAGCACGCCGAGCACGAAGATGAACGCCGCCAGCGAATAGAGCGTATTCAGCAAAGGACCGCCTCAGGAACCAGGATTCGGAACCCGCGTCCGGGCACGTTTTCCTCTAATTGTAACCCTTGACCAGATCCTGGGCGAATGCGCGGGCCCAGTGGTCTACCCTTCGGACGTCCGCCAGCGTGGAAACGTTCCCGTCCCGGGTCCCGTCCATGGTGCGCTCGATGACCTCGGCGATCGACAGGAAGCGGAGATAGCCGGCCAGAAAGGCGGCGACGGCGATCTCGTTGGCGGCGTTGAGCGAGACGGCCAGGCTCGCGTCACCGCGCAGCGCGCGGTAGGCGAGAGCGAGGCAGGGAAACCGCGTGTGATCGGGCGGCCCGAAGTCCAGCTGCACCGGGCGCGCGAAGTCGAGCGACGGCAGTGCGGCGGGCCAGCGGCGCGGGTAGGAAAACGCGTACTGGATGGGCAGCCGCATGTCGGTGACGCCCATCTGTGCGATGATCGAGCCGTCGCAGAACTCGACCATCGAGTGCACGACCGACTGCGGGTGGATGACCACGTCGATCTGATCCGCGCCGACCCCGAACAGCCAGTGCGCCTCGATGACCTCGAGGCCCTTGTTCATCAGCGTGGCGGAATCGATCGTGATCTTCCGCCCCATGCGCCACGTCGGATGGCGCAGCGCGTCCTCGGGACCCACCGTCTTCAACTCGGCGTGCGAATGGTTCCGGAACGGGCCACCGGATGCCGTCAGGATCAGGCGCGTGATCTCCGACGTGTCGCGCCCGTGCAGGCACTGGTGAATCGCGTTGTGCTCGCTGTCCACCGGGAGAATGGCCACACCCGCGCGCCGCGCGGCCTGGGTGACGATGGCGCCGGCCATCACCAGCACTTCCTTGTTGGCGAGCGCGATGGTCTTGCGGGCCTCGATCGCGGCGAGCACGGCTTCCAGCGCCGTCGTCCCCGACGAGGCGCACAGCAGGATGTCCACGTCCGGGTGCGTGGCCACGGCCAGCAGGCCCTCGGCTCCGGCCAGCATCACCGGCGGCACGTACGAACCGAGGTGGCCGCGCACGGTGTCGATCGCATGCGGCGAGGCCATCGCCGCGATGCGCGGCTTCACGTGCGTGATCTGGGCGGCAAGCAGCGCGGCGTTCGCGCCGGCGGCGAGGCCGATGACTTCCAGGCGGTCGGGATGCGCCTCCACGACCGACAGCGCGCTGCGGCCGATGGAACCGGTCGATCCGAGGATGGCGATTCTGGTGCGGCGCGTCACGGCCAGGCCTTCAGGCGAGCAGCCTGACGAACAGGTAGAACCCCGGCACCGCGAACAGCAGCGCGTCAATGCGATCGAGCACGCCGCCATGGCCAGGGATCAGGCCCGAGGAGTCCTTTATGTTCGCGCTGCGCTTGAGCAGCGACTCGAACAGATCGCCGGTGATGCCCAGCGCCACCAGCACGGCGCCGAGGATGGCGAGGCGGAACAGGTCGAACTGAGGCAGCCACAGGCGGCCCAGGACGATGGTCAACGTGATGCCGGCGACGAAGCCGCCGATCGCGCCTTCCACGCTCTTCTTCGGGCTGATCGTCGGCGAGAGCCGGTGCTTCCCCAGCAGCGTGCCGGTATAGAACTGCGCGGTGTCGGATATCCAGATGACGAGCAGGACGAGGAGCAGCGCTTCGCGGCCGTACGCGCCCCGCAGCGCGACGAGTGCGCCCAGCGGCACGCCCAGATACAGCACCGGGAAGAGCGTGGCCGCGGCCGTCGCGGGCACGTGCGCGGCGGGCTGATAGGCTGCCAGCACCGATACCGACCCGGCCAGGAGCACCGCCACGAGTATCAGATCGAGCGGCACGCCGGGCCACGCTATCGCCGCGCAGACGACGGCGGCCGCGACGATCGTCGCCACGCGCGGCACCGGTACGCCGGACTTCTCCGCCAGCGCCGCGTACTCGATGACCGCGGCGGCGAGCACCGCTTCGACCAGCAGGACCAGGCCCCAGTGCGGCACGAACCAGATGGCGCAAAGGACAACCGGGATCAGGACGATCGCGCTGAGGATGCGGGTCACCGGGCGGCGCCCGAGCGTGCGGGTTGCGTGATGCCGCCGTAGCGGCGCTCGCGCCCCTGGAAGTCCAGCACGGCTTCGAGCAGGTGCCGGCAGCGGAAGTCGGGCCAGAGCACGTCGGTCACGTGGATCTCGGCGTAGGCAATCTGCCAGAGCAGGAAGTTGCTCACGCGCATCTCGCCGCTGGTGCGGATCAGCAGGTCGGGATCGGGCTGGCCGGCCGTGTAGAGCAGGCCGGCGAACCGCGCCTCGTCGAGCTCCTCCGGCTTCACGCCCATCGCGATGGCGCGCCGCGCGGCATCCACGATCTCCGCGCGCCCGCCGTAGTTGAGCGCGATGTTGAAGATCATCCCGGTGCACCCGGTGGTGTTGTCCACGCCGCGCTGCAGTTCCTTCTGCACGTCGCGCGCGAGGCCTTCGACGCGGCCGATGACCCGGAAGCGGATGTTGTTGGTCACCAGTGTCTGCAGCTCGAGGCGCAGGTAGCGCTTGAGCAGCGTCATCAGCGTGGTGACTTCCAGCTCCGGCCGCTTCCAGTTCTCGACGGAGAACGCGTAAAGCGTCAACACCTGGATGCCGAGGCGCGCGGAGGTTTCGACCACGTCGCGGACCGCGTCCACGCCGGCCTGGTGGCCGCGGACCCGCGGCAGGTGGCGCTGCGCCGCCCAGCGGCCGTTGCCGTCCATGATGATGGCGATGTGCGCCGGCAGCTGGGCAGGGTTGATGCGTCGCGCCAGAGCCTGATCTGGCGAACCCGGGGGGAGCGACGCTACGAGCTGATCAAGCGCCATGCCGGTCACCTGGGACACGCAAGCCCCCATGATACAGACTTCGCGCGGACGTTACCAGAAGCCTAACGCTGCCTATCTGATACGGGTCGCTATCTCGAAACGCGCCCCGTCCCCGGGTAGTCGACGCGCACCAGCACCAGCCCCAGCGCGGGTGCCGTTGGACCCGCCGACACCCGGTCGCGCGAGGCAATCAGGGCCAGAATCGAGTCGGCCGCCCTCCGGCCCTCGCCGATCTCGACCAGTGTGCCCGCGATCGCCCGCACCATGTGGCGCAGGAAGCCGTTGGCCTCGACGCGAAAGACGATGAACCGGCCGTCAGTGTCGGAGGGCGACTCGGCGAGGGCGGGGGCGCGGCCGTCGGTGAGGCCGACCGGGCCGGCGTGCACGGGCTCGACTCGCACGCTGGCGTGCGTCAGGGTGCGGACGGCGGATCTCACCCCGGTGCCGGAGGACTGAAAGACCGACCAGTCGTGCGTGCCGACCAGCGCGCAAGCGGCCTGATCCATGGCAGACAGGTCGAGCCGGTACGTACGATGCCAGCTCCACCCGCGCGCGAACGGCGGCTGCACCTCCCCCTCGAAGATCCAGTACTCGTAGGTCTTGTCCTTCGCGCTGAACCGCGCGTGGAAGCCCTCGGGTGCATCCTCGACGGCGACGACGCGCACGTCGGGCGGCAGCGTCGCATTCAGCGCGCGGCGCAGCCTGCGCGTGTCGAGCGTCGTGGCGGCCACCGCCGAGGCCACCTGCCCGAGCGCATGGACGCCCGCGTCAGTCCGGCCGGCCCCGTGCACGGTCACCGGCGACCCTTCGATGCGGGACAGCGCCTCCTCGAGCAAGCCCTGGACCGACACGCCCCAGGCCTGCCGCTGCCAGCCGCGGTAGGCCGTCCCGTCATACGCGAGCGTGAACTTGAGAGTTCGAGGCATGGGTCTCCGAGATCGGGGTCAGACTCGAATTACCGCTTCAGTCGCGGTAATTCGAGTCTGACCCCG
>Ga0315283_10001808_pt1 | contig 17493 bp, 14 predicted proteins | sample YL17G09_0_MG_FD_204541 | JGI IMG/M metagenome (GOLD analysis project Ga0315283, IMG submission 204541) | Sediment microbial communities from Yellowstone Lake, YNP, Wyoming, USA - YL17G09_0 | ecosystem: Environmental > Aquatic > Freshwater > Lake > Sediment | place: USA: Wyoming | collected... | reverse complement strand
GGGTTATGCCCCGGCCGGCTCCCACACCATTCTGGAATACTTCAAGTCCAAACGCTACACGGACCAGGAGCTGATCGACAGCGGCATGGCCAGCCAGCGCGAGGAGGGCGGCCTTTTCGACCGCTTCCGCAACCGACTGATGATCCCCATCCGCGATGCCGACGGGCGCATGACCGGCTTCGGTGCGCGCATCCTCGACCCCAACGACCAGCCGAAGTTCCTCAACTCCCCGCAGACACCCGTTTTCGAAAAGGGGCACCTGCTTTACGGACTCGACCGGGCGCGCAAGCCCATCCGTGCCGCCGACCAGGTGGTGATCGTCGAAGGCTACCTCGACGTGATCGCCCTCCACCAGGCGGGATATGAAAACGTCGTCTCGCCGATGGGCACCGCGCTGACCGAAGATCAGCTGCGGCTGCTCAAGCGCTTTACCCGCCGCATCGTACTGGCCCTCGACCCGGACACTGCCGGACAGAAGGCTGTCCTGCGCGGGCTGGAGGCGGCGCGCACCTCGCTGGACCGCGAGGATGAACTGAGATTTGATGCGCGGGGACTGCTCCGACACGAAGCACGCCTGCAGGCTGACCTGCGCGTGGCGTCCATGCCCGACGAGCTCGACCCCGATGAGATCGTTCAACGCAACCCGGAGGAATGGAAGCGGCTGATCGAGACTGCCAAGCCCATCGTGGAGCATGTGCTCGAAGCGCTGATGGCAGATAAGAACGTCAACGACCCGAAGGTGAAAGCGGAGATTGCCGCGCAGGTCCTGCCGTTGATCGAAGACCTGCCCAACCCGGTGGAACGTGAGCATTACCGCCAGATGCTGGCGCGCCGCCTGCGAGTGGACGAACGCGCCTTGATGGGCGCGCAGCCCGCGCGGACCAGGCCGTACAAGCGGAGCAAGACGAAGGAGCAGGCCCAATCTGAGAAAACGGAATCTGCCTCGGGGGGACTGGCGATCCGCCAATCCCGGGATGTCGAGGCCTATTGCCTGGCGATCCTGCTGAAACATCCTGAGCTGCTGCACCGCCTCGACCGCGACTTGCAAAAGGCCAGCCTGGGCCCGCTCTCAATTCAGGATTTCGAGTATACTGACCATCAGGAATTCTTTCAGCTCATCCGCCAGTCTCTGGAACAGGACGCCGCTGAAACCGGGCATTATGTGGATGAACACCTCAGCGAGGACATGCGCGGCTTGTATGTCGAACTCTCATCGCAGACCATTCAGGAACCTCTGCAGGACAGGCTGGTGGCGGAGTTGTATCGATCGGTGATACGTCTGCGGCGGGTGATGATCAGTCAAAGCGTCAGCCAGCTGCAATTTCTTCAGCAGGAAGCGCAGCAAAGCGGCGACCCGCTGGCCGGGACGTACGTGGACCTTGCAGCACAGTACGGTATGACATTGCAGCACCTTCACCTGGCCCTGGCGCGGCGCGATGAAAAGAAATAAAATTTTGCGGGGTTTTAGTAAGTAGCCAAACCGACCTTCTCAATATTGTACTCTGGTGATTATGCCCAAGCCGAAAAAGAATACTATTCTATTGAAGGCCAAACCCAAAATAAAAAGGAAGGAACTCAATATCCCGCTGCCGCCGGATGTGGATGTCCAGGGTGTCTTTGAGCCTGATCTGGAAGCGGAAGTTGATGAACCGATGGCGGTGCCGGCGGAAGACAACGGCGAAGCCCTCATTGACGAACCCCTTGATGTCCATGACCCGTCGGTAGCCTTCGAGCTGTCCGAGGACCCGGTGCGGCTGTACCTGCGGGAGATCGGGCAGGTCAAGCTGCTGGATGCCGACAGCGAGTTCCGTCTTTCCACCATCATCGAAGCCGGCCGGCTGGTCTCCAACCTGCAGAAGCGCCATCACCGCCCTGGAACCCCTCTTGCCACGTCTGTCTACCGGGCACTGGCGGATGAGTTGGCCACATCCTGGGTCAGGCTTGGGCAGGATGCCAAGCGGCTCAACTCCAACCTGCCTGACCTGGCGCTGGTCCTGACCGAAGCGCAGCATCTGCATTTCGGCTGGGAGGTCGAGGCGCCCTCTTATCTGCGCGCCTACCTCGATAACGGCCGCTGGGGTACAGATCCGCTGTGGGATGGATTGGTCCTGAACGCTTATACGGTGCTGCTGGCGCTTTACTGCCTGCCTGAGCCTTATTCCAAGTGGCTGATCAAACACATCCATTCGCGCCACGACCTGCCCGAGGCGCGCACGTTGCAGCGCAATCTTCCCTCCGATAAGGAACTGGAATCTGAACTGGAAGCCATCCATTATAGGGCGGAGGACGCCAACCATTCCATCATCCGCGCCAACTTGCGGCTGGTGGTCAGCATCGCCAAGCGCTACCTGGGCCGCGGGATCTCTTTCCTTGATCTAATCCAGGAAGGCAACCTGGGCTTGCTGCGTGCCGTCGGGAAGTTCGACCCGCGGCGTGGATTCAAGTTTTCGACCTATGCCACCTGGTGGATCCGCCAGTCTATCAACCGTTCGATCGCCGAGCAGGCGCGCACCATCCGTATCCCCGTTCACCTTTTTGAGTCCATCACCCGCATCCTGCGCATCCAGCGGCAGCTGGTGCAGCAGTTGGGGCGCGACCCCAACACGCAGGAGCTGGCACTGGAAGTGGGTTACCTCTCCGCTGCAGACGTGAGCGCCATTCTGCAAGCCAAGTCCGAGGCGGTGGATCTCGACTCAGCGCTTCAGCACCGCTGGGAAATCGCCACCACCAAGGTGGACCGCATCCTCCGCTCGGCGGAGGAGCCTGTCTCGCTGGAAGGCCCGGTCGGCGACGAGGATTCCAGCCAGCTGGGTGATTTCATCCAGGACGAAGATGCCCTCGAGCCGATGGATGCCGCCGCGCGCGAGATGCTGCGCGAACAGGTGCAGCATGCCCTGGCGGCGCTCTCCGAGCGCGAGCGCCAGGTGCTCGAGCTGCGCTTCGGGTTGATCGACGGCAAGGACCACACCCTGGAGGAGGTCAGCCGTTATTTTAACGTGACGCGTGAGCGCATCCGCCAGATCGAGGCCAAGGCGCTCAGGAAACTGCGCCATCCTACCCGCAGCCGGCACCTCAGGGATTACCTGGGGTAAAACTTGACCCCCCAAAATACCTGGTAGGCAGGTAAGGTTTCAAGGATGAAAGACCAATAAGTAAGGGCCAGCGGCGTTATGCGATACCCGTGACGTTACTCGCCCTTTTTTGTTATTAATTTTTTACTTACGAAATCGGACAAAGTTTGTGAAAATATCCACTGATAGACTCTGTTATGTTATACTTCCGCTTCAGAATCTTGTGCCAATTTGGGAGGCAGATCCATGCTGATTGAGTATGTCGCCATTGGCGTCTTGATTGCCCTGACGGTCCTGGTCGCAGTGATTGCCATTACATTGGGCATTTTTTTCGGCCCCAGGCGCCCGTCGGCCCGCAAAGCTGCCCCTTATGAATCGGGTATGACGCCGCTCGGTCCCGGCAACCGGCGCATGCCGGTCCGCTATTATTTGGTCGCGGTGCTTTTCATCCTGTTCGACATCGAAGTGGTCTTTTTCCTGCCCTGGGCGGTATCCTTCCGTCAGCTGGGCCTGTTCGGGTTGGTCGAGATGGTCATCTTTATTGTTATCTTATTGGTCGGTTACATTTACGCGTGGAAGAGAGGAGCGTTGGAATGGGAGTAGAGCAAAAACTTGCCAATATGGGCGTGGTTACCACCACGCTTGAGAAAGCGGTGAACTGGAGCCGCACCGGCGCCATGTGGCCCATGCTGTTCGGGCTGGCCTGCTGTGCCATCGAGATGATGTCAGCCCAGTCTTCGCACTACGACATGAGCCGCTTCGGCATGGAATTGATGCGCCCCTCGCCCCGCCAGTCTGATCTGATGATCGTGGCCGGGCGCGTCTCGCGCAAAATGGCGCCCGTCCTGCGCCGCCTGTACGACCAGATGCCCGAGCCCAAGTGGGTGATCGCCATGGGGGACTGCGCCTCGTGCGGAGGCGTGTTCAACAACTACGCCATCATGCAGGGCGTGGATGAGGTTGTGCCGGTGGATGTTTACGTGGCCGGCTGCCCGCCGCGCCCCGAGGCGCTGATCCACGGCATTGTCACGCTTCATCATAAGGTGCGCGGCGAGAAGCTCAAGGATTGGGCATGACCATGAACGAACATACCTTCATCAGCGCTCTCAAGAGCCAGTTTAACGGGGAACAACATGAGTTCAGGGGAGAGTCGACCCTGCTGATCCAGAGGGACCAGCTGCTCGATGTGACCCGCAAGATCCGCGAGATGGGATTCGAGCGGCTGTCCGACATCACCGCGGTGGATTACTTTCCGCAGGAGAACCCCCGCTTTCACCTGGCTTACCAGTTCACGTCGCTTGCGAATCACGCCACTCTCGGCCTGCGCGTGCCTGTTCCCGGTGTAAACCCCAGCGTCGCTACGATCGAGGGGATTTACCCCAACGCCAACTGGCGCGAGCGCGAGCTCTACGATATGTTTGGCATCCAAATTGACGGGCACAGCGATCTGCGCCGCATCCTTATGCCGCATGACTGGGAAGGCCACCCGCTGCGCAAGGATTATCCGCTCGGTTATGAAGAGCCGCAGTTCACCTTTAATTTTGACGAGATCGACGTGCGCAAGCCGTACGCGAAGGACTAGTTATGGCACAGATTGAAGAAGCCAATCTTGACGGCATGGCCCATCTGGTCTCGAACCGCGCCATAAAGGGCGAGACCATGATCTTGAATATGGGGCCGCAGCACCCGTCCACCCATGGGGTGCTGCGCCTGCTGCTGGAACTCGACGGCGAAACAGTGATCAGCTGTATCCCGGATGTTGGATTCCTGCACACCGGCATCGAAAAGAACATGGAATCCAAGACCTACCAGAAGGCCGAGGTAATGACCGACCGGCTGGATTACATGAACACCACCGGCAACAACCTGGTGTACTGCCTGGCGGTGGAGAAGCTGGTGGACCTGGATGTACCGGTGCGCGCACAGGCCATTCGCGTCATCATCGCCGAGCTGCAACGGTTCTCCTCCCACCTGGTGTGGCTGGCCACCTCGGCGTTGGACGTGGCGGCGATGAGTGCCTTCCTTTATTGTTTCCGCGAGCGCGAGATGATCCTCGACATCCTCGAGTTGTGTTCCGGCCAGCGCATGATGACCACCTTCTTCCGCCCCGGCGGGTTGTGGCGCGATGTGCCGGTGGAGTTCGAAGCCGCGGTGCGTGAAGTGCTCAAGGTCATGCCCAGGCGCATCGACGAATACGAATCGATGCTGACGAAAAACCCGCTGTTCGTCGACCGTACGGTGGGCATCGGTAAAATCTCAGGTGAGGATGCCCTGGCCTGGGGTCTGACGGGCGCCTGCCTGCGCGGTTCCGGTGTCGCGCACGATTACCGGAAATTTGCACCGTATTCCGGTTACGAGCAATACGATTTCGAGGTGCCCATCGAAACTGCAGGCGACGTGTATGCCCGCTACCTCGTCCGCATCCACGAGATGCGTCAGACGCTGCGCATCATCGAGCAGGCGTTGAACACACTCCCGATGGGGCCGGTGCGCTCGAACAACCATAAATTCGTCCCGCCGCCCCGCTCTGAGATCGGCACAAGCATGGAAGCGCTCATCCACCACTTCAAGCTGTGGACGGAGGGTTTCAATGCCCCGAAGGACTCGGTGTACGTCGCAGTCGAATCGCCGCGCGGCGAGCTGGGCGTGTACCTGGAAGGCGACGGCGGTCCCAAACCCTACCGCGTCCACTGGCGCACCCCCTCGTGGGACAACCTGCAGGTCCTGCCGGTGCTGGCGAAGCGCTGCCTGGTGGCAGACCTGGTCGCCATTATCGGGTCGGTGGATATTGTGCTGGGAGACGTTGACCGATGAGCATGGCCGAAAAATATCCCAAGGAGATCGAAGCCATTTATGCCAAATATCCTGCCGACAAGAAACGCTCGGCGGTCATGCCGCTGCTCTACCTTGCTCAGCGCGAGGAAGGTTACATCACCAAGGAATCGATGGCGGAGATCGCGGCCATGCTGGACCTGGAGGTGACCGAGGTTGCTTCAATCGTCGGCTTTTACACGTTGTATCACGATGAGAAGGCCGGCAAATACCGCATGCAGGTCTGCACCGACCTGCCCTGTGCCCTGCGCGGCGCGGATAAATTCATCGAGTCACTGTGCGGGAACCTCGGCATCAAGGTGGGCGAGACCACGCCCGACGGGCTGGTGACGCTCGAAGGGGTGATGTGTCTCGCGGCCTGTGACAAGGCGCCCATGTTCCAGCTCCAGGCCGGCGACCAGGTAACCTACTACGAAAATATGACCGTGGACCGTACGATGGAATTGATCGACGCCCTCAAAAAGGGCGCGAGCAGGGAGGTGAAGTAATGGCTCACCTTCTTTTACGTCATCGTGAGACTCCTGATATCAATAAGCTGGATGTTTATATCAGGAACGGCGGCTTTGAGTCCTTTAAAAAAGCTGTGACATCCATGCAGCCCGGTCAGGTCATGGACGAGGTCAAGGCCTCCGGCCTGCGCGGGCGCGGCGGAGCGGGCTTCCCGACCGGTGTGAAGTGGTCGTTCATCCCCAAGGGTGTCTTCCCCACCTACGTGGTCGCCAACGCGGACGAGTCCGAACCGGGCACCTTCAAGGATCGCGAGATCATGGAAGGCAACCCCTACCAGTTCCTGGAAGGTGTTGCGATCGCGTGCTATGCCATCCAGTCGAATACCGGTTACGTTTACCTGCGCGGCGAGTTCCAGCAGCTTGCCTTTCAATTGGACGCCTGTTTGGCGGAGATGGAAAAAACCGGGTACCTGGGCGATAACCTGTTCGGTACGAACTACTCCCTGCGCATCCGCACCCACCTCGGCGCCGGCGCTTACATCTGCGGCGAGGAAACCGCCTTGCTGGAATCGATCGAAGGCAAGCGCGGACAGCCCCGCATGCGCCCGCCTTTCCCGGCGGTGGTGGGTCTGTACGGCAAGCCGACCGTCATCAACAACGTGGAGACACTGGCCAACGTCCCGCTCATCATCGAGAAAGGCGCGGCTTGGTACAAGACCATGGGCACCGAGAAAAGCCCCGGCATCAAGGTTTTTTCCCTCAGTGGCAACGTGGCAAAGCCTGGAAATTATGAACTCCCGCTCGGTGCCACCTTCCGCGAGTTGATCTTCACCCTCGGCGGGGGAGTCCCCGGTGGGCGCAAGGTCAAAGGCATCATGCCGGCCGGCGCCTCCTCGTCCATCATCCTGGTGAATGACGAGACCTTCGACAAGGTCATGGATACACCGATGGACTATGAGAACGTGCAGAACATCGGCTCGCTGCTCGGCTCTGCCTCGGTCATCGTGATCGACGATACCTACAGCATGGATTGGGTCATCAACAAGACCATGCATTTCTTCAAGCATGAATCGTGCGGCAAATGCACGCCCTGCCGCGACGGCACGTACTGGATGCTGCATCTCACTGAGCGCATCCACGAGGGTCATGCGACCGCCGCGGACGTGGAGCTGCTCAACTCCGTGGCGAACCAGGTCAATGGGAAATGCCTGTGCGCCCTCGGTGACTTCTCGACGATGGCGATCACCTCGGCGGTTGAACGCTTCCCGCAGGATTTTGAATCAAAGGTGAAGGCTTAACACTATGGCGCAAATGGTCACCCTCACCATCAACGAAGTAAAGGTCAACGTCGCAGCCGGGACACTGATCGTGGATGCGGCCAAGAAAGCCGGTATCGATATCCCGGTCTTCTGCTACCACCCCAAAATGGAACCGGTTGGCATGTGCCGCCAGTGCCTGGTGGAGATCGGCCGGCCGATGATCGACCGCGCCACCGGTCAGGCTGTGCTCGATGAGAGCGGCAAACCCAAGCTGCAGTTCAGCCCCAAATTGGAGACCGCCTGCACCACGCCTGTTTCCGAAGGCATGGCCGTATTGACCGCCAGCGAGAAGGCAAAGGCGGGGCAGAAGGAGATCATTGAACTGCTGCTTACCTCGCATCCGCTCGACTGCCCGGTCTGCGACAAGGGCGGCGAGTGCCCGCTGCAGAACCTGACCATGGCCTTCGGTTCCAGCGGCTCGCGCTTCATCTTCGATGAAAAACAACACGCCGCCAAGAGTGTGCCGCTCGGCGAGCTGATCACCCTCGACCGCGAACGCTGCATCCAGTGCGCGCGCTGCATCCGATTCCAAAATGATATCGCGGGTGAACCGGTGCTGGGCTTTTACCAGCGCGGGCGTGCCACCGACATCGTCACCTACTCCGAGCCGGGTTTCGACTCCATCTTCAGCGGCAATACCACCGACATCTGCCCGGTCGGCGCACTCACCACTTCGGACTTCCGCTTTGGCGCCCGCCCCTGGGAAATGAATCATGCTGCTTCGGTCTGTGCACAGTGCGCCGTCGGCTGCAACATCACCTTCAACGTTCGCCGCGAAGCCAAAACGGGCGGTAGACATGTGATCAAGCGCGCCATGCCGCGCCAGAACGAGCAGGTCAACGAGATCTGGATGTGCGACAAGGGACGCTTCGCTGGATACCATTTTGCCGAATCCGCTGAACGGCTGACCCAATCCCTGATCAAGGGGACACCTGCCGAACTCGACGCGGCCGAGAAGCTGGTTGCCGAAAAACTGAAGGCAGCCGGCTCCGATGTGGTTGTCTTGGCTGGAGGGAGGCTTTCCAATGAGGATTTGTTCAACCTGAAGCAGCTCGCGGATGGACTGGGCGGCAAGGCGCTGCTCTACACCCCGATGGCAGGCGGCGAATTCACGGCCGCTTACGGCCTGACTGCAGGCTCCAACCTGGGGGACCTCGGCAAGGGCTCGACTGTCATGGTCGTCGCCTCCGACATCCACGATGAAGCGCCGGTCTGGTATCTGCGTATCAAGGCGGCCGCCCAGCGCGGCGCGGCGGTCATTGTCGCCAACGCGCGCGCCACCAAGCTGGATGAGTTTGCCACTTACGTTGTCCGCTATGCCTATGGCGATGAGGTTGAAACGGTCAAGAGTTTGAGCAACAAGGAGAAGTTTGCCGAAGCGCTCAACGCTGAAAATCTGGTCATCTTCTACGGTTCCGATGGGCTCGGTGCGGCAGGTTCCGCTGTAGTGGCTGAAGCTTGCGCAGAACTGGTCAAAGCGCGCGCCGGAAAACCGAACAACGGCCTCGTCGGTGTCTGGAATGCTCCCAATACGCAGGGCGCCTGCGAATTGGGCTATCGCACGGTCTTCGATCTGGCGGTGGAATTGAAAGGGAAGACCGTCTTGCTGGCAGCCGCTGACCCGGCGGGAGATGATCCTGCCCTCGCCGAAGCACTCCGCGCGGCGAGTTTTGTCGCGGTGCAGGAGCTCTTCCTGACCGAATCGGCCAAACTGGCGGAAGTGGTCCTGCCGGTCTCCGCTTACACCGAGCGGGAAGGCACCTACACTTCCGCCGAGCGCCGCGTCCAGCGTTTTTACCCGGCTGTACCAGCGCGACCGGGCACCAAACCCGATTATGCCCTGACGGCGGACATCGCCCGCCTGGCAGGGATCGAGCTCGAAGGCCGCTCGCCGCTGCTGGTAATGAACAAGATTACTGCCTCGGTGAAGTCATTCGCCGGCCTTTCCTATGGCCGGCTGGCGGAAGTGGCCGAGCAATATCCCATCATCGGCCGCGGTGATTTGTATTACGGCGGAACGACCTATGAAAATACACAGGGACTTGGCGCGCATCTCGGTCTGGGCGATACTGCCCCTGCCCCTGCCCCACCCCGCTCAGCCCTGCGCCCGAAGGAAAACGAACTGCTCGCCGTTCCCGCCAGCAAGGTCTACGACCGCGGCGCGACCATGACCGCTGCTGCCCTGCTGGAAGCGCGAACAGGCCGCCCCGTTGCGGTGGTACATCCTGCCGCCGCTGGGAAACTCGGCCTCTTACAAGGAGCGCCGGCACAAATAAGCCTGAACGGCGCGGAGTACGCAGTGGTCGTCAAGCTGGATGAGTCCCTCTCGGCGGGAGTCGTCCTGGTCTACCGAAGTTTCGGCATCCCCATCTTTGAGCCGGTCATCGTGAGTATTGCTGCTGCAGAGCAGGCTCGAGGAGGCCTTTAATGGATTGGACTATATGGGTTGAATGGATCATAAAAAGCATCCTGCTGATCCTCATCCTGCTGGGCGGGTTCGCCTACCTGACGTTGTTCGAGCGCAAGGTGCTGGCCCGCATTCAGGTGCGCATCGGACCCAACCGGACGGGACCCTGGGGACTGCTGCAGCCGATCGCGGATGCCGTCAAGCTGATTTTCAAGGAAGAACTTACTCCTGCACAGGCGTACAAAATCATTTTTGTGCTGGCTCCGATCATCACGGTCGTGCCGGCCATTGTGGTTGCAGCGGTCATCCCGTGGGGGCAGGTGGTCAGCATTTTTGGACGCGAGGTCACGCTATATATCGCCGATCTAAATGTCGGCCTGTTGTATGTCACCGCGATCACTTCGATTGCCATCTACGGCATTACACTGGCGGGCTGGTCATCCAATAACAAGTACGCACTGCTGGGCGGTTTGCGCGCATCGGCGCAGATGATCAGCTATGAACTGGCGCTGGGTTTCTCGTTTGTGACCGCCATTATCCTGGCGGGATCGATGCGCATGATCGATATTGTGGAGGCGCAGCGGGCGGTTTACTACTTGCAGCTGGGCAATTTTCAGATTCCCATTCCGATGTGGAACGCTATAATCCAGCCGGTGGGGGCGTTCATTTTCCTGATCGCCACCCTGGCCGAAGTGAACCGTGCGCCGTTCGACATGCCCGAGGCTGAGCAGGAATTAACGGCCGGGTATCACGCGGAATATTCGGGTATGAAATTTGCCTTGTTCTTTATGGCCGAATATATCAAGATGATCGTCATCTCGGCCATTGCCGTGGTGCTGTTCTTTGGAGGTTACCTGGGTCCAGATATCACCAAGCTGCCGCTCATCGGCCAGTACCTGACCTGGTTGGCTCCGTGGATGGGTCCTGTCTATATGTTTATCAAGATCGTGGCGCTGTTGTTCGTCATGGTGTGGGTGCGCGCCACCCTGCCCCGCATCCGCTATGACCGCCTGATGTTGCTCGGCTGGAAGGTGCTGCTGCCGCTGACACTGGCGCTGGCTTTTATTTCCGCGGTTGGCGTGCTGCTGGCCCAGGATGTGAACCCGGCGCTCATCTGGCTGATACCGGTGGTGTCGATGGGTGCCGGGTTCGTGACCATCGGGCTTGTTGACCGTTCGCTGCGGAGGAAAGCCTATGCGGCTCGTTGAACCGTTCATCGAATTAATGACCGGGCTGATGACGACGCTGAAAATGCTCGTCACCGAAAAGCCCGTGACCATCCAATACCCTGAGGAAAAGAAGCCGGTCAAACCGCGCTTCCGCGGGCGGCATGTGCTCAAGCGCTACGATAACGGGCTGGAGAAATGCATCGGGTGCGCTTTGTGCGCGGCGGCCTGCCCGGCCGATGCGATCTTTGTGGAGGCTGCCGAGAACACGGATGCACAGCGCTACTCTCCCGGCGACCGTTATGCCAGCACCTATGAGATCAACATGCTGCGCTGCATCTACTGCGGCTATTGCGAGGATGCCTGCCCGACCGAGGCGATCGTACTGGGCGACAACTATGAACTCTCCTTCACCAACCGCCGGCAGGCCATCTACGACAAGGCCTTGCTGCTTGAAGCTCTTCCGGCAGGCATTCAAACCACCCCCCAGGTGACCGAGCCCGGAAAGTTCACCCGATCGGTACCTGAGATGAAGGACCCGCAGGATTAGGGAGATGCCGATGACCATGGATATGTTTGTCTTTCTTGTCCTTGCTTTTGTGGCCGTGGCCAGCGCATTCGGCATGTTGATCAGCCGCAACGGCATTTATGCGATCCTGTTCCTGGTGCTTAACTTCCTGACCGTGGCGGTGTTCTACCTCCTGCTGGGAGCGCCCTTCATCGCGCTGTCGCAGGTGACGATCTACGCCGGTGCCATCATGGTCCTGTTCCTTTTCGTGATCATGCTGCTCGGTACCGATAAACTGCCTCCATCGACCGGGCTTTCATACCAGCGCGTCGCCACATACGTGCTGGGCGGCCTGCTGCTGGCCGAGATAGGTTACTGGATCTGGCGGGGTGCCCTGACGGGAGTGATCCCGCCGCCGTCCGCTGAACTTAATTCCATGGCGAGCATTCAGGAAATGAGCCTCATGCTTTTCTCCCAGTACCTGCTGCCTTTCGAAGTGACCTCCATCCTGTTGCTGGTCGCCATGATCGGCGCCATTGTGCTGACTATTAAACAGAAAGGAGGGAGGGGCTGATGGTGCCTGTCTCCTATTACCTCGTTGTATCGGGAATCCTTTTCTCCATCGGTGCGATGGGTGTGCTTCTCCGCCGCAACTCGCTGGTGGTCTTCATGTCCATCGAGTTGATGCTCAACGCCGGCAACCTGGCCTTTGTGGCCTTCGCCCGCATGCACAATACCTTCAGCGGACAATTGTTCGTCTTCTTTGTGATGGCGGTGGCGGCGGCGGAAGTGGCGGTCGGCCTGGCGCTGATCGTGACGATCTTCCGCACCAAGAACAGCATTAACCTTGACCAGATGAACAACCTGAAGGGATAAATGACCATGGAAACCACCTCCGGACTGTTCTTCTCCCTCGTGCCGCTCATCGTCTTTCTCCCGGTGCTCGGTCTTTTGATCAATATGACCTTCGGCGGGCGGCTGGGCGAGAAGGTCGTCGGAACGATCGCCAGCCTGGCGGCGGGCGGGGCATTCATCGTCTCGCTGCTGCTGGCCTATTCGCTGTCGGTGCATCCCGAGGCCGTGATCGTCCCCTTCGCCGAATGGATCCACATCGGCACCCTCCAGCTGGATTGGGCTTTCCGCGTGGACACGCTCTCAGTGGTGATGATGCTGATCGTCTCAGGCGTCGGCACTCTGATCCATATATACGCCATCGGGTACATGCACGAGGATGTGCGCTTCAAAGGCGATGTGAACCGCTACCGGCGCTTCTTCGTCTTCCTGAACCTGTTCATCGCCATGATGATGATCCTGGTCAGCGGAGACTCGTATATGATGCTCTTCGTCGGCTGGGAGGGCGTGGGCCTGTGCTCGTTCCTGCTGATCGGCTTCTGGTACGACATGGACACGCTCGGACGCCCGTCCTTTGCCAACTCGAACGCTGCCAAGAAGGCTTTCATTACAAACCGGGTGGGCGACTTCGGCTTCATCCTCGCCGCCTTCATCATGTTCTGGGCATTCGGCAGCTTCCAGTTCGACGAGGTCTTTGCCAGGGTGCCCGAAATTGCTCAAGCTGCCCCGTGGGTTATCGTGGCGGTGACGATGCTGATGCTGGTGGGCGTGGCGGGCAAATCGGCGCAGATCCCCCTGTTCGTCTGGCTGCCCGACGCGATGGCCGGCCCCACGCCGGTCTCGGCGCTGATCCATGCCGCAACGATGGTGACCGCGGGCGTGTATCTCATCGTCCGCTCGGCGCCCCTTTACAGCGTGAATCACTCCGTGCAGTATTTCGTCGCCACACTCGGCGCGGCGACGGCCTTGTTTGCCGCCACGATCGCGGTGGGACAATATGACATTAAAAAAGTGCTGGCGTATTCCACCATCAGCCAGCTGGGCTTCATGGTGGCGGCGGCCGGCATGGGCGCGTATGGTGCGGCCATCTTCCACCTGGCGACGCACGCCTTCTTCAAGGCGCTGCTGTTCCTCGATGCCGGTTCCATTATCCTGGGCATGGAGCGCGGGCATCATCACCTCGCCCATGGACACGACGGGGGACATGATGCGCACAGCGCGGAGGTCTTCGACCCCGGCGACATGCGCAACATGGGCGGCTTGCGCGAAAAGATGAAGGTGAGTTACTGGCTTTACCTGATCGGCGCGCTGGCGCTGGCGGGCATCTTCCCGCTGGCGGGTTTCTGGTCCAAGGACGAGATCCTGCTGGACGCTTATAAGCATTACCCCACCGTGTACTGGATGCTGGTCGTTGCAGCCTTCTTCACCGCCTTTTATATGGGGCGCCAGATCTGGATGGTCTTCTTTGGCAAACCGCGCACCGAAGTGGCGGAGCATGCCGAGGAAAGCCCCAAAATAATGACGATTCCGCTGATGGTGCTGGCCTCTCTTTCCATACTTGGCGGGTTGTTGAACCTGCCCACCATGTTTGGTATCACGCTGCCCGGCGCCCACCTGCTGACGGAATGGCTCGGGCACACGCTGGGGGAAGTCGAGGGCGGCGAACTTAACCTGCTCGTGGCCGGCCTCTCCACAATTTTTGCGGCGATGGCAATTTATTTCTCCTGGCTGATCTACGGCCGCAAGTCGATCGAGACGGGCCAGCCAGACGGCGTCGTGCCGTCTGAGCGCAATCACGGCGGCATGACGCCGCCGTGGCAGTCGGACCCTCTCAAGAAACCACTCGGACCGGTCTTCTTCGGCATGGAACACAAGTGGTTCATCGATGAAGCCTACCAGTTCCTGTTCATCAATCCCTATCGTTCCGTTTCGAGATTCCTGGCGGATAAGGTGGATTGGGCCTTCTGGCATGACTGGTTCCATGACAAGGTCATTGCGGGCGGCTACAACTGGATCAGCAAGGTGCTGCTCAACGAGTATGCCGACCAGCGCGGCATCGATGCTTTCGCCAATGCGCTGGGCAATGGCACCAAGAGACTCTCGTCCATGATGCGCGTCTGGCAGAATGGTTTTGTCCGCACGTATGCGCTGACACTGCTGGTTGGCGTGATTGCCATCCTGGGCTATCTACTCCTGAAATAACGGTTTAACGAGGACAGACTATGGACTTTTTCCTGCAACCCCTGACCCTGGTCACCTTCTTCCCGCTGGTGGGCGTGCTGGTCCTGCTTTTCATCAACTCGGAGAAGAAGAACCTCCTGCGCTGGACGGCGCTGGTCACGACCCTGCTGACCTTCGGCATCTCGATTTGGGTGCTGTCGCAGTTCAATGCCTCCGACCCCAAATTGCAGCTGGTCGCCAAATACGACTGGATCCAGGTCGCCGGCTGGACGATCAACTACTACATGGGCATCGACGGCCTCAGCATCCTGCTGGTGCTGCTGACCGCCTTCCTGACCCCCATCGCCATCCTGTCCACCTGGACGGCCGTCGAGGAGCGTGTGAAGGACTTCATGATCTTCTTCCTGCTGCTGGAAGTGGGCATGATGGGTGTCTTCCTGGCCCAGGACCTGTTCCTGTTCTACATTTTCTGGGAATTTACACTGGTGCCGATGTATTTCCTGATCGGAATCTGGGGCGGCCCGCGACGTATTTATGCTGCCATCAAGTTCTTCCTGTACACCATGGCCGGCTCCCTGCTGATGCTGCTCGCGATCCTGTGGCTGGGCCTGTATACCGGCACCTTTGACGTGCCCACCATGCTCGCCGAGGGCGGCATCCCTGCGGATGCGCAGCTTTACTTGTTCATCGCTTTTGCGCTGGCCTTCGCCATCAAGGTGCCGATGTGGCCGCTGCACTCCTGGCTGCCGGATGCCCACGTCGAAGCCCCGACAGCCGGTTCGGTCATCCTGGCCGGTGTCCTGCTGAAGATGGGCACCTACGGCTTTCTGCGCTTCAACATCCCGCTCTTCCCGAACGCCTCCCTGCAGGCGGCACCCTGGATCGCCCTGCTGGCGGTGATCGGTATCATCTACGGTGCGGCGGTCTCGTATGCCCAGCGCGATGTCAAGAAACTGGTTGCCTACTCCTCGGTCAGCCACCTCGGTTTCGTGATGCTCGGCCTGTTTGCGCTCAACGCCCAGGGTATTGAAGGCGCGATCCTGCAGATGATCAACCACGGTATCAGCACCGGCGCGCTGTTCCTCCTTGTCGGCATGATCTATGAGCAAACGCACACGCGCGAGCTCAGCGTCTACGGCGGGTTATGGAAGATCATGCCGGTCTTCGGCGCGATTTCCCTGATCGTCGTGCTCTCCTCGATGGGCTTGCCCGGCCTCAATGGTTTCGTCGGCGAATTCGCCATCCTGCTCGGCGCATGGGGTGCCGGCCAGACCGAAGTCTATGGAACGGTGGCCTACGCCGCTTTTGCCGCACTGGGCGTGATCATGGCTGCGGTCTATCTGCTCTACATGTTCCAGAAGATGTTCCTTGGCCCCGCTGGCTCGATCACCCAGGAACACAAGCTGCGCGACCTGAACTGGCGCGAGATCGCCATCCTGGTCCCGTTGTTGATCCTTATCTTCTGGATCGGCCTTTACCCCAAGCCGTTCTTCGCACTGATGGCGCCTGCGGTGGACAATCTGGTCGCCGCGGTACAGGCTGCTGCGATGGGAATGCCCTAATCCATGACCCTCACGCTTACAGCGGGTGAGAGCGGAGCATAAATGATGCCCGATACGAATATATCTGTTATTCTGCCAACTGTCCTGCTGACCGCCTGGGCGTGTGCCCTGCTGCTGCTGGATGAACTGGTCATCAAACGCAAGGGGATTACTGCTCTCCTGGCGGCCGCGGGGCTGGCGCTTGCCCTGGGTTTCGCCCTGATGCAGACTGGCAGCGAAATGACCGGCTTCTCGGGCATGGTGGTCCTGGACGGTTTCGCGCATTTCTTCACCATCCTTTTCCTGCTGACCGGCCTGTTCGGTGTGGCGGTGTCCTACGATTACATCCGCCGCATGGACATCGAACGCGGCGAATACTATGTACTGGTCCTGTTCAGCGTGGCGGGCATGATCCTCATCTCGCAGGCCACCGACCTGATCGTCGTCTTTCTGGCGCTCGAACTGCTTTCGATCCCGCTGTATGTGCTTTCGGCGTTTGCCAACCCGCGCGCGGATTCAGAAGAAGCCGGGCTCAAGTACTTCCTGCTGGGCTCGTTTGCCGCCGGCTTTCTTGTCTATGGCACGGCGCTGACGTTTGGCGCAACAGGCAGCACCAGCCTGTATGCCATTGTCGCCTCGATAAGCGCAGGGTCCGCAAACCTGGCCTTTCTCCTGGCGGGCGCCGCCTTGTTGTTGATCGGGTTCGGATTTAAAGTGGCAGCAGTTCCTTTCCACATGTGGACACCGGATGTCTACCAGGGTGCTCCCACGGCAGTGACAGCCTTCATGTCAGCGGGAGCCAAGGCGGCCGGGTTCGCAGCGTTGCTGCGCGTCTTCATGATCGCCTTCCCATCCCTTTCCGTTGACCTGGCGCCTGTGCTATGGATCATCTCGGCGGTGACCATGTTCGCCGGCAATATCATTGCCATTGCGCAGACCAATATCAAACGCATGCTGGCCTACTCCTCGATCGCGCAGGCCGGCTACATCCTGATGGCCTTCGTCCCCTATGGCAATCCGCTGGTTGCCGATACGGCCATCGCTTCCGGCCTCTTCTATCTCTTCACCTACACCCTGACCAGCTTTGGGGCATGGGCGGTGGTGATCGCACTGGAGAAGGCTGAAGGCAGGGGATTGGAGATCAACGACTATGCCGGTTTGGGACGT
>Ga0315283_10001807_pt1 | contig 17501 bp, 29 predicted proteins | sample YL17G09_0_MG_FD_204541 | JGI IMG/M metagenome (GOLD analysis project Ga0315283, IMG submission 204541) | Sediment microbial communities from Yellowstone Lake, YNP, Wyoming, USA - YL17G09_0 | ecosystem: Environmental > Aquatic > Freshwater > Lake > Sediment | place: USA: Wyoming | collected... | reverse complement strand
CAGCTATAAAGGGTATTCCCAGATAGATAAAAACACTTTCGGCGATCTGACCAATGGTGATTTTCTCAACGGCATCGTTTGTAGGAATGCCAAACCATCCGGGAAGTACGGCGATAAAAAAGTAAGCATAAACGGAGAAGAACAGCACCTGGAAAATACTGTTCAATGCCACCAAACCTGCAGCATATTGTGTGTCGCCTTTAGCCAGGTCGTTCCATACGATGACCATGGCAATGCAACGGGCAAGGCCAATCATGATAATACCATACATGTATGGGAGATTGGCATTATTCTCACCAGGAAACAGTTTGAAAAGTGTTATGGCAAGGGCAAACATGAGTACCGGCCCAATGATCCAGTTCTGAATCAGCGAAAGCGATAACACTTTATAATTGCGGAATACATCGCCAAGTTCTTCGTATTTTACTTTGGCCAATGGCGGGTACATCATCAGGATAAGACCAATAGCGATGGGAATATTGGTCGTACTTTCTGGCGATGATTTCAATGAATCCCAGAACTGGGCGATCGCAGGAAACAGATAACCTGATAAAACGCCAATAAACATTGCCAGAAAAATCCACAAAGTTAAATACCGGTCGAGGAATTTTAAACGAGGTTGTGAAGGCATGGTTGTTAATTTGAAAATTTGAAAATGTGAGAATTTGAAAATGTGAAGAATACTAGCAATTGCAATCACAACCACAAGCAGAAGCTGAGATGCTTTTCTCGGCGTAGACAGTTATACTGTAAATGCCAAGGCCGGAGTTTTTATACTCTTCCAGTTCCTGTTTATTAATGTAACCAAGCAGTATTTCATCGGGAACAGTGATAAGTTTTTCCTTCTTAACCTGTATGCTTGCGAAACCACAATCTTCAATGATTTGCATGTAATTCTCAATCTGTATGGCACCTGATACACAACCTGCATACATTTCAGCAGCCTGTTTTAATGATTCGGGTAATTCGCCTTTTAAAACCACATCAGATACCGACAGATGGCCACCTGGTTTCAGAACCCTGTAAATTTCACTAAAGGCTTTAACCTTATCAGGAACAAGATTAAGCACACAATTACTTATCACAACATCCGCTTTATTTGCTGTAACCGGTAATTTTTCAATATCTCCAAAACGGAACTCTACATTGTTATACTCCAGTTTTTCAGTGTTTTCACGGGCTTTATCAATCATAGCTTGTGTGAAATCAACGCCTATTACTTTGCCTTTTTCACCTACCAATGCCCTGGCTACAAAACAATCATTTCCTGCGCCTGAACCTAAATCGATAACAGTGTCACCGGCTTTGATCTGAGCAAATTCGGTTGGTATGCCGCAACCTAATCCAAGATCGGCATCGGGATTGTACCCTTCGAGTTTATCGTAGCTTTCGCTGAAGATGGTATAATCAACATCTCCGCAGCATCCGGTTGAACCGCAGCAGGAAGTTTCATTTGCCTGTTTGGATTGTTGTGCAATTTCGCTGTACTTTTCTTTAACAACGTCTTTTAATTCTTCGTTATTCATTTTGTTAATGTGTTAATGTGACAATGTGACAATTTGACAATTCGGCAATTTGACAATTCGGCAATTTCACAATTAGACAATTTGACAATTTAAGCAGCAGGCAAATTCATTGTCGTATTAACTCATTGCCGAATTGTCGAATTACTTCATTGTCGAATTATTTTTTTGATGTTCCTATTATTTTTGTTATAATCTTTTTTATTGGTTCCAAATCTGCAAGTAAATGAGTTGTATCCGGTAGTTTCTTTGAATGTTTGCAGAGTAACAACCAATATTCGGTTTCTTCAACTTCTTTGGCTGAAATCTTAAATTTATGAATAAAATCAGCTTTACTTTCTGCATTCTGCGCTTCTCTTGCGTTTGCGCCAATGGAAGTTCCTGATTTAAACAACTGATCCGACAATTTATACTTCCTTAATCCTTCAAGTTCATCACAGAAATCAATAATTTTCAATGCAAACTCAAAAGTTAAATTAATAATTACATTCTCTTTAAATTCATCATTCATACCTCTGGATTTAAAATGTTAACTCTATCATAGTCTAATTGATTAATTGTCGAATTGACTAATTATTTTATTGTTTCATTATAAAACTTCCAAAATCCCTCTTTAATCTCATCGCGAACACGAATAAACTCAGTATGGATAAATTCATCTGTTCCGATAACATGAGAAGGATCATCGTAACCCATGTGAAGGCGATGCTTTACTTTACCAAAGAATGCAGGACAAGCTTCGTTTGCTCCTCCACAAACTGTGATTACATAATCCCATTCATCGTTTAGGTATAGGTCAACTGAATCGGAAGTGTGGTGGCTGATGTCGATGCCAATTTCTTTCATTACAGCTACAGCCTTTTCATTGAGTTTGCCAGAAGCCTCTGTGCCAGCTGAACAAACGGTTATGTTTTTATCGAAAGACTGTAAGAAGCCGTGTGCCATCTGGCTGCGGCAGCTATTGCCTGTGCATAAGATTAATATTTTCATTTTGTTGTAAAGAATTTGTTTTTAGAAATTTAACTGATGATGTGTTTTAATAAAATTTTCTATTTCGGCTTTAATGTTATCACGGACCAACCTTGTTTTAGTGACCTTTTCATCATGCGAACCGGTGAAAGAACCAGGGTCGGAAAATGGCCAGCTTAGCCTCTTTGTAATACCTGGAAATATTGGACAAAGTTCTTCAGTGGCAGCATCACAAACCGTAATTACATATTGGTATAAACGGCCTTCTTTAAAAAAATCCCAGACTCCATTTGTTTTGTTGCCTGAAATGTCAATTCCTATTTCTTTCATCACTTCTACAACCAAGGGATTTAGATTGCCAGGTTCCAGACCTGCACTCTCAGCAATAAACTCATCACCTGCCAATTGGTTAAGGAATGCCTCAGCCATTTGGCTACGGGCGGAATTATGTACACAAATGAAAAGGACTTTAGTTTTATTCATGATTAACAGCCTTTAGGATCAACACAACAATTAGTATCTACACATTCAATTGATTTGAAAAATAGGTCGAACATATCCCTGAAATTATCAATTGTAGATTTACACAAGCAATAATTTACCTTTAAACCATCTATTTCTCCGTGAATGAGTCCTAATGATTTCAGCTCTTTCAAATGCTGAGAAACTGTAGTCCGGCTTAATGGAAGAAAGTCGGAAATGTCGCCTGAAATGCATGTTTTTGTTTCGGCAAGATATTTAAGTATTGCCAATCGCGCAGGATGTGAGATGGCTTTTGCCAGGAGAGCAAGTTCCTGCAGATTATCGTCGAATTTTTCTGATTTATTCATACCTGTGTCTAATGAAGCAAAAATACGACATACTTTAATACTTTGTTAAATTTAGTATTAATTAATTGTTAAAAATTTAGACTCAGCTTTAAATTGGATAGATATAAAATAGAGACCATTTAAGAGTCAAGTTTAAATCCTATACACCATGAATTTAGTTTGCTTTAGGCGTAACATTCCCTTTAATCTGTAAAACTACGGGATTGTTTGCAGCATTTGAACTGACGGTGATTGATTTGTTAATCAAGCCAACCCTATTCGTATCATATTTCACTTTGATTGAAGCAGACTTACCTGGTGCAATAGGTTCCCTGGGCCATACAGGTACTGTACAACCACATGATGAACTGACATTGGATAATACCAGAGGCTCTTTGCCTTTGTTGGTAAACTTAAATTCGCAATTTCCATCAGCATTCTGGACAATCGTCCCATAATCATGAACGGTTTTATCGAAGACGATAGTTTCCTTAACAGTAGTTTTACTTGTTTGTGCATAAAGGCTAAATGAGCCTATTAGTAAAGAGCATGCGATCAATATTAACTTTTTCATTTTTAAAAGATTTTAAATGGTTACTTCAACTACTTTTATATTAGTTTCCTTTGAATGGAGGTTTTCCAACTTACCATCCTGAAGGTGTATTCTTGTATTTCCATATTCAGCGGCTTGTGGGCTATGGGTGACCATCATTATAGTGATGTTAAGTTCCTTGTTGATTTTTTGAAGGAACTCCAATATTTCGGTAGATAAAGAAGGATCGAGGTTACCGGTAGGTTCATCGGCAAAAATGATAGTTGGTTTATTCACCAATGCCCTTGCAATGGCAACACGTTGCTGCTGACCTGCAGATAGTTCCCTTGGAAAATGGTTTTGCCGGTCCTCAAGACCAACTAATTCAAGAACTGCTGAAGCATTCGTTTTTTGCTCTATTGAAGACTGTCCATTTAAACCCAATGGAATCATTACGTTTTGAATGGAAGTCATGTAAGGAATAAGAGAAAAATTCTGCATCACGAAACCCACATGTTTCTTACGGAACTCAGCCAGTTTCTTATCGGAAGCATTTTCAAGATGCTGATTCTCAAAAATGATTTCCCCGGAAGTTGGACGGATTAACCCGCTTAACGCGAGAAGCAGAGTAGTTTTACCTGAACCGGAAGGACCGGTTATAGATACAAAATCGCCTTTTTTTATTGAGAAGGAAACATCATTCAAGGCATAAACGATGCCATCCCTCATGTTGTATGTTTTGGCGATATTCTGAACTGTTAATATAGTTGTCATACTTCCTGCATATTAGTGTAAGGTTCGAAACGGGCTGCAAACCAGGCTGGCAATACAGAACCGATCAAAGAAATAAGAATTGAAATTACTACAGACCAAACCAAGAGAATGGGAATAGGTGCAATATTGATACCGGCAATATACGGTCCTAAGAACCATGCAATGAGAACACCTGCCAGAAAGCCGATGATACCACCGATTAAACCCATAATAGCTGCTTTGAGCATCAGGACATAATAAATGGACGATTTCGGGTAACCGATCATTCTCAAAATGCCAATTTCTCTTTTCCGCTCATTTACATTGGCCCACATGTAATTGCCGATAGATATTCCACCAACAAAAACAATAATAATCAGGATTATCAGCGAAATCTGGTTCATCAGTTGATTCGTCTTAATCTGGGTAGATACAATCTGACCAATGGTTGTAATTTTAGTATCGGGCAGGATATTGCGAAGTTTGCCAAGCAGTCCGTCAGAAATAGCATTACAACAACCCATAATTTCGATGGCACTTACTTGTCCTTGAATGCCAAGAATATTTTGAACTGTATGAAGGTGAGCAAATACCCTGTCATCATCAATAGTACCCGTTTCGCCTAATACTTTACCAATTTTCAATTCAGTTCCTGCAACAGTGATTTTATCACCTTCCTTTACTTTTAAGCGAGTCGCTGCATTGGAACCAATAAGGCAATCCGACATTCCTAATGAATCAATTGATTTGCGCTGAAGTTTTTCATCTTTATATCCCAAAGTTGCGTTTGAAGGGCTTGGTCCACAGGCAGCTTTTAAATCAGCTCCGAATAATCCGGAGTTTTGCCAGATTGGTTTTGAAGCCAGTTCATTTTTAGGAAGAATGCCGGTAAGCACCAGTTTCTGACCGTTGATGTCAATCCGACGTGTAAGTTTAGGGGAAAGATTATCTACACCGGTAAGTTCGGATGTAACGATACGTTCGACGTATTCCTCGGGGAATGTAGGTGCATCAATATCGGCTGCATAATAATTATCAACGCTTGCACCTTGTGGCAGCACCATGATATTTGCACCGAGGTTATCGAGATTAATAGCAACAGCTTTTTCGGAAACTACCGAGATTGATCGAATGGCAACAATTACGCCGATTCCAAGTGTTATGGCAAGAATACCAGATATTAACTGGGTCTTGCGTTGGCCAAGTTCGAGCCAGACTAATTTTAACAAGTTCATAGTTTTTCAGATTTATTTAGTACCACAACCACTGGTTCCACTACCACAAGCACCAGGAGCACATCCGCTTTTAACGACTTTTTTTGCCGATGCGATGAGTGCGGGTGATTGAACTGGTGCTGTAAATTCATCAGTAAACTGGCCTTTTGCATTAAATACGAGAACATGAGATGCGGTTGCAGACATTTCGGGTTGGAGTAATTTCAGAAATTCAGCTTCGGATTTGTCGTCCAGATCCACATCAACCACAACAGCCTTACCAAGACCGGCAGCAGCCTTATTGCATTCAGCAACTGCATTTGCTTTGTCTTTCATTGATTTTTTGTACAGCACAATGTAGGCTGGTTTGCCTTCGCTGAAAGCCAATAATGCCTGGGCTTGTTTTTTAGTAGGGATAAGTCCGACAAGTTCTTCGGGAGTAGCATCTTTTAATTGCAGACCACCTCCAACAACACCATTGGGAGCTATCACAAGGATAATAGGCAATGGAGCACCAGACAATCCGTATTTAGTGACAAGGGCAGCATTGGTTTTGTCAGTCCTGTCTAAATTTATGACTTCTGATTTTGGATATTTCTTCTGAGATTTAGCAGCCATAGCATTAACTTCTGTCAGCATCTTGCTACCATCGGTAACCGCCAGAAATACGACATTGCCTTTCGTTTTAGCTTTGTCAATTTTTTCTTTGGTTTGTGCAAAACAGGTTGATGAGATCATTACAAAAGCTGCAATTACCATCATCCATTGGAAATTCATTTTCATGTAAGTGAGTTTTTAATTTGTTTATATAGCAGTTTTACAATCACATTCACACAGGAATGACTGTATGGTATTGTCGAAAAATTTGTTGTATACCTTTTTCATTTCGTCAAGTTTTACCATATCCAGGCAGTAATGAATTTTAAGGCCATCAATGGTGCCTTTTATGATTCCCATTTCTTTCAGTTCTTTCAAATGCTGTGAAACAGTTGTGCGGCTTATGGGCAGGTCGTCGGAGATATTTCCGGTTTTGACTTCCCTTTTTTCGGCAAGTAATTGGATTATAGCGATTCGTGCCGGGTGCGAAAGTACTTTCCCAATATTGGCAAGCAACTGTTGCTCTTCAGTAAATTCGTCAAATTTGTTGTTTGTCATGTTGATATAGAATTATGTTTAGGATGGTAATTCCTTTAAGATAAATTATTTACCGCAACCAGCAGGGCCGCAACCGGGGCCACATCCGCCTTTTACGGGTTGTGTTGCAGCTGCGGCTAATTTTGTTGCATCAGGAACAGTTGTAGATGTTCCGGCAACCTGGCCTTGCGTATTGATAACGATGGTTGTTGAAGCTTTTGATGCTTTATCAATACGGAGTTGATTCATAAAATTTACTTCTTTACTGTCGTCCATATCCACTTCAACCAAAACAGCATTGTTGTTTAATTTAGTGATGGTTTTCTGACATTCCTGAACAACCGCTGTCCGATCACTCAACGATTTTTTAGTAAAAACAACAATAGCCGGTTTTTTGCTATTAATAGCTGCATAAACCTCTTCAAGCTTGGGTGAAGGAACCAGGGCTGCCACATTCTCGGACGTAGCCTGGGCCAACAAGTAACCTCCTGTTGGCATTCCTTTGGGTGAAATAACCAGGATAAGTGGAAGTGTAGCTCCTGATAAGCGCCATTCAGTTACCAATGCAGCATTTGAAGCATCATCCCTGTTCAAAACCATTACAATAGCATTTTTATAAATTGCTTTAGCGCCATTGGCAATGGTTGTAGCTTTAGGAACATCAGTAACTCCATTGCCTGTTACTACCACAAAAACAGCTTGACCTGCTTTTTTTGCCTTATCGAGTTCGGTCTGTAATTTTGATCCCTGCGGTTGGGCTGAGCTTTGAACATTAGATTCTGTTTCCTGCTGAATACCATCATTGTTAACTGCTTTACTTATCCTTTCATTCCCGGCATTTGAATTGCTACAGGCACTTAAAGTCAATACACTTGCTACAAGCAAGGCTGACAATTGCAATATTTTAAAATTTCTCATGAAAATGTGTATTAGTGTGATTGGTAACGATTCTAAGATTTTCACTTACATAATTTCCGTCAGGCACAGTTGTATTGTTTAATGTGGCAAACATACGACAATAATTAATATAACAAATAGTTATTAAAATTTATTTCACACAACTAAGGTTTTATTTTCTCAAAAAGAGGAATGAGTTTATCCCGATAAATCGCTTTAATTTGCGATTCACTATCCCCAATCGGTTTTACCGGAACCAGGTCAATTACTTCTTCTGGAGTTAATCCTGAATAAAAATAAGTCCTGAGTGCTGCAAGCATGGTGTCTCGCACCGAATTTAAGCTTTCATCTTCGGTAAGTCCTATTTGGCAACCTACTTCAATCAGCTCTTTCCATTGAAACCAGAAATAGGTGGGTAACATGGCGGACATGATGGCGTAACTTTCCAGTTTCTGCTCGGGAACCTCAAAAGTATGGCCCAAAACCCGAAATGTTTCAAGCAATGTTTGCTTATCCCAATCATTTATTTCGTTTGCAAAACAGACCGGATTATATCCCTCTGTGATGATTGATGTTGCATTTGGAATAAGGCGAACAATGTTTTTAACCCTGTCTAATTTAGAGGCAATTTTTTCGATACTGATTTTTGGAGCCAGCGAAACGACAGTAGTATGTTCGGTGACATCGTGACTGATTTGTTGTAACGCGTCCATAATGACGGGAGGATGCAAGGCTATAAATAGAATATCCTGTTTAGCCGGCAAAGATGGAGAATCTGTAATACTGATTTTGGGAAACCTGGTTTTCAGGTCGTTCAAAACATCCATGTTGGTATCGCTAACAACGATTGAACTAAAGTCAGTTTTCTTGTTTGTAAAGGCTTGCAGAAATATCCGGGTAATTCTGCCACCTCCGATAAAGCCTAATGATTTTGCTTTCATTTTAACACATTTTTAGGGTTTAAGTAATTTGTGAAAATATATTAGTTTTTTTATTTCGAACAGGAGCAACCACATCCGCAGGGAGATGAGATATCAGATTCTACAGGCAAACCGAGTGCCTTCCACATGATAATGCCACCATCAAGATTGGCTGAAGCCGGAAAGCCATTCCTGTTCAATAAATTTACAACTTTTGAACTGCGAACACCTGCATTGCAAACAACAATTATGGGTTTATCTGAAGGGATATTTTGCAGTTGATCTACTATACCCGACATGGGATAATAGAAAACATCGTTGAGCGGGATGGATTCAAGTTTAAATTCGGGTTCCTCGCGTACATCAACCATGATGGCTGTTCCGTTTTGTAATTCTGCCAAAGCATTCTGAGGAGTGATATGCTGCACTCCATCAATGTTAAATTCCTGAAATATTGGTTTATCTGTTGTAATCATTTTAAGTCGTTTTATTTTACTCCTTTTCCATTCAGTACTTTAACCAATTCTTCTTCAGGGAAAAAGCCTTCGTGCCTGAAAAATTCTTTTCCGTTCTCATCTAAGAATACCTGTGTAGGAATGGCGTTTATTCCAAACTTGTCACCAAAAGGCTGGCCTTCGGGAGTCCAGACATCATGAAAAACCACTTTAACCTGATCGCCGTATTTCTCTTCGATGGATTTCATGATGGGTTGCATTTTCTTGCAAGGGATACATTTTACCGAACCTAATTCGACGAAGGTGACTTTGTAAGCTTTTTCCGGTTTTGTGGTATCCGTATCCACTGATTCAGATACTGTTGTTGCGGATAAACCCGATGCCGGTATGTTTTGAGAAATGTTGTTGTTTTTAGCCGGATTGATGCAGCTTATAAGCATGACAATTGTGATAAATCCTGCAATAAGACCGGTAATTTGTGTTGCTTGTTTCATATTCGTGTTTGTTTTATGATATACTTGTTTGTTAATGCGGTAATGAGTTAATGTTCTTATTGCTGTAATGTGTTAATGCGACAAGGTTTAAATTTGAAAATGAGAACAATTGCTTGTTACTTTTCCAAAAACATATGCATCGGCTAAAGGACTTATGGAAACTTTAAATTACTTTAAACTTTCGTTGATCTTTGCTGTAAAAGCAGTTTCAAATTTAGCCTGGTCATTATCTTTTGCATAGGTGCTTACCAGATCGGAAACATCAACCGATACTTCCTTTTTTTTCTTTTTGCTAACTATAACCACCGTTTGCGATTGAGCTTTGTATTTATCCACAAGCTCTTTGTTTGCCTCATCCGCTAACTTTACTACTTTGAAATTCACATTCCCTTTTGGGTAAGTTTTCTCGATAATAGATTTAACGTTTCCTTCCAATGCATTGCAGGACTTAGCCTTGCAAGGACATAGATTGGCTTTAAAGTACAATACATCAGCACTTTTTTTATTCGACTGTGCGAATAATGTTCCGGTAATAGCCAGAATAGCTACCAGGGAAATAAGAATGGTTTTTCTCATTTTTTGGAGTTTTAGAATTGGTTTTATGTTCATTATTACCCATGATTTTTAATTAGTCGCCGCAGCTGCATCCCTGGAACGATTTTCCTGAATAGGAATCCGGACTGATTTTGCTCATCACTTTTATAATCTCCGCAGCGACTTCATCTACCATTTGCAGATGTTCTTCTTTTAGATCTTTATTTCTGACGATTTTTGTGTTAAGAGCGTTTTCATTACCTATGATTTTCGAGACATCGATAAAACCATTGATCTTACCGCTATATTTTTCAGTGCTTCTTTTAGCGCAAAGTTTATCGCAACCGTCAACCGAAATTGTCGGAAAAACCTGTGCGAAGTTTCTTTCTTCTTCGCCACCTGCAAGATACAGAGGCAGACACAGTGTTACTGTATGAATCATTTGAAATTCCTCAAGAACTTTCCGGGTGGCCAGTCTTGAAATAGTGCCGCCGAGGCATTCCTCGCCACTGCATGACAGCACTCCTATTTTTAGTTCAGACATACTTACTCCTCCTTAATTAAGTTCATTTATTCTGTATGCGATCTTCTCTGCGATTTCGCTTATTACTACCTCGCCATCAGCATTGAGCTGTGTGGCAGAACCGAATTTTTTGCCTTTATGCTCTTTCACTGTGTCCAGGACTTTTATTTCTTCGATTACTATACCTCCGGTCAAAGAGACATTTTTTGAGGCACACATTTTGGGGCAACCGTCAACAGTAATGCAATTGAAACCTTCGATTTTTTCTTTTGCTTCTACATCGCCGGTTACTATGTAAGCAAGGCAAACCGTTTCGGATTTTTCCGGGCATAATTCGTGAACAGTTTTTAAAACCGCCTCTCTTGCCATAAGACCAAAAACCTTACCAATGCCGCTGCATGGAATAACCTTTACTGTATTATGCATTTATGTCCTCCACTTTATTTTTCATTATTTCAAAATATTTATCGAATCCTATTAAGAGCTCTTTATCGCTCTCAAAATCAGTTAATTCAAGTTCAGCAACCCAACCCAGTTCATAGGGGTTTTCGTTGAGAAGTTCCGGCTTTTGTATGAGCGTTTCATTTATGGCAATCACCTTTCCGCTTACCGGTGAAATTAATTCAAAGACTGACTTTGAAGATTCAATCTCACCAACATCGCCGAATTGGTCAATTTCCGCACCAATTTCGGGAGGTGAAAAATATAAAATGTCGGAAAGGTTTTGTTGAACGAAATCTGTAACACCAATCCTGGCGTGGTTTCCAACTACCCATGCCCAGCAGTCATTTTCGTTAAAGAAAACTTCTGAATTATTCGGCACTCTGAAAATGAATTTGTCCTTTTTATAAGTCTCATATTCAAAGTCATATTCAATTTTTGATTTTTCTGAAGCAGGCAATTCTTTAGCTTCGGTATTGTTAAGTCCGTTCATTATGATTTCAATGAGCGTATTATCACTTTCAAGAAGCCTGAGATCACTCTTTAATTCAATATTGTGGTTTTTGGCTTCTTCTGTAACAGTTATTTTCTTTGAAACCTTGAAGTTTTTTTCAGCAGCAAGTTTGCTTGCGCAGCGGGTAGCACAGCCATCAATAACCAACAGGTCATGTCCGCTTACAATTTTATTGTATTTGGCATCAGCAATTCTGGAGAAAACAGGACAAATGATTTCATTTTCTCCGTTTTCACTTAATTTTTTCGCTAATTCCCCTGAAATAATCCCGGCGGTTTTATCCAGGCCATTACAAGGAAGGATGGCATAATTTTCAAGCATTGCTTTCCTCCTTTCTTATGTCCTTGATCCATTGAATAGTCGTATTTTTATCGGGAAAGGTTATTGCATCCGGGCCGCACGTTTTCGAACATGCCCTGCAAAAAACGACACAGTTAGTCGGATTTTTTACGACAAGTTTAATATCTTCTGTTTCGTGTACTTCAAATACCTGATGAGGACAAAACTTGTCACACTCCATACAAAAATCACATTTTGTATAATCAATAGTCGGTTTCCAGTCTATTTTACTGCGTTCGACGCCCATGAAAGTTGTTTCGCTCATGTTGTTTCCTCCATTTTTACAAGTGCTGCACTGACTTTTTCAACTGCCTGATCGGTAGTCATGTCGCGTACATCTATTGATATTAAATCTTTGCTTGCATCAAGACCAGCTTCTGCAAAAGCGTCTTTGAACATTTTGCGTTGCATATTTGGGGCACATGCACCAATAACTACTTGCCGGTTCGCTTTCAGATAATCTTTCAGAAAACGGTCTCCATCTTCTTCGCAGAGTTGAGGGTGGATAAAACCATATTCAACAGGCAATTCAACTCTAACTCTGTTTATGAAATCCCAAATATCCATTTGGGAAAATCCGGGACATTTACCAGTACATACGCACATTATAAAACCAGGTTTTTCTTTTTCTGACATAATTTTATTTTTTTTACGGATGGTTTGTTATTATTTCTTCTATCACTCTAGTCCGGAGCATTTTAATGATTTAAAAATGAGACAATTTAAAAATTCAGAAATGGCCAAGTCGTCAATTATCAATACGCTACGTATTATATTTTTTTATCAGACATTAAACCAAGCGTATTACTGATGGTATCGTTAACCACAGCTTGTTTCATGTAACGGGCAACCATCATTGCTTCAGTGATTTCTTCATTTGTTATTCCTGCCATTTTTGCCTGTTTTACCCACATGTGCGTGCAGGTATCGGAACCTAATACGGCAGCGGCAGCAATGCCAGCCAATATTTTGTATTTTTTGGGGATGGCCTGGTATTTTTCGTTTTCAAAAAGCAGGGCTTTTTCGTCCATTTGATGTTTTGCAAACTCAGGTGCGAACTCTTTCAGCAGATCCATTGGGGTTTTTGTTTCCATCTTAAAGTATTTAGTATTTCGCAGAATTACGAAATTTGTTTCTGTGATTGTTGCTTATTTGTATTTATGTTTTTTCTGAAGGTAAATTATTTGCTGCTCAGTTGATTGATGATCTCAGTCTGCAGGAGCTTTTCGTATTTATCAGGTTCTGTAAAAGCATAGTCAAAAGCCGTATTCGTGTAATCGGTTTTAACTTCTTTATCGCCTAGCTTTTTCAGGATGAGAAGCGTTGGGAATACAATTTCGTATTTTTCGACAAGTGCTTTGTTTTTATCGTCTTTCAGATCGAGTGAAACAAATGAAACCTGGCCGGAAGCTATTTCAGATTTAAAGTTCTTTTCGAGCACCTGTTTCGTTTGGGTTTCGTTAGCCACACAGGAAGGGCAACGATTGGGAGCATGGAAATAAACAACTTCAATTTTAAGAGAAACATTCTTGCCTGGAGCTTGCTGAGCGAAAGATAACTGAAAGGCCACACCACTTACAAGTAATAACAAGACTGCTTTTACAAGTGTTGTTTTTACAAATTTCGAGTTCATAGAATATATGTATTAGTTTATTTCGTTTTCCTGGATTTTATCTGACACATGCATTGGCCACTCATGGTCTCAACATCTGAGTTCATTGGTAAGCCATCGCGCTCCCAGGCAGCGATACCGCCAACCAGGTTTGCAACTTTTGTGAACCCATTGGCTAACAGTTTAAATGCTGCTTCTTTGCTGTGTAAACCAACACAGTCGGCCATAATGAGGGCACTATCTTTGGGAAGCGTTTTGTAAAGTTTATCGAAATCGGTATTAGGGCATAACAATATATTGCTAATACCAAAGTCCTTGATAGCAATCTCGTAATCTTCGCGGACATCAACCAGGATAGCTCCGTTTTGAAGGCAATGCATAGCCTGCTTGCCAGTAAGATGGAGGAGTCCATCTATCTCAAAACCGAGGTTATTAAAGTATTCTTTCATTGTCAGGAGAAATAAATCCAGACGAAATAAAATCCTGTGAGGATAAATAAAACTGCTACAATATTTCTGAACCAGAGCTCAAAAGTTTTGATTCTATTGTAAAACTTGCCAATACCACCTATACTGAATGCCAATAAATATGCCAGTAATATAACAGGCAGACCTGTGGCAATAGCAAAATCGGGTAACAAGAGGAGACCTGATGATTGTGAGAGAACCATAGGCATAAGCATGCCAAAATAGAGCACACCACTATAAGGACAGAATGCAAGTGCGAAGATCATGCCAAGGAAAAGAGCACCCCAGCTACTGCCAAGTTTAACTTTATCGGCAAAGCGTTGCATGATGCTACCTGAAGAACCGGGTAATTTAATAATGCCCAGCATAAAGATCCCTATAATAATTAGTAGCGGACCAATCCATTTTTCACCGCTGGATTGCACCGCACGGCTAACCTGGAATTTACTTGCTCCAAAGTAGATGATTGCTCCAAGCATGGTATAGGTAAGCGCCCGGCCTAATGTGTAATAAAGCCCATTCAGAAAAACGGTTCGTTTGTTTTCAACATCCTTGCTGATATAAGCCAGGGCAGTTATGTTGGTTGCAAGCGGACAGGGACTGATTGCAGTCATTAATCCGAGCAGGAAGGCTGTAAGCAGGGGGAAGGTGCTTTGGTCGATGAGATTTTGTAAGAACTCCATATGGATGTCGGATGTCGGATTGCGGATGTCGGATTGCGGATTGCGGAATTGAAAACGGGTTGTGCTGATGAGAACTATTTCAGGTTTTTTTCGATCTCGGCTTTTAGACCGGCGATGAATTTATCAGCCTGATTGTGAGAGTAGCTGAATGCGTAGTTCGTGAAGTCGGTGGTTGTTTCTTTTTTGCCGTTTAATTTGGTAAGAAAGAGGCTGGAACCTGATGCTTCGTATTTTTCAGCTAACTTCTCATTCTTTTCATCCGAAACATCCAAAACCTGAAACTTTATTGTACCATCTTTCAGTTGAGCGGCAAAATAAGTGTCAAGTGTCTTTTTGGTGTTTTCTTCAATGGATATACAGGTGGCACAGCGGTATTTTGCATGGAAATAAACAACCTGTAATTTGGTAGCTTTCTGGCCAAAAACCATAGAGGTCATTACAAGAGTAAGTGCAATTAAAATGATCCTTTTCATAAATTATAAAGATTTAAGGGTTATTTTTTGCTGAGTATTTCTTTGAGTTCTGATACTGATGGTACACGACCATAAAAAAGTACTTTTTCATCCATCACCAGGGCCGGGGTGCGCATGATGCCATAACTCATGATTTTAACGATGTCTTCTTCTTTTACGACAGTAGCATCGAGGTTAAGTTCAGCAACAGCTTCACGGGTTGCTTTTTCGAGGTTTTTGCAATTGGAACAACCGGTTCCTAAGATTTTGATTTCCATTTTGTTTTAAGTTATTAGTTAATCGTTATATGTGATTCGTTATCCGAAGGTTGTAAAGGCAATTTAAAAGATGTAGTTGAACAGGAAACCAACAATTATGATGCCGGTTCCTACAACACCAATAAAGGTGAAGATAAGGGGAAGTTTGAGTACTTTGCGCAGGATGATCATTTCGGGTAGTGAAAGCCCGATCACTGACATCATAAAAGCCAGCGATGTTCCCAGAGCAGCGCCTTTTTCGATCAATGCTGATACAATAGGTATGATTCCTGCCGCATTAGAATATAATGGTATCCCGATCAGAACTGAAAGGGGAACCGAGTACCAAACCGATTTACCCATAAAAGAAACCATAAAGTCCTGGGGAACATACCCGTGTATGCCTGCACCCACTGCAATGCCAATCACTACATAAATCCAGACTTTACCCACTATCTCTTTCACAGCTTCAAAACCCCGCTTCACGCGGTTGGAAAAGGATAATTTCTCCTCTTCTGATCGGTCGCCGGCTCTTAGCGTATATACCCAATCTTCTACCCATTTTTCGAGGCGTAACCTGCCGATAATCCAACCTGCACTAATAGCAATAATTAAACCAGTAACCACATATATGACAGCGGTTTTCCATCCGAATAAACCAAAAAGCAAAACAATGGCCACTTCGTTGATCATAGGCGCCGCGATAAGGAATGAAAAAGTCACGCCAAGAGGAATACCGGATTCGATAAATCCAAGAAAAAGAGGTATCGCAGAGCAGGAACAGAAAGGCGTTACGATACCCAATGATGCAGCCATTACATTTCCGGTAAAGAGTGATTTACCTTCCAATGCTTTGCGTGTGCGTTCGGGAGAGAAATAGCTGCGGATTATACCTACGCAGAAAATAATCAACGCCAGCAGCAAGAGTACTTTGGGTGTTTCGAAAATGAAAAAGCGCAGGGTTTCGGTGAGATGCATGCCTGGCGTCATGCCAAAAAGCCCGTCTACCAGCTGATTAGCAAGCCATTGCAGATTGTGATAAAGTAAAAACCAAAGCGGAAGAAGCAGCAGCAACAAAAACTGCCGCTGATTCCTTTTGTTTATAGCATCGATTATCAGATTCATTTGCAGGTAGTCTCTTTAGTTTCTTTTGTCGTTTGCAGGAAATTATCCATCAATTGCCTGGCCAACTGCCAGTTTTCGGTATTGATGCAGTATTTTATACGGGGAGGTTCTGTCTCGCCCTGTATGAGGCCGGAGCCCTTGAGTTCCTTAAGATGCTGTGAAAGTGTGGAAAGGGCAATTGGAAACTCTTCGGCAATATTACCGCTGTAGCAACAGTCTTGTTTGGATAAGATTTCAAGTATCTTGATGCGCGCAGGGTGACCAAATGCTTTGGCGAAGCGCGCCAGCTTGATCTGTTCTTCAGTATATGGAACTTTCATGATGGTATTTTGTATTTCGCAAAAATACGAATAATAATATTCCGGAAATCAAAAAAGCATAAATAGTTACCTTTGCCTGCCAGGCGCATAAATAATTATGTGCGTCAGTACTTATAATATTAGAGATTTATATGGAAAAACTTAAAAGAACCCGTATTGTCGACCTCATAAAAACGCCTCATTTTGTGGGAGTTGGAAATCCTGTGAATGTTAAAGGCTGGGTGCGCACCAAACGTGGCAACAAGAATGTAGCTTTTATTGCACTCAACGATGGTTCTATTATACATAGCATACAGATTGTGATGGATCTGACTTCCTTTGATGAAAATCTGGTTAAGCTCATTTCTACAGGCGCTTGCCTTTCTGTAACAGGCATCCTGGTGGAATCGCCCGGCCAGGGCCAGAATATGGAAATTCAAGCCACGGAAGTGGAAGTTTATGGTACAGCTGATCCGGAGACTTTCCCACTTCAGAAAAAAGGACACACACTCGAATTCCTGCGTGAGATTGCTCACCTGCGTCCGCGAACCAATA
>Ga0315283_10001805_pt1 | contig 17509 bp, 16 predicted proteins | sample YL17G09_0_MG_FD_204541 | JGI IMG/M metagenome (GOLD analysis project Ga0315283, IMG submission 204541) | Sediment microbial communities from Yellowstone Lake, YNP, Wyoming, USA - YL17G09_0 | ecosystem: Environmental > Aquatic > Freshwater > Lake > Sediment | place: USA: Wyoming | collected... | reverse complement strand
TCCTTGTGCCGCTCGTCTTCCGCAAGGGCCTCGTCGAGCCCGAGGACTACGCCCGCGAAGCCGCCGTCTTCCGGGGCAACCGGATGGCCAAGGCCGGGATCGAGCTGGCCCTCTGGGACCTCAAGGCGAAAAAGGCCGGGCTGCCGCTCCACAAGCTCTACGGCGGCGTCAGGACCGAAATTGCGGCCGGGGTGAGCTGCGGCATCGAGGATTCACTCCCGGACCTCGTCGCCCGGGTCGGGCAGTACCTCGATCAGGGCTATAAGAGGATCAAGCTCAAGATCAAGCCGGGCTGGGACGCCGCCGCCTGCGCCGCCGTACGCGAGAAATATCCCGACATCATGCTCCAGGCCGACGCCAACGGTGCGTACGGCTTGGGAGACATGGAAACGCTCAAGGCCCTCGACGCCTACGACCTGCTCATGATCGAACAGCCGTTCGCTCCCTACGACCTGTGGGACCACGCCAAGCTCCAGAGGGAGATGACAACGCCGCTCTGCCTCGACGAAAGCATCCTGTCGTTCGACACGGCCCGGGCGGCCCTGGAGATGGGCAGCTGCCGGGTCGTCAATATCAAGGTCGGCCGGGTCGGCGGTGTCGTCGAGACGCGCAAGATCCACGATTACTGCGAGTCGCGCGGCGTGCCGGTCTGGTGCGGCGGCATGCTCGAATGCGGCATCGGCCGGGCCCACAATCTCCATATCGCCACGCTGGCGAATTTTAAGTATCCGAACGACCTCAGCGCCAGCCGGAGGTATTACAAAGAGGACGTCATCGACCCCTTCATCGAGCTCAGCGGGCCGGGCACGATCCGCGTTCCGGACGGGCCCGGGATCGGCGTCAACCCGGTCGAGTCGCGCATCGCCCTGGCCTCTCTCCGCCGCGAGGTCTTTAAATAAAGAAGGGACCAAAAAGAACGGACCTGGTCTTCGCAATTATTTGCGAAGACCAGGTCCGTTCTTTTTTCTTATTCAGACTTGGCGGGGCTGGCCGGGGTCGATGCCCGCGCCGCAGGATGGACAGGCCTTCCAATTCCCTTCGACGGTCTTGCCGCAGGCGGGGCAGGTCTGCTTCAGGTTTTTCCCGCAATAGGGGCAGAAGGCGTGCCCCGTAGCGACGGAGTTCCCGCAGCCCGGGCATTTTTCCGGACCCGCGCTTCCCCCCGCGCCCTCGGCCCGTCGCTTGACCGGCGTCTCGCTTCGGACGATGGCGTAGATAAGCAGTCCGATGACGTTGCCGATCAGGACGAGGAGCAGCCACAGGATCCCGCTCATCCCCCGCTTCTCCGCGTCCCGGTAGACCCAGATGAGGACCGCTCCCCAAAGGATGATCATGGCGACCGGGAGGATAATGAGCGGGATGGCACGGAGCGGACCGAAACCGTCGAACCACCCCTGGAACGAATGACCCGCGTCCCCGACCGAGCGGGCCAAACCCGGAAACACACCGAAGGGCATAACGAAGAAGATGGAGCGGAAGGCGAAAAGTGCCAGGACGACGATGATGATCACGATGGCGACGCTTTTACCGTTGTTCGAGACTGTCATGTTGACCTCCTGATTAGCTGATCTTCGTGTCTTCGCTATCGAGCGCTCTCGAGCTCGTCCCGGCGCGCCCGGGCCGTCCGCAGGACGACGGGAGCGCAGAAGAGCATGAGCGCGTTTTGGACGATGATGAAAACGGCCGCCCGCGCGGCGAGGGGCAGATCGGTCAATGTCGTATCCGGAGTGAGGTCCGGCAGCCAGACCGCCAGCCAGATGGACGTGATGATCGTGACCGCGGCCATGGCGACGATGACCCATGCAGGCACGACCGGCGGTGCCGCTGCGCCGGTGTCCTGCAACAGCCGCCGCGTCCTCAGGACGAGCTCCTCCGGCGGCGCCGGCCAGCGGACGCCCGCGAGTTCGGCGCGGATGAGCGCCCTGTCCGCGGCGAATCCCCGGCAGCCCGCGCAGATGCGGACATGCTCTCCGACGAGGCTCTGCTCTCCCGCAGGGAGCGCCCGGTCTTCGCTTTCGAGCACGAGGCGTTCGATGTCCCGGCATCTCAAGCTCTTGGTCATGACCGTCCCTCCTCGAAAACAGGGTTCCCGTTCGCCGCCGGCCTGAACTCGGCCAGCTCTTTCCGGAGCCTCCGAACCGCCCGATGAAGGAGCGTCCGGACGGTCGCCTCGGGGATGCCGAGCATGCGGCCGATCTCTTCGTGCTTGAAGCCCTCGATGTCCTTGAGGACGAAGACCCGCTTCTCCCTGTCGGGGAGCCGGGAGACGGCCCGGCGGAGACAGATCCTTATGTCCGACTGCATCTCGCCCTGCCGGCGCGCATGGCCCGGGGTGTCCCAGCCAGGATCGGCATCAGCCGCCGCCGCGGCCATCGACTTCGTCCTCTCCAGGAGGAAGAGACGCCGGACGCGTTTCTTCCTCAGCGAATCCTTGTGGGCGTTGGCCGTGATGGTGAAGAGCCAGGCCTTGGGGTCGCTCCCCTCCGTCTCCCGGCCCTCCGGAAGGGCCTTGACGGCCCGCAGCCAGGTCTCCTGGAAGAGGTCCTCGGCGTCCCGGGTGTCACCGGCCAGGGCGCAGGCGAATCGGTAGATGTGCGCGTTGTACAAGTCGTAAAGCTCGTCGAAGGATGTCATGTCTTCGTCCGTCTTCACCCCATAAGACGCACGGCAGGCCGAAACGTTTCGGCCCGTCTTCATGTCGATGAGGGGGTCCTCAGGCTTCAGGCGTGAAATGCTCGGCCAGGATGTCCTGCGCTTCCCGGGCCCTGCCCTCGGGCACGAGAAGGGAGACGACCCCCATCCCATCCATGGTCAAGCCGTAGATCCTACCCGCGGACTCGTAACTCACCCGGGCGGGAATGCCGAAAGATTCGAGCATGTTCTTGAGGATCTCCGCGTCCGTGATTCCGTTGGTTTTATGGACGGTGACCCAATTCATGCGGATATCATATCACCTTCGTCCTTCGGCTTGAACTCGCCGCGGAGCTGGGGTATCTTTGGCCCGTGAAATACGGGGCCCACTGTTACCTCTTCACCCGGAGCTGGTCGGACGGCGACCTGCGTTTTCTCGACCTCGCCCGGGAGCTGGGCCTGGACGTGTTCGAGCTCTCCGTCGGCGACGACGTCGTCTTCGACCCGCGCCTGACCGGCCGGCGCGCCGCCGCTCTCGGCCTCGAACTCATCGTCGGCCCGGGCGGTCTTTGGCCCCTCGACTGCGACCTCTCTGCCGATGACCCGGCCGACCGCGGCCGAGGCCTCTCCTGGCACATGCGGCAAGTCGACCTGTCCGCCGAGCTTGGCGCTTCCGCCTACGCCGGTTGTCTCTACGGGCACCCGGGCGTCGTCAAGCGCCGCCGCCCGCCGGCCGACGAGTTTCCCCGCGCCGCCGAAGGCCTCCACGCCCTGGCCGAGTACGCAGCCGCTCGCCGCGTCGCCGTCGTCCTCGAGCCAATGAGCCGGTTCCGGACCCATCTCGTCAACACGCCGGCCCAGCTCATGCGGCTCATCGCCCTGGCCGGGCACCCCAACATCCGGGCCACGTTCGACACCTACCACGCCGTCACCGAGGTGCGCGACTACGCCGAGGGCCTGCGCGTCCTCGGCCCGCACCTCGCCCTGGTCCATGCTTGCGAGAACGACCGGGGCGTCCCCGGCGGTGGACTCGTACCCTGGGAGACGATTTTCCGGACGCTCGCGGAGATCGGGTTCGACGGCACGGTCGGGCTCGAGACCTACAATTCGAACCTCGGGGATTTCGCCTTCGAACGGGGGATCTTCCAGGACCTCTGCCCGGACGGTCGGGCTTTCGTCGAGAAAGGGACCTCCTTCCTGCGGGCCCTGGAAGCCCGCTTTTTCGGCCCTATTTCCCGGCGTCTTTGATGGCTTTGATGTAGTTTTCGACCTGGGTTTTCAACACCGCTTGTTCGATCTTGGGCAGGACCGCCTCGAATACGGCCATGGCCTTGGCCGGCTCCTTGGCGTTGAGGTAGGCGACACCTAGGTTGACCTGGAGGTTGACGTCGTCGGGGGCGAGGACGAGGCCGGCCTGGAAGCATCCGACGGCCTCGAGGGGCCGGTCGAACTGGTTGAGGACGGCGCCCTTGAGGTTGTACGCCCCGGCGTTGGCGCCGTTTTTCTGGATGGACTTGACCACGTAATCCAGGGCTTCTTCGAAGCGTTTTTCGATGTAATAGAGTCGGCTCAGATAATAAGCGGCCTCGGCGTCCCCGTTAAGGTCATAAGCCTTTTTCAGGGCGGCCTCGGCTTTCTCCGTCTCCTTGAGCTCGACCAAGGCCAACCCGAGGTTCCTCTGGACTTCCCCGGCGTCCGGCTTGAGGACCGCGGCCTTCCCGTAAGACTCCGCTGATAGGGCGTATTCTCCCTTGGTGTAATAGGCCGATCCCAGAAGGTTCCAGGCGTTGAAGTGCTCCGGGTCGAGCGAGACGGCCAGCTTTCCGTAGCGGATGGCCTCGTCCGGGAGCCCGTAGCGCAGGGCGATGAGGCCTTTCTCGTACTGGTACTGGGGGCTCTTCTCGTTGGCCTGGGCTTTCTTCTTTTGGGACCCTGTTTGGGCGTCCCCCGCACGGGCCGCGCCGGCAAGGACGTTCCCGGCGATCCCGGCTGCCAGGGCCAGTGCCAGAAAGATCCTTAGGCCGCTTCGAGAAGTGTTCATTTCAGCCTCATTAATCTATGATGGCACAACCGCCGCGGGGGGTCAAACCGCCCGGCGGCCGGGCCTTTACCTGGGTCCCGGGGCATGTTAGATTGAGACTCGAAGGAGGGCCGCACATGAATAATAGAAACAAGGGAAACGCTGCCGTCATCGGCGCTGGCCTTTTGATTTTTCTGGCCTTGGCCGTCTTCGCGACCCCCGTCGCTTCTCCGGAGCCGCCGGCCCAGGCAGCGGCCGGCGCTCCAGTGATACCGATCGCCAAGCCACGGCTCGAGGTTGTCCCGACGGTTTTCCTGGTCAAAGACGGGGCCGCGGTGAAGCAGGTCGTCCAGTTCATCGTCGACTACCCGGGCCCCCAAGCCGAGGAAGCCGCCGTCAAGGCCTGGGTCGCCGGAAAGCCCTGCGACCTGGCCATGACCTCCCTCTCCGTCAAGCCCGGCAGGAATGTCTTTGAGGCGCGCGTTCCCGAGGCCGTGAAGCCCGTCAAAGCGCGTTTCGAAGTCAAGCTCGGAACGGCCGTCCTCAGCCGTGAGATCACTCTTCTCCCGCAGCGGCGCTGGTCCGTCTATCTTTTCCACCATTCTCACACCGACATCGGCTACACCGAGCTTCAGACGCGGGTCGCTCAGAACCACGTCGAGTACCTCGATTCCGTCATCGACTATTGCCGGCAGACCGACGCCTATCCCGATGACGCCAAATTCCGCTGGAATATCGAGATCTCCTGGGCCCTCCAGAATTTCATCCGGACCAGGCCCGAGGCCGATGTCCGTGCCCTGGCCGACCTCATCCGGGCCGGCCGCGTCGAGCTGTCCGGGCTCTACCTCAACCAGTCCGACGGCTTCTCCCACGAAGAGATCGTTCGCTCCGTCGACCTGGCCAAGCAGTACGCCCGGACCTACGGCTTCGAGGTCCGCTCGGCCATGAACAACGACGTCACCGGCTTTTCCTGGGCCCTGCCCCAGGTTTTCGCCCAGGCCGGCATCCGTTATTTCGCCACCGGCATCAACGAGACGCGGTCCCGGGCCCCGCTCCGCCGGCCCAACGCCTTCTGGTGGGAATCGCCCGACGGCAGCCGTATCCTCCACTGGAACGGCGAGCACTACCTGTTCGCGAACTACGACCTCCTCCTCCACGAACCGGTCGCTAAAAGCGCCCCGAAGGTCGGGGACTATCTGGCCAAGCTCGAGGCGCGCGGCGATTACCCCTACGACATCATCGCCTTCAATATCGGCGCCTGGACGACGGACAACTGCCCGCCCGGGCGCGGCCTCTCCGACCTGGTCAAGGAATGGAACGAGCGCTACGTCTCGCCGCGGCTGAGGCTGGCGACCATGAGCGAGTTCTTCGAGCGTCTGGATAAGAACTACGGAAGATCGCTTCCCGTCCACAAGCTCGGCTGGCCCGACTACTGGACCGACGGTGTCGCCTCGACGGCCTTCGAGACCGGGCTGAACCGCATGACCCACAGCGATCTCGTCTCGGCCGAGAAGATCTCGGCTCTGGCGGCGAAACTCGACCTGGCCAAGACCTTCCGTTTCCCGGAGGGCCAGATACGGCAGGCCAACGAGCAGGCCATGCTCTACGACGAGCACACCTGGGGAGCCTACAACTCGATCGACGATCCCCAGTCGGAACTGGCCCGAAGCCAGTGGGCGGCGAAGTCGAGCTTCGCTTATGAGGCGCGGGAGGCTTCGCGGACGCTCTTCCGGCGCGGGACAGAGGCGCTGGCCAAGCTCATCAACGCCGACGGTGAATTCGAGTTTGCCGTCTTCAACCCGCTCTCCTGGGTGCGGACGGACGTCGTCCGCGTGACCCTTCCTGCCGGGCCCCTGCGCGAGGCCAAGGGCAAGCTTCGGGTCGTCGATCGGCGCCTCGGCAGCGGCGCGAAATTCCAGATGCTCAGCGATGACGTCCTGCTGGTTCTCGCGCCCAACGTCCCGTCGATGGGCTACGCCGTGTTTACGGTCACGGCGGGGGAGCCGCCACCGGGCGCGGGTGCATCCGGTCCCGGATCGGAGATCCGCGACAACACCATCGAAAACCGCTTCTACCGCGTCACCGTGGACGTGAAGACGGGAGGCATCTCGAGTCTTTACGACAAGGAACTCGGCCGCGAGCTCGTCGACAAGACGAGCCCCTGGCCGCTCAACGCCTATATCTATGAACAGCCCGAGGGCGGCCGCAAGGCCGTGGACGACATGACCAAGCGGGCGACGTTCAACCGCTGGTCGGCCGAGTCGGCCAAGGTCGAATCCGGCTGGCGGGGAGCGGTGGCCGCAAGCCTCATCGTCAAGAGCTCGCCCAAGATGTGCGCAGCGCTCGAACAACGCATCATCCTCTACGACGACGTCAAGCGTGTCGACCTCGTCAACATATTGGATAAAGAGGAGACGTTCGCGCCCGAGGCCGTCTATTTCGCCTTTCCGTTCGAAGTCGGTCCAGGGCTCCCCGGCGCGCTGAGCGCCAAGCTTGGCCCGGTCTCCCCCAGGCCGAGTGCGAAGCGGCCGGCGGAGGGTGTATCGGGTCAGGTCGGCCCGAACGTCCGCTTCGAGATCGCCGACGCCGACATGGCCCCGGGGGTTGAGCAGCTCCCCGGGACGACCCTCGACTGGCACGCCGTCCAGAACTGGGTCGAATTCTCCGGAAAGCAGGCGCGTGTCGTCTGGTCGCCGGTCGAGGCGCCTCTCGTTCAGTTCGGCGACATCAACACGGGGAAATGGCTCAAGACGCTCGACCTCGCGAACGCCTGGGTCTTTTCCTACGCCATGAACAACTACTGGATGACGAACTTCAAGGCGAGCCAGGAAGGGCGGGTGGAGTTCCGCTACAGCCTGACGAGCGCTCCGCCCGCGGGCGCGGGAGCCGCGGCGGACTCCGCCTCGGACCGTGTCGCCGCCTCCCGATTTGGCTGGGATGTCCACACGCCGCTCGTCGCGGCCTGGCTCCCGGCCCGGAACAAGGGCCGGATCACATCGGCGGGGGAATCGTTCCTTTCGGTCGACAAGCCCAATATCATCGTCCAGGCGCTCTGGCTCGACGCCGACGGGACGCCCGTCGCCCGTCTTCGCGAGATCGCCGGGAAGGATACGGAAGCCCGCCTGGCAAGCGCCGTGTTCTTGGGCCTTTCGATCTTCTCGTCGGGCGGCCATGATACCGTCGAGATCGATTCGATCCCCGTCCGGCTCAAGCCCTTCGAGATCCAAACGGTCCGGCTGGTCCCGCGGTAAAAAAAGAGAAAAAGAACAAAAAGAACGGACCTGGTCTTCGCAAGGGCATTGCGAAGACCAGGTCCGTTCTTATACAATAGAAACATCGGAAGAAAAGACGCATGCCTGAGTTTCCATTGAATAAAGAAGAGGCCGCCCGCCTGCGCCGGCGCGAGGCGGAGATTCTCGCCCGTATCGACCTCTTGAAAAGGACCATGAGCGAAACCAAGGCGCTGGACACGCTGGCCTATAAGGCGAAGCTGTTCAAAGAAGCCCAGGACGAACTGCGCCGCGTCCAGGATAAGCTGGCCGGTCTCTCCGAGGAATAAGACCTATCTCCTCGTCCTGATCAACGCGATGTTGCGGAACTTGGCCACCGTGCCGCGGAAGTCGAGCGCTTCCCCATCGTAGGTGAAGAAAAAACCCGGCACGTACTCGCGGCAGCGCGTCCCGAGACCGGTCCATGATCCCGTCACTTGATGTTCTGGACGAGCTTCTCCTGGGTGGTGCTCGACTTCTTCATGATGTTGGAGAGGGTCTCGATGAACTTGGAGCGGCGGTCCATGGTCATCTGGAGCCGCAGCGAGGTCATCTCCGACATTTCGTTCATGCCGTCGAGGTTCCCCTTGAGGTCGTCCTGGAGAGATTTGAGGCTGGAGACCGTCAGGCCGGGGTTTCGCGGCGGGAGCGGCGGAATGACGGGCGTTTTGACGTACTCGAGATGGATCACGGGTGAGGCCTTGGTCTCGAGCGTGATCCGGCGCGGAGGAGAGGCCGTCGCTTTCGCGGTGGGCCGGGCGGCGTTGGTCTTTGTCTTTGAACCCGCCGCCTCTTCGTTGTTGATGTCCTCGGATCCCTGGTGCTTGGCCATCTCCTGGGAGATCCAGGCGTTGAGCTCCTTGACCAATTCTCGCATCTTTTGTTTGGCCGCGTTCATTGCCTTGATCTCGGCCATGATCATGCGGATGTCGTCATCCATGTCTTTGGTGGCCATGGACAGGACGATGAAAGCGGCTTCCGAGACGTCCATGTGAGACAGCCCCGCGAAAGATGCGGTGACCTCCCGCTCGGCCTGAGCGCGGAGCGAATCGAAATCGTTGCCGGCCGCGACGGCCGGGGCCACCGTCCGTCCCATTTTCTCGAGCTTCCGGAGCCCGGCTGGCTGGAGACGTCTCTGGGCCCAGGCTAGCCGGCCTGAGACTTTCTGCGGCAGGACGAGTTGTTTTTCCCATGCGCCGAGGAGTTTGTCGGGATTGGATCCGCCGGGGCCGGATTGGCCGTCCGCCGGCATCGCGATCGCGACCCAGACGGATAAGGCCAGTAGTGAGAACGCGCGTTTCGCATGGACCATGACCTGACCTCTTTCACCATCCTGGATCATCATAATACCCGCGATGCGCCCTCTGTGACAAGGCGTGGTATAATCTTTGCCCGAGCGTCACAGAGACATGAGCGGCATGGCCCGGCCTAAGAAGCGGAGATCGGAGAAAGGCCCGGGTCCGGCCGCCGGCCTGCCCGCCGCGCCGGAGCCTTCCCCGCGCCCCGCCGAGCGGTCGCTCTCGCGCCTGCGGCGGGCGGCCGACATCGCCCTCATCGTCCTGGCCCTGGCCGCGATCGGCCTCTTCGTGGCCACGAAGATCATCGGCGGACGGACCGACGGGACCAACGGACCGAACGGCAAGAACGGGAACGGCGTCGGCGCGCCGTCCTCGTCCATCGGCCCCGAAGGCGGTTCGGGTCAGACGGGATCTTTCGCCGATCTAGAGACCGGTCCCGACGAATACGAGGGCGACGTCGGCGATGACCCGATGCTCGGTCCGGCCATCGTCTCCGACCCGGCCGCGGCGCGCCCGTTCTCGCCCGTCGACGACCCGCGCCTCGCCGCCCTCCTCGACCCCGAGATCGAGCGCCTGCTCAAGGTCGGCCGTATCCCGTCCATGGCCGTCGTCCTCGTTTCCGGCGAGCGCATCGTCTGGACGCGTTCGGCCGGCCTGGCCAACGTCCGGGTCAAAACCCCGGCCGCTTGCGACACCGTCTATCTCATCGCCTCGACCTTCAAGACGATGTCGGCGACGGCTCTCCTCCAGCAGATGGAGCAGGGCAAGTTCAAGCTCGACGACCGGGTCAACGATTATCTAACGGACCTGAAGATCGAGGGCGAGAACAAGCGTTACCCGGTGACGTTCCGCAACCTCCTGACTCACACCTCGGGCCTGTCGACCGATTTCGGCCGGCACGCCGTCTGGGAGGATCAGGCTCCGCCGTCGCTCGTCGATTACCTCCGCGGGCGGCTCCAGCTCTCGCGCCGTCCCGGGACGCGGGTCCTCTATTCCAACATCGCCTTCACCCTGGTCGCCCACCTCGTCGAGAAGTTCTCGGGCGTCCCGTTCAAGGAGTACGTGCAGAAGAATGTCTTCACCCCCGTCGAGATGCGCGACACCGCCTTCGAGCCCCGGGCCGACATGGCCGAGCGTCTGGCCATCCCCTACATGCCTGTGCGGCGGCGCGGCGGCGTCTTCCGGCCAGTGGACTGGGTCAAGGCCGATGCCTGGCCGGCCGGCGTCGTCTACGGCACGGCCATCGACCAGGCTCGCTGGCTCATGGCCAATCTCAATGGCGGAGTATATAAGGGGCGGCGGCTCTTGAGCGAGGCGACCTTCCGGGAGATGATGAAGCGGCAGTACGACCGCTTCGCCGGGCCGATCAACGGCGGCTGGCTCAACGAGACGTCCGGCTACGGCCTGGCCTGGTGGATCTCGACCCTGAACGGCGAAACGATCATTGCCCACAGCGGCAGCGTCAACGGCTACACGGCCTTCCTGGCTGGGAATCTGAACAAGCGGACCGGCATCGCCATCCTGACCAACGGCAACAAGGCCCACCGCTGGCTTTACTCGCTGGCCCTCAAAGCCCTGGCCGCGCTTTAGCGTTTAAGCATTGGCCGGCGGCCCCGCTCTTTAAATCCTGAAGCCGAAGTTCAGCCCGAGGACGAAATTGTCGGTCTGGTTGAGGAGCAAAAGGATGACCGAGAGTCTGACCGGGCCGGACGCGTAGCCCGCCTGGAACTTGGGGACGACCGTGCCGCCGGCCTCCTCCGCCCAATCGGATATCCGCCGGATGACCCCGCCGCCGATGAAGAAACTCCGGATCCTGAGGTTGATAGTCCCGCCCGGGACGATGCTGACGGTATCGCCGAAGGAGCTTCGGAACCAGAACGAGACCTCGGGGTTGATGCTGATGACTTTTCCGAGGCGAAGCTCGAGTTCCGGGCCGAGCGTAATCCATTTGGGCACGCTATTGAGGTTCATATAGCCGAGATCGATGTACAGCCCGACAGGCCTGTTCCGTTCCCGGAACTGGGCCTCGGCCGGCCGCGCCGCGGCCAGCCCGAGGAGCATCCCCGCCGTGATCATGAAGGCGATCGTTTTTCGAGCCATGTCCGTACGCTCCGTACAAAATGATCCGCACTAGATATTATACCCTACGGGCACGGAGTCCGCTGCATCGGGCGGGGGCTTCGCCGCTTTTTCCCCTTCTCAGTTCAAGGGCCGGGTCCCGACGACGGTGATGCTGAGGACGGCGGCGCCGGAGGCGCGGTAGGCGGCGAGCTCCTCGGCGCCGATGTGTTTCAGGATGTATTCGTCGGGAAGGTCGAGCCGTTTCGCGACTTTGATGTCGATCCCGGTGAATCCCATTTCGCGGATGATCGCCAGGTACTCCTCGGCGTCGAGCGCGCCGGCGACACAGCCGACGTAGAGCTCGGCCACCTCCTGGAGCTTGGCCGGGAGCTCGCCTCGGAGGACGATGTCCGAGACGCAAAATCGGCCGCCCGGCTTGAGGATGCGGAAGATCTCGGCGAAGGCCAGGCGCTTGTCGGGGACGAGATTGAGGACGCAGTTGCTGACGACGACGTCGGCCGCCGCGGCGTCGACGGGCAGGGCCTCGATGTCGCCGAGGCGGAACTCGACGTTCTTGAAGCCGCGGCGTTCGGCGTTCGCGCGGGCCTTGTCGATCATCTCGGGCGTCATGTCGACGCCGATGAGACGGCCCGTTTCGCCGACGACAGAGCGGGCAATGAAGACGTCATTCCCGGCGCCGGAGCCCAGGTCGACCACGGTCTGGCCGGCGGCTAAGCCGGCGTGCTCGGTCGGCAGGCCGCAGCCAAGGCCGAGGTCGGCCTCGTCCATGTGCCCATTGAGCTTCTCATAGGCCTCCTTGATGCCGGCGACGTCCTCGCTGTAGTACGTCGAGACGGACGGCTCCGCCGCCGGCGCGCAGCAGCATGGGCTTGCGGTCGGCTTGCAGCATAGCGAGGAGGCGCGGAGGGCGGGCGGATCTCCCGGCTTAGGTGCCTCACGGGCGATCTGGGCGTATTTCTCGCGGACAAGCTCCTTGAGGCGCTGGCTTTCTTTTTCCTTGTCGCTTCTCATAGTGTCTCCTTTTTTATGACTTTCGTATTTTGTCGGGCGTTCGTTCGCGGACGGAGGACCGTCTTCCGGATCGTCCCGTCCGCCGCGTCGGGAGGGCGCAAGCTCCGGAGTGCGGGCCTTTCGGGACTTCCCCGGCCGACCCGCAGATCCGATGGAACATGTCCTTGAATGCCGCCCAGGAATCGGCGATCGCCTTGGCGTTGAGGCAGTAGCAGGTTCGGGGGCCGTCGACGTCACCCCGGATGAGGCCGGCATCCAAAAGCTCCCGGAGGTGCTGAGATACCGTCGACTGGGCGAGGGGCAGGAGCTCGACAAGGCCTCCGCATATGCAGCCCTTGCGGGAGGCTAGGATCTCGAGGATGCGGATGCGGACCGGATGGCTCAGGGCCTTGGCCAGCCCGGCCGTCCGGACGAGTGCGGGGTCGAACGTTTCGGTCTTCGCTTGGGCCATGGGCGCTCCTCTCTCTATTTATCGTATATCGTAAATATACGATTTAATAACAACTTTGTCAAGTCTTTTCAAAATATTCTCCGAATATAGGGAAGTCCTCCGTGAGGCGACGATGGATGTCACTCCGAAGACCCCCGTAGCGGAGGGGGGCCCGCCCCGCTTCGAGAGAAGCGGGACGGGGGGACCGTCGGGACAGGTCCCAGGGGGGCCGGGGGGGTAGGGGTGATATCCTGAGCCGAACCGAAAGGAGGATCCCCTAAATTCTGACGGAGAGCCGCTCAGCCGCCTTTCTTGTAGAGCACCCTGCCGCCGATGATGGTGTAGAGGACCCCGGTCCCCGGGATGTCGTCTTCGGGACAGGTCATGATGTCGCGGTCGAGGACGGTGATGTCGGCGAGCTTGCCCACGGTGAGAGAGCCCTTGAGGCCCTCTTCGAAGCCGGCGTAGGCGCCGTTGATGGTGTAGGAACGCAGGGCCTCCTCGCGGGTCATTCTCTGGTCGGGGAAGAACGCCGTCCCGTCTTTGAGCTTGCGGGTCACTGCGGCGTAGAAACAGGACATGGGGTCGATGGGTTCGACCGGGACGTCAGTCCCGGTGGGGATGACGGCTCCCGTATCCATGAGCTTCCGCCAGACGTAGGCGCCTTCCCCGGCCCGTTTCTCGCCGAGGCGCTTGATGACCCACGGTGCGTCGGAGGTGCAATGGATGGCCTGCATGGCCGGGATGACGCCGAGCTTGCCGAAGCGCGGGATGTCGTCGAGGCTGAGGTGCTGGGCGTGTTCGATGCGCCAGCGCAGGTCGGTTTTTTCCGGATGGGCCTTGAACGCCTCCTCGTAGATATCGAGCGTCTCGCGGTTCCCCCGGTCGCCGATGGCGTGCGTCGCGAGCTGGAAGCCATTTTCGATGGCGTACTTGGCCGTTGCCTTCATTTCCTCGATCGACTCTGTGTTGAGGCCGGTCGATGTCGGAAGGTCGGCGTAGGGCTCGAGAAGCCAGGCGCCATGGGCGCCGAGCGCGCCGTCGATGAGCCGTTTGATGGTCCGGACGGTCAAATGGTTGTCGACGGCGCCGATCATCCGGTAGGACAGGCCCCTCGCGGCCAGTGCCTTGCTGCCGGCGCTGAGCATGACGTAGAGACGGACAGAGAGGGCGCCCTCCTCGGCCATCTTTTTGTAGAGATCTACGGTCGAGAACGAATTGCCGGCGTCGTGGAAAGTCGTGACGCCATGGACGAGACACTCTTGAGAAGCGAGCTCGATCTCCTTGCGCTCGCGGGCCTGGGCTTCTTCGGGAGTGCCATGGCCGGCTTGGTAGCGGACGAGGCTTTGCGCGGTTTCGAGGAAGGCGCCGATGGCGTTCCCTTTGGCGTCGCGGATGATCTCGCCCCCGGTGGGATCGGTCGTCGCCCTCGTGATCTTGGAGAGTTCCATGGCCTTGGCGTTGGCGAGCGATGAATGGCCGCTGGCATGGGTTAGGAGGACCGGATTGTTCGGGGTCGCCTGGCTCAGGGCGCTATGGATGGGCAGGCCGTTGACGTTGGGCTCGGGCACGCGGTCCCACTTGTCCTGGTGCCAGCCGCGGCCGAGGATCCACTCGCCGGGCTTGGCCGTGGCGGCGGCCGCGGCGACCAAGGCCACGATGTCGTCCCAGGAGCGGGCCTTGGTCAGGTCGAGGATCATCTTTGAGGCACCGAGGCCGGTGAAGTGGCCGTGGCTCTCGATGAGCCCCGGGATGGTCAGGGCGCCGCCGAGGTCGACGATCTTGGTCCTGTCGCCGACGAGGCGCATATAGTCCTTCGGGTTTGCGCCCAGGGCGGCGATCCGGCCGCTGCGGACGGCGATCCAGGAGGCTGCGGGGACGGCCGCGTCCACGGTCACGATCTTGCCGTTGATGAGGACGAGGTCGGCGGGATTGACGACCTCCGGCTGGCGGCGGTTGACGACCAAGAAGATCGTGAAAAGCGCGAAGAGGATCGCAATGAATCCCATACGGCGGTTTTTTGCGGCCATGGCTCTTTTTCCTCCCTGACGGGCGATGTCGGTGCAGACTAAAAATATACCGGCCGACCTTCTCCTGTCAATCTGGGGGAGTCCGGCGGACGCTGCCCGAGACACACGGCGCGCGTGAGAAATGGTTGTTCCCTCGATATCGGGGATGCGGACCGAGGATTGGCGGTAGGTATCGCCCTGAAGACCCCCGTAGCGGAGGGGGTCCCGTCCCGCTTCTCTCGAAGCGGGACGGGGGAACCGCCGGGACGGGTTCCCGGGGGGCCGGGGGGCTAAGGGCGATATCTATCGCCAAGCAAACCTCGGTTAAGTCCCCGATATCGGGAGAAGAGCCGAAAAAAAAGGCGCCCCGGGACCGGGCCCGGGAGCGCCCTGAGGTTTCTCGGCGACCCGACAGCCGTTATTTCTTCTTGCGGATGTAGATGTCGCCGCTGAAGGTGTTGAACCCGATCTCCTGGCCGCCGCCGTTGACGATGCCGTAGAGCGACTTGTCGAAGCTGATGCGGAACTTGCCCTGCTCGGTCTTCTCGGCCGCTTCGGCCTTGGCCGGCTGGCGGGTCATGTTGATGTCGAAGTCGCTAAAGATCTCGCCCTGCTCGGACTTCATCTTGAGGTTGGCCTTGACGTCGGCCGGGAGCGTGACGTCGATGTCGCCGTTCATGGTGCTGAAGGACAGCGGCTTGTCGGCCGCGACCCGGGACAGGACGACGGTGATGTCGCCGTTGACCGTGTGGACGAGCGTGTTGCCGGAGACGCTGCTCAGGATCACCGGGCCGTTGATGTTGTTGATGTCGATCTCGCCGTTGACGCCTTCGACGACGACGGCGCCGTCCATGGACGACCGGATCTCGAGGGAGGTCGTGCGGGGCACCTGGATGACGAGGTCGGTCGCGGCCTTCCAGGACTGGGCGCTGACCGTGACGACGTTCCCTTTCTCCTCGACCTCGAGGCCCGAGGACGAACCTGACAGCCGCTTCATCCCGGCGATCTTCTTCTCTTTCTCCTCCCGGGTCTTCTTGTCCTCCTGCATGACGTCGAGGTAGGCCTCGGAGTGGACGTATTCGCGCTCGATCCTCTTGGCCAGCCTCTCCTGTCCGGCCAGTTCGCGCGCGACGAGCTCGTCCTCGGTGTGCGCCCGCACGTCAGCCTCCACGGCCGACTTGGCGGCGGGCGCGGAAGCCGGAGCCGGCTTGGTGGGCGGGGCCGGCGGGGCGGGGGTATAACGGTCCGAGAAATAGAAAGCCATGTTCTCGACATCGAGGGCCTTTTCCCGGACCCGGGCCTCGACGATGATCTCCTTGCCGTCGTAAGCCTTGACCGTAATGCTGCCCCGCATGACCGTGACCTCGACCTTGGCTGGCTTGGCCGGGTTCGAGAGCGGGACGACGGCCCGTTCGGGGGCCTGTTCCTTGGCGGCCTGGGCCAGGGCCCAGCCGCATGTCCCGGCGAAAAGGACCGCCAGGACCACGATGTTCGCGATTCTTTTTCTCATATTGTCCTCCATGATGATTTAGACGATCTGCTTCAGGCCCTGTTCGGCCCGTTTCTTGACTTCCGGGGTGAGCTCGTTCTTCTCGATGAGGAGCTTGAGGGCCTCGGCGGCCCGGGCCTCCCGCACTTCGACCAGGAAATCGATGAGAGCGACCTGAACGAGCGGATAGTTCTGGATGGCGAGCGATCGGACGAGGCTTTCCTTGACGCCGGGCCGCGCCCGGAAGAGATAGAGGGCGTCGACGGCCGCGAGCCTTACGTTGGGGTTGGGGTCGTTGTCGAGCGCGTTGAACAGGGCGGCCAGGGTCTTGTCATTCGGGTTTTCGACGGCGGCGCTGTAGCCGATGCCATGGATCCTGTCCGAGGCCGAGGGCTGGCTCAGGAGCGAAAGTCCGACCTGCTGGCGCATGTCCTGGACCTCACTCGACAGTGTGGCGAGGCGGCTGTTTCCCGCGCCGCTGCCGTTCAGGAGCCAGCCGGCGCCGACGCCGACGAAAAGAAGGAAGGCCGAGAACGAGGCGGCGAAAGCCGGGCGCCGGAAGGTGAACCAATCCCGCCAGCCGGCCAACCCCCCGGCCGGCCGGGCCGTCTTCTCCTGCGCTCCGAGCCCGTCCTTGTACTCTTCGAGCATGGTGTAGAAGCGGTGCCTGAGCTCGCCGCCCGGTTGTTCTTCGGGCAGGACCCCGAGCTTGGCCCAAACGACGGTCAGGTTCTCGAGATCCTCGCGGCAGGGCGCGCAGGCGAGAATGTGTGCCTGAACTTCGCGGCGGCCTGCTTCGTCGAGGTCTCCCGTCAGGTAATCGGCAAACTTTTCCTGTGTTCTTTCGCAGTTCATGACACGTTCCCTTTCTGAAGGTCCAGGTAGATGCGGCTGAGGTCCTTGAGGGCCCGGTGGACCTGGGCTTTGACCGTGCCTACCTGGCATCCCAGGAGCTCGGCGATCTCCCGGAGCTTGAGGTTCTGGAAGCGGAAGAGGACGAGAAGCTCCCGTTTCTGGACGGGCAGACGGTCGAGGGCCCGGCGCACGAGCTCGGCTTCCCGGTCGGCTTCATACACGGCAGCGGGCAAGGGCTCGCGGCTCGGTGTTTCGATGTATTGCTCGTCGAGGGGGAGTGTGCCCTTCCGCTTCCTCAAATAGTCGACATGGGCGTTGCGGGCGATCTGGAAGAGCCAGACGTTGAACCGGCTCTCGTCCATATAGCCGGCCCGGTACTTCAGGACCCGCATGAAGACTTCCTGAACGAGGTCTT
>Ga0315283_10001802_pt1 | contig 17515 bp, 20 predicted proteins | sample YL17G09_0_MG_FD_204541 | JGI IMG/M metagenome (GOLD analysis project Ga0315283, IMG submission 204541) | Sediment microbial communities from Yellowstone Lake, YNP, Wyoming, USA - YL17G09_0 | ecosystem: Environmental > Aquatic > Freshwater > Lake > Sediment | place: USA: Wyoming | collected... | reverse complement strand
TGTAATCTGTCGCCCGGGCAGAGTCTGCACGTCCTCGGCCCGCTCGGCAACGGGTTCGATCTCACCGTGCCCCGCCCGTTGCTCGTCGGAGGCGGCATCGGCGTGGCGCCGTTCCCGTACGTCTCACAGGTGCTCGGCGCCCCGCCCGCGATTCTTGGTTTTCGGTCGTCACACCACGCCGAGGCAGCCGCTCTCCTCCCGGGGGCGGAGGTCGTGATCGAGCCAACGTTCGTGACCGCGCTGCTCCCGGACGAGCCGGGTGATGTGCTCGCCTGCGGCCCGGAGCCCATGCTCGAGGCGGTCCGCCAACTGGCGCCGCGGGCCCAGCTCGCCTGGGAGGCTCCGATGGCATGCGGCTACGGCGCGTGCTACGGGTGCGTCGTCGAGGTCGACGGGCACTTGCAGCGGCTGTGCGTGACAGGGCCCGTTCTGCGGGCAGCGTGACGGTCGCACTCCTGAACGCGAGCGGGTGCCTCGACGCTCTGACGGCGCCGGATGTCGCAGCCGAGCTCGACGCCTTCGTTACGAAGACGATCACGCCGGAGCCGCGCGAGGGGAACCCGCCGGTCAGGATCGCCGAGACAGAGTCGGGAATGCTCAACTCGATCGGGCTGCAAGGACCCGGCATCGAGGCGCTACTCGCTCACATCCTGCCGGCTCTCGCGGAGCAGGGACTGCGGGTCTGGGTCTCCGTAGGAGGCTTCTCGGTCGGCGACTATGCCGGAATCTGCGAGCGTCTCGAAGGTCGAGACGATGTCGAGGTGATCGAGCTGAACCTCTCGTGCCCCAACGTCGAAGAGGCGCCCGAATCATCGGCCCAGATCGTCGCCGGCTGCCGCTTGCAGACGTCCAAACCGCTCTACGCAAAGCTGTCGCCGGCGACCTGGGACATTGCCGAGTCGGCGAAGGCGGTCGTCGCAGCCGGCGCGGACGGGCTCTCGCTCGTCAACACGATGCGTGGCATGGCTCTCGATCCGGTGACCCTCCGGCCGAAACTCGGCCGCGGGATCGGCGGGTACTCGGGCCCTGCCCTGAAGCCGGTGGCCCTCGCCTGCGTGTCGGCGTGCGCGCGCGCGGTCGACGTTCCCATCGTCGGCATGGGCGGTGTCCAGTCCGGCCTCGACGCCCTCGAGCTCATCGCAGTGGGTGCGAGTGTTGTCTCCATTGGCACGATCCTGTTTGCCGATCCGGCAGCCCCGGCTCGCATCCGGAGGGAGCTGATGGGCGAGGCCGCGGAGCGGGGTTTCCGAGATCCGCTCGAGGCCCGCGCAACTGCCAACAGTTAGCGGTATGAATATCCTGCAAATAGACGAAAACGGTTCGACTTGACCGGGGCTGCTGGATTGCTAGACTCGTGCGCTCATGGTCGCGTCGAAGATTCAGGTACAGGCACCAGCTCGGTCGCTCGACCAGAGAATGGAAGCACTGAAGCGCGCGAACGATATTCGAGTCCGGCGCGCACAGCTCAAGAAGGACCTGAAGGACGGCAGTGCTCAGATAGAGAGCGTCCTCCTCGACCCTCCGGAGTACGTCTCGACGGCCAAGGTGTTCGACATGCTGATGGCTGTTCCGAAGTTCGGTCGGGTGAAGGCAGCTCGGCTCCTGAACCAGTGCAGGATCAGTCAGTCGAAGACGGTTGGTGGTCTCTCCGAGCGGCAGCGCGCGGAGCTCGTGTCGCTGTTCAACCGCTAGAGCAGGCATCTAGAGGCGTGCCCAACGCTCCCGTGTTCGTCATCACCGGCCCGTCCGGCGCCGGCAAGGGAACACTGATCAAAGCTCTCGTCGAGCGCGTGCCTGCCCTGGAGGTCGCGATCTCTGCAACGACGCGGACGCAGCGGCCCGGTGAGACCGACGGTGTCGAGTACCACTTCCTCAGCGAGGACACGTTCGTCGCCCGGATTCGTGAAGGCGCGTTCCTCGAGCACGTGAAGTATGTCTCCGGCAAGCGGTACGGCACGCTCCGGTCTGAGATGCAGCGCGTGGCAGACGAGGGGCGGGTGTGCGTGCTCGAGCTCGAGCTCGACGGCGCCCTGCGCGTCCAGGAAGACGTGCCCCGGAGCATCACGCTCTTCATTGCGGCGCCGGTCGAGGAGCTCGAGCGCCGGCTGCGTGAACGTGCCACCGAGTCGACCGGGGAGATCGGTGACCGGATCGAACTCGCTCGCAAGCAGCTCGAGCAGGCGCACCGCTTTCGCTACATGGTGCGGAACGACGACGTCGCTCGGGCGACCGGGGCGTTGTGCTCAATCGTGGAGCAGGAGCTCGAGTTCGCAGCTACCATGACATCCTCGTGATCGAACCTCGCATCGATGATCTGCTCGAGCATGTCGACTCGCGCTACGCGCTTGTCATCGTGGCTGCCAAGCGTGCGCGCCAGATCAACAGCTACCACCACCAGCTCGGTGAGGGCATGGGGTTCGACTCGGCGCCACCGCCGCTGATCGAGTCACGGTCGAAGAACTACCTGACGATGGCGATGGAAGAAGTTGCGCAGGGGAAGATCCGCTTCACCTCCCCGAAGTAGCTCCAGGCCGTTCTCTCCTCTCGAGGCTCAACGTCGATGTGGTGTCCGCGAGGCCGAGGGCCTGCCTTGTGCATGCCCGCCCCGACAGCCCGCCCAACACGCAGCAAGCCTCTAGCGCGCGCAATCGGCACACTACGCCCGTGGCGCGAATCATCCTCGGCATCACCGGTGGCATAGCGGCGTACAAGGCGTGCGAGATCATTCGCCTGCTTGTCGGCGCCGGCCATGACGTCCTGCCGCTGCCGACTCGCGGGGCCGAGCGGTTCGTTGCTGCGGAGACCTTCTACGCGCTCGCCCGCACCGCCCCGCCGGCCGATCCGTATCCGCATCTTCAGCGCGCCGACCTGATCATCGTCGCCCCGCTCACCGCACACACGATGGCCCGACTCGCTCACGGCCTCGCCGATGACGTCCTCACCGAGGCGATCCTCGCGCATGACGGCCCTGTCCTCGTCGCACCGGCAATGAACACGCGCATGTGGGAGCACCCTGCAACCCGGGCGAATCACGAGCTGCTGTGTGCGCGAGGTGTCGAGATCGTGGGGCCTGCGAGCGGTGAGCTGGCCGAGGGCGAGGTCGGCGTCGGTCGCATGGCAGAACCGGCCGACATCGTCGCGCGCGCCGAGGCCATGTTACGACCGTCGAGCTCGCTTCACGGCAAGCGCGTCCTCGTGACGGCGGGAGGCACGCGTGAGCCGATCGACTCGGTCCGCTTCATCGGCAACCGCTCCTCAGGGCGCATGGGGCTCGCGCTCGCAGGCGAGGCGCGCCGGCGCGGGGCAGATGTGACACTGCTCGCTGCCAACGTTGCAGCAGCCGCGCCTCGGGGCGTCGAGGTCGTGTCGACGCCGACCGCCTCCGATCTCGAGCGCGAGGCCCTGGCCCGCGCCGACGCCGACGTGATCGTGATGGTGGCTGCCGTCGCCGACTACCGCGCCGCAACGGCGGTGGAGGGGAAGCGTTCGAAGGACGGCAGCCCGTGGAGCCTCGAGCTCACTCCGACGCCCGACATCGCCCACGCGCTCGGCCAGACCCGTCGTCCTGAGCAGGTGCTCGTTGCCTTCGGCGCAGAGCACGGAGAAGCGGGACTCGAGCGCAAGCGGGCAATGCTTCGCGACAAGAATGTCGATCTCGTCGTCTACAACGATGTGGGTCGCAGCGATATCGGCTTCGACAGCCCCGACAACGAGGTGACGCTCATCACCGCCGACGGCGACCGTCTCGTGCCGCGGGCGCCGAAGCCCGTCATCGCAGCAGCCGTACTCGACGAGATCGAGCGGCTACTCGGGGGCCGCTGAATGGAACGCGGACTGGCCCAGGAGTCGACATCTGCGACCGCCGCTGCCGATCTCGCCGACCGGATCGTGGCGGGCCTCGCGACGGTCATGCACGCTCCGGCCGAGACGCTCCGGCTGCCTCTCCTTTGCCTGCTCGCAGAGGGGCACGTGCTTGTCGAAGACGTCCCCGGGGTCGGCAAGACCGTGCTTGCGAAGGCGCTCGCCCGCACGCTCGACCTCCGGTTCTCCCGCCTCCAGTTCACTCCCGACCTACTGCCGTCGGACGTGACCGGGGTGAACGTCTACGACCAGCAGGAGGGTCGGTTCCGGTTCCGGCCGGGCCCGGTCTTCGCGAACGTCCTGCTCGTCGACGAGATCAACCGCGCCTCCCCGAAGACACAGTCGGCGCTCCTCGAAGCGATGCAGGAAGCGCAGGTCACCGTCGACGGCGAGAGCTACAAACTCGAGCAGCCCTTCCTCACGATCGCGACCCAGAATCCGATCGAGTACGAGGGGACGTATCCGCTGCCCGAGGCGCAACTCGACCGCTTCGCGGTCAGGATGTCGATTGGCTATCCGCCGCTCCCCGATGAGGCTCGGATGCTCTCCGAGCAGACCCGCGATTCGCCGCTCGAGGCCCTGGAGCCGGTCGCAGGCCATGCGGAGCTCGTCCAGGCAGTGGTGGCCGCACGCGAGATCTTCGTCGAGGAGAGCGTCAACCGCTATGTCGTCGCACTCCTCCGGCACACGCGGGCCAACAGGAAACTGGCGCTCGGGGCAAGCCCCCGCGCGGGAATCGCACTCCTCCGACTCGCCAAGGCCCGTGCTCTCGTCGAGCGCCGTGAGTACGTCACGCCCGATGACATCCGCGAGATGGCGGAGCCGGTTCTCTCACACCGCTTGCTGCTCGGGCCCGAAGCACGGTCGGCGGGACTCGAGGCTGAGGATGTCGTTCGCGAGGCACTCGAGGGTACCTCCGTACCGGTGTGAGACGGCGGAGCTCCGGTGCCGTAACTCTCGGGCTCGTCGCCCTCGTTTCGTCATGGGCCTTCGGCTCGACCCCTCTCGCGGTCGTCGGGCTCGGCTTCGTCCTCGCCGGTCTGCTCGCTCGCGGCTGGGCGCGGTTCGCCGGTGGGGCGATCGAGGTCGAGCGGCACCTTCTCCGGGGCGACCGGATCGAAGGCAGCGATCTCGTCGTCGAGGTGCGGGTCAGACACCGCCGGCGCCTCCTGCTGGGCTCGGTTGTTGCGCGGCAAAGACTCGGAGCGATCGACCACGAGGTTCGGATTCGACATGCGCGTGCCCGGATCGTCTTCCCGGATGTTCCGCGGGGACGTCATATTCTGGAGCCTCTCGAGGTGGTCGTCACCGATCCGCTGGGACTCGAGCGGATCGAGCAGCAACTCGAAGAGCGGACGGCCGTGCTCGTTCGACCGCGGGTGCCGCTGCTGACGTCAGTCTTCTCCACCCACGGATCCCGCGACACCGGCGCCACCCGATCGAGATTCCGCCGGCCGGCCGGTTTCGAAATCCACGCGGTACGTGACTATGCGCCCGGCGAGGCGCTGCGGGCGGTGCACTGGCCGAGCACAGCCCGGCGCGGACGCCTGATGGTCAAAGAGCTCGAAGATGCGCCACGCGACGACCTCGCGGTGATCCTCGACCAGGACGGGGATGGGGTTGCCGGCCCGCCTGGAAGGTCAAGCTTCGACGCGGCAGTGCGCGCTGCCGGTGCGCTCGCGCTTGCTCATGCGCAGTGGAGTCGCCGCGTTACCGTCGTCGGAACCGCTCCCGGCGCCGAGGTCGTCCGGATCCGCTCCCTGGGGCACGACTGGGAGGTGGCGCTCGACGCCCTGGCCTGCATCGCGCCGGTCGCCGGCGCGCGCGTCGATCGGGCTCTTCGGGATCCTGCGACAGCGGTAGCCCGCGCGCGGGAGATCGTTGTTGTCACAGGCAGGCCGGACCGGGCCGTCGACGCCCTGCTCGAACTGCGTCGTACCGGACGCGCCGTCTCGCTCGTCGTCGTTGCGTCTGAAACCTTCGCTGGCCGTTCGAGTGCGCTCCCCGACCCGGCAGTCCTCCGCGCGGCAGCCCAGGGGATCTCCGTGGCGGTGATCTCGGCCGAGAGCTCGATCGAGGAAGTGCTGGCCGGCCGGTTCTCGGCGGTTGGGCGGCCGGCCAGTGCGTAGGCGGCTCGCGGGGGCAGCGCTCCCCGTCGCGGCGATTGCTTTCGCCTGGGCGTCGCTCGAGAGTCCGGCGCAGCGTCTCGTGTTCGTGGCCGTAGCGGGAGCCGCCTCGCTGGCCGCCATGCCGCGGCGAGCACGGTCGCGCGCCGCGGCTGCCGGCGCTGTGCTTCTCGGCCTGACGCTGGTTCTCGCGGGCTCCACGCCGAGCGAGATAGGCAGAATGGCCGATCGGGGGCTCAGGGACTTCTATGCCGCTGTGCTGCCCTTCGATCCCGCGGCTCATCACGAGATGCACGTTCTCGTCGTCCTCGCGGCTGCTGTTTTCTGCCTCGCGATCGCTGTCACGGCCGGAAGCCGGCCGTTCGTGGCGGCCGCCATCGCGGCAGGTGGCGTGGGGTGGCCGGCGACGATTCAACCCGAGCGCAGTACCCTGGCAATGGGGGCGCTCGCGCTGCTGGCCGCGTTGTGGCCGGTGGTGATTGTCGGAGTGGGGGATCGCCGTGGGCTCGTTCCCGGCGCTGCGGTGCTGGCCTGCGTCGTCACTTTCGCCGCCGTCGTGGCAGGAGCGGGCGCGCGGCCGTCGACCGCGGCGCTCGACTGGACGAGCTGGGATCTCTTCAACAACTCGCGGGCAGGGCATACCGTCTCACTCGTCTGGGATTCGAACTACGGTGGCATCGACTTCCCGGCCAAGAAGACCACTGTCCTTCGAATCGTCGCGCCGCGACGTGCGCTCTACTGGCGCGCATCGACTCTCGACACCTTTGCGGGGAACCGCTGGGTGGAGGCGCTGTACGGGACAGCTCTTTCCGGCGCCACGAGGACGCTGCCTCGAGACGAGTTGTTGCCCGCCGGTGCTTCGTCCCGCCGCGGCTGGGTGAAGCAGGAGGTCGAAGTGCGGGCACTCATCGATGACCACATCATTGCTGCGGGCCAACCGATGCAGATCGCTGCCGGCTCGGATGGGCGGATCCGCTACCTGAGCGGTGGGGTCATGCGGGTTTCTGGCCGGCTCGGGCAGATGCGCCGCTACACGGTCTGGAGCTATACGCCGCGCCCGACCCCGGCGGCTCTCGTGCGTTCGCCGCCGACGTATCCGAGGGCGCTTGCGCGGTATCTCGATGTCGGGCGCACGGTCGTGCCGCCATTCGGATCTCCCGGGCGGGAGGCAGAGATCTCCGCGGTGTTTCACAACGACCTCTACCAGCAGCTCTGGTCATATGAGAAGACGTGGCGCGAGGCCCAGCGTCTCACCGTCAAGGCTCGCTCGCCGTACGAGGCGACGATCGCGATCGAGCGCTGGCTGCGTTCGGGCGGCGGCTTTGCCTACGACGAGCACCCGCCTGCACCCGTCGGCCTGCCCCCTCTGGCCGACTTCGTAGAGCGGACGAAACGGGGCTATTGCCAGCAGTTCGCCGGCACGATGGCACTCATGCTCCGCTACCTAGGCATCCCCGCCCGCGTCGCCGTCGGCTTCACGAGCGGCACCTGGAAGGACGGCACCTGGAACGTGACCGATCACGATGCGCATGCCTGGGTCGAAGCGTGGTTCGCCGGTCACGGCTGGCTCGCCTTCGATCCGACGCCCGGGCGTGGGACGCTCTCGGCGAGCTACACGAACGCATCCGATTCGAGGGACGCGATCCGGGCCCTCAGCACCGGGCGCTTCCGTGATCGCGGTGCACGGAATTCCGCCAGCCCGGCCCGGGGTGCCGCTCTCGAGCCGCAGGCACGGGAGTCCCGGGTTCGCTGGTTTCTGTTCGCTCCTTTCGCCGCGCTCGTTGCTGCCGTGTTGGGCCTTGCACTCGCAAAGAGCCTCAGGCGCTATCGGCGCTCTGCGACCGGCGATCCCCGTCGCCAGGCCTCGGCGGCGCGCGCCGAGCTCGCTGCGTTCATTCGCGACCAGGGCTCACCGGTTGCCGGCACGGCGTCGGTCGCCGAGCTCGTCGTCGAGCTGAGAGGCCTCGGTGTCGGGAGCGACGCGTTCGCCGCGGCGTTCTCGCGGGCCCGCTACGGGCCACTCGCCGGCGCGGAGGGTGCTGCGAAGGATACGAGGAGGGAGCTCCGGCGGGTGCTCTCGATCCTGCGCTCCCGGCTCGGGCCGGGAAGGCGGATCCTCGGCTTGCTTGCGGTGCGATCACTTCGCAGCGGTTGACGGGTTTGGCACGATACGAGCATGAGCGAGGCATACGACCTGTATCAGCTGGGCCGGGCCCGGCTTCGTGACGGGATGGCGGCGCAGGCAACGGTTCCGCTGGAGAAGGCGCGGCGACTCGAGCCGGACAAGGCGTCGATCCGCGAAGCGCTCGGGATCGCCTACTTCAGGATCACCGACTGGCACGCAGCCGAGCTCGAGTTCCGCAAGGTGCTCGAGCTCTCACCCGTCGACGACTACGCCCACTACGCCCTGGGGCGCTCGCTGGTGAAGCAGGGACGGCAGGCGGAGGCGTCCACGCATCTCAAGCTCGCCCGCTGCCTGCGGCCGCGCGAGCCGGGCGAACCGTCGCTCGAGGCGCCCCGCTGAACGGGCTATTCCTGGTCGAGATCCGCTAGCAGAGTCGCATAGCGACGGAAGCGGCGAGTCGCCTGACGGGTGAACTCGGCCGCGTACCCGCTCGACGCGTCGTCGTCGAGCGAGCTCGCGTAGGTCTCCCGGATGTCGAGCAGCCGGTCGGCGATCGCGTCGACGACGAGTTGGTAGTCACCGTAGGCCTCCTCCGCATCCTCTGCCGTGGCCGAGTTCCACGCCGACTCTGCTTCGGCTGCCTCGTCGAGGAGATCCGCGTCATCGGCCGCGAAAAGGTTGAGCTGCCGTTCGACGAGGTCATGGAAGCGGTCACGCCGGCGGAGGCTCACACGAGCTCCTCGTAGAGCGCCAGATGCGCGGCTGCTGAGTTGTCCCAGGTGAGGGCGGCGCGGGCTCGCGATGCGCCGGCACGTGCTTCGGCGAGTGCGTCGGCGTCATCCAGAAGCTCTCGCAATGCCTGCTTCAGGCCCTCGACGTCCCCGGGCGGGACGACGCGGCCCGCCCCGAACGCACTGACGAGCTCGCCCAGGCCGCCGACGTCGTAGACCACCGCCGGCACACCGGCCCCAATCGTCTGCAGGAGAGCGGCCGACTGGTCGAGCTCGGCCCGGTAGGGGAACACCGCGACGGTCGCGGCCCCGAGTGCCCGCGCGATCTCGGCCTCGTCCAGGTACCCGAGGCGCCACTCGGCACGATCACCCGCTGCTACGCGGAGCGCGTCGAGCGGGATCCGTGGATCTCCGGCGACGAGGAGCCGCGCACCGGTGACGCCGAGCACGGCTTCGACGGCATCCGGAAGCCCCTTGTACGGCCGGATCAAGCCAAGCGCGAGCACCGTATGCCCATCGTCTTCCCGCGCCGGATCGCTGTGGGAGGCGGGAAGCGGGATCACGCGGAGCTTCCCCTCGGGAACGCCGAACGCGGCGAGCGTCCGTCGGCCGCGCTCGCTGTGAGTAACGATCCGGTCGAAGCCGCGAAACAGCCGCTTCCAGGTGCGTGTGTGGCGGGCAGTCCGCCGCGGCAGGAGGTCGTGGGCAGTGAAGACAAGAGGCTCCCGCGTACGCAGGAGCCAGGCGTCGACCTCCGGTGCCGCGACCCACTGGAGGTGGACGAGGTCGCAGCGGGTCAGCCCGATCCTGGCCAATGCAAGCGGGTGCTCGAGCGCCTTCACGGCAAGACGACCGACCCTTGGCCCGATGCGTGTCGAGACGCGATACAGGCTCTCGTCCAGAAGGTATCCCTCCTCGGGCGGCACCACTCCGTACCGGAAGCGGGAGGTGAGAAGCCGCACGTCGACACCCTGGCGGGCGAGCGCCGCTGCGAGCGCGTGGTCGTACGGCGGCGTGTAGGCGGGGGGGTCGGCGATGACAACGCGCATCGGGCACCTAGGCTACTTCCCCCTCCGGCTCGATCGCGCCGTACCGACCGCGTTCTTCCGGGGAAAGCAGCCACAATGGAAAAATGCAGTCCACCGATGCACTGCACGTGGCGCCCCTGACCTTCGAGGAGGCGCGGGCCCAGTTTCCGGTACTGGAGAGAATCGCCTACCTCAACGCCGGGACGTTCGGCCCTCTTGCCAGGGCGACCTTCGACGCGGTGCAGAGTGAGCTCGAGTACGACTTCAACGAGGGCCGCAGCGGCATGCCGTACTTCAGGCGAGTGCTGGAGCTTCGGGAGCAGGTGCGGGCTCGCCTCGGGTCGTTCGTCGCGGCCGACCCGCTTCACGTCGCGCTCACCGCGAGCACGACGGACGGCTGCAACATCGTGCTGGCGGGGCTCGACCTCGACCCCGGAGACGAGATCGTCACGACGACGGACGAGCACTTCGGCCTGCTCGGGCCACTCTCGACGTCGGGCGCTCGGGTAGTGGTCGTCGACCCCGAGCCCGATGCGATTCGAGCTGCGGTGACACCCCGGACGCGCCTGCTGGCGCTGTCGCAGGTTCTCTGGACGACCGGGCGGGTGCTGCCCGTCCGTGAGTTGCGCGCCGAGACCGGGATCCCCGTGCTCGTCGACGGAGCGCAGTCGGTCGGCGCGATCCCCGTCGATGTGGCCGGGCTCGATTACCTCACGATCTCGGGCCAGAAGTGGCTGTGTGGCCCGGATTCGACGGGTGCCCTGATCGTGGCCGATCCCGACCGGCTTCGGGTCGTTGCGCCGAGCTACTTCTCGCAGGCCGGGTATGAGCCGGACGGGCGCTTCGAGCCTCGCCCCGGCGCGCCCCGCTTCGATCCGAACTGGTGGCCGACATCGTCCCTCGCGGGCCTGCTCGCAGCGATCGAGGCGCGACCGGCATGGGGCTTCGACCACGCCGCCGCCGTCGCCGGTCGCTGTCGAGCGCTGCTGGCGACCCGCGTCGACGTCGAGATTCCCGACGCATGCTCGACGCTTGTCGCCTTTCGCGCTCCGGGTGATCCGTCGGAGCTCGTCGAGTCACTCCACGCGGCTGGCGTGCACGTTCGCGAGATCCCGGCAACCGGGCTGATCCGGGTCTCGTGCGGCTGGTGGACGTCGGACGGTGACCTCGACCGGCTCATGGCCGCGCTGCCCGCGTGAGGTGGGAGGGCGCTTGCCCGTGCCGGGCCGTCCGCTATGCGATCGAAGGGGCCGTGCGGGATGTGCTCGTGTGTCATTGCGAGGCGTGCCGTGACGCAACAGGAGGCCCGTGGGCCGCATCGGCCGCGCGGAGGCGGGATCTCGTCGTCGAGGACGAAACTGCCCTGACCTGGGAGCGCGCCGCAGTCTCGGAGCATGAGGCAAGCCGTGGCCGCTGCCACACCTGTGGGACGACCGTGTTCTGGGACGCACCGGGCCGCGAGACGGTGTCGTTCGCTGTCACGACGCTCGCCGACGCTTCCGGGCTCGAGGTCGCCGGCCACATCTGGGTTGGACTTGAAGCAGATGGGAGTGTCCAGCCTGCCGGTGTTCCGAGACATAGCGAGGGTCTGCCGGCGTCCGCGATCGTTCCCTGGAGAGCCTGAACCGCGCGCGAGAGTGCGTCGCGCCTACGAACTCGGGGCGGACAGGCCGAGCTCGGCCGCGATGGGCCGGAGTGCCGCGACCACGTTCGCGATGTGCTCGTCGAGCTCGAGACCGAGAAGTTCTGCGCCCGCGTAGACCTCGTCACGGTGCACACCGGCTGCGAACGACGGCTGCTTCAGCTTTTTCCGCACGGACTTCGGCTCCAGCCCCTCGAGCCCGGTCGGCCGCACGAGCCCGCACGCATGCACGAACCCGGAGAGCTCGTCGCACGCAAACAGTGTCCGCATGAGGGGCGTGTCACGGGGGATCGCGAGATGCTCGGCGTGCGACAGAACGGCCTCGATCACCACCTCGGGATAGCCCTCCTCGCGCAGGATCGGGGCGCCGTCCTGCGGATGCTTGTCGAGAGTTGGGTGGATCTCGTAGTCGAAGTCGTGGAGCAGCGCCGTGCAACCCCACAGGTCTTCGTCCTCACCGAAGTGGCGGGCGTACCAGCGGGTCGATGCCTCGACAGCCAACGCATGACGGAGCAGGGACTCGCTCGTCGTGTATCGGGTCAGGGTCGCCCAGGCGTTGTCACGGGTCACGTCCACGGCACGGGGTACGATAGCGCGCGCCTCATGCAGTCGTTCGTCATCCAGGGTGGTCGCCCTCTCTCCGGCACGATCCGCGCGTCCGGGAACAAGAACGGCGCTCTGCCGATTCTCGCCGCGACCGTGCTTGCCTCGGAGGAGGTGCTCCTCGCGAACCTGCCGCGGATCCGCGACGTCGAGGTGATGGTCGAGCTGCTCGTCGACCTCGGCGCCGATGCCACCTGGACGGGCCCGAATGAGGTTCGCGTCGACAGCTCGGGTGTCTCGAAGACCGAGCTCGACCCGGATCTGTGCCGCGAGATCCGCGCCTCGTTCCTGCTCGCGGGGCCGTTGCTCGCACGCTTCGGCCGCGCGGTCGTTCCGCCTCCGGGAGGCGACGTGATCGGGCGCAGACGCCTCGACACACACATTCATGCGTTCGCGGAGCTCGGCGTCGAGATGGAGATCAACGGCTCCTACGACCTCCGCGCCGAGCGCCTCGTCGGTAAGCGGATGTACCTCGACGAGGCATCCGTGATGGGCACGGAGAACGCGATCATGGCGGCCGTGCTCGCCGAGGGCGAGACGATCGTCGGCCACGCAGCCTGCGAGCCGCACATCCAGGACCTCTGTCGTTTCCTCGTCGCCCTCGGAGCCGAGATCGAAGGCATCGGCTCGAACGTCCTTCGGATCCAGGGGGTCGACCGGCTCGGTGGCGGGTCCTATCGGATCGGCCCCGAGCACATCGAGGTCGCAAGCTTCGCGGTTCTCGCAGCGGTGACGGGAGGGGACCTGACGATCGATGACGTCGAGCCCGACGATCTGATCTCGATCGTGCCGGCGTTCAGAAGGCTCGGGATCGAGCTCGAAGTGGGAGAGTCGACCGTGCGGGTGCGTCCCGACCAGAAGCTGAATGTCGTCGACGACCTCGGCGGCCAGATTCCGAAGATCGAGAGTGGCATCTGGCCGGCCTTCCCTGCCGACCTCACCTCGATCGCCGTTGTCGCTGCCACCCAGGCAACGGGCACGGTGCTCGTGTTCGAGAAGATGTTCGAGAGCCGCCTGTTCTTCGTCGACAAGCTCGTCTCGATGGGTGCCCGCATCATCCTCTGCGATCCGCACCGCGCCGTCGTCACCGGCCCCGCCCAGCTTGTCGGGCAACGTCTCGAGAGCCCGGACATCCGCGCCGGCATGGCGATGGTGATCGCTGCGCTGTGCGCCGAGGGCCAGTCGAGCATCGGCAACATCCGCCAGATCGACCGCGGTTACGAACGGATCGACGAGCGCCTCCGCGCGCTCGGCGCCGACATCGAACGCGGCGAGCTGTGAGCGGCGCCCGGCTCGCACCGGGGAGTGGCCGGGCGAACGTCGCAACGGGTGTGCCGCTGCTCGATCATCTCCTCACCGAGCTCGCGACCGCCGGCCGATTTGATCTCACGCTCGAGATCGAGCCCGACGAGCCGGTCGCAGAGGTTGATGCTGCCGGAGTCGCCGTCGGGCGTGCCGTCGCCCAACTTCTCCGCGCGGGTGCGCACGGCAGCGGGGTGATGCTGTCGGCAGAGGCACTTGCCATGGTGGCCGTCGAGGTCTCCGGTTCGGCGCTCGTGGCCTCGAATGCCGACCTCACGGGTGCAGGCGGTCTCGGCACCGACATCGCAGCCCGCTTCCTCGGCTCGCTCGCCGATGCGGCGGCACTCACACTGCACGTGCGGCTGATCGAGGGCGAGAACACGGATCATGTGCTCGAGGCCATCTTCAAGGCGCTCGGCGTCGCACTCGCCGACGCGCTCAATCGATAGGAGGAAGTCATGGAGAAGAACGTCATCCGCACCGAGAACGCGCCTGCCCCGTTCCAGGGTGCGCCCTACAACCAGGCGATCCGCGTCGGTGAACTCGTGTTCGTCGCGGGACAACTCGGCTTGAAGCCAGGTGACACGGCCGTCGAGGGAGACGTCGCCACGCAGACCGATCAGGCGCTCCGAAATCTGGGGGCCATCCTCGAGGAGGCCGGTAGCTCTCTCGCGAATCTCGTCAAGACGAGCGTTTTCCTCCAGGATCTCGGCGACTTCGCAGCGATGAACGAGGTGTACGCCCGGCATGTCGGCGATCGCCCTCCGGCACGCTCCACGTTCGAGGTCGCAAAGCTGCCGTCCGGCGCGCTCGTCGAGATCGAAGCCGTCGCTCACGTGTAGGGGCGAGGCGACGCAAGCCCCAGCGAGGCAGAGCCTCGACCGCCCGCCGCCCACGCTGGGCAGAATCCCAGTCATGCCAACGGAGATTCGCTCCTACATTCGGTCGCTCGCCATCGACGCGTACGTCGTCGGCGGCGCCGTTCGCGATCAGCTGCTCGAACTGCCGCACGCCGACGAGGACTTTCTCGTCCCCGGCGTCGACCAGGCAGGGCTGCGCGTGCTCCTCGAGCCGCACGGCCGGGTCGAGGACATGGAGGTGCACGGGCAACTCGTCGGGGTGCGGCTCTTTCCCCACGATCGCACCGTCCGGGCGCTTGCCCCCGCCGGCATCGAGCTCACACCACCACGTACCGAGCGCTCGACGGGCCCGGGCCACCGCGACTTCAGGATCGTCAGCGACGCCTCGATCGAGCTCGAGGAGGACATGGCTCGCCGGGACTTCACGATCAACGCGATGGCGATCCGACTCGACGGTGGCGAGCTGTTCGACCCTTTCGGAGGCAGCGAGGACATCGTGCGGCGCTCGATTCGCACGGTCGGGCCGACGAGTTTCGAGGAGGATCCCCTCCGCATCGTGCGCGCGCTGCGGTTCGTGTCGCAACTCGGATTCGATCTCGCACCGGAGACCGCAGCCCAGATGGAGGCCGGCGCACCGGGGCTCGCACACGTCTCGGCCGAAAGGATCGGAGGAGGGATCAAGGCCGACGGCCAGGGCGAGCTCTCGAAGCTGCTCCTCGGGCGCAAGCCCGCTCGGGCGCTGCGCCTCGCGCGCGCTACCGGAGTGCTCACCTGGATCATTCCCGAGTTCGCTCCCGCGGTCGGCTACTTGCTCGATTCGGACAGGCAGCCGTTGCCCCTCGATGAGCACATCTTCGCAGTCGTGCAGAACGCCACCGACGCGGACACCTCCCTCGAGGTGCGGCTCGCGTGTCTTCTGCACGATCTCGGCAAGCCGGAGGCCGACGCTGAGGGCGCAAGCCACGCTGCCGTCGGGGCGCGACTGGCCGATCACATCCTGAAGCGGCTTCGCTATCCCACGCGCGTCCGGCACCACATCGTTCGCATCGTCGCCGGCCACGCCTTCGTGCTCGACGGGCCGATCGACGGCCTCTTCGCCCGCCGCTTCCTCGCCGAGCACGGCGACGAGCTCGCGCGAGACCTGATCCGCCACAAGACGGCCGACCTCGGCTCCAAGCCGGTGCCCGAGCACGAGCTCGAGGCACTCGCTAGCCTGAGGAGGCTCGTCGAGGAGGAGCGTTCACAACCACACCGGATCGCAGACCTCGCAATCACCGGAGACGACCTGCAGATGATCGGATTCCGCGAGGGCCCCGACCTCGGGCGTGTGCTTCAGGCACTCCTCGGCGACGTCGTCGACGATCCGACGCGCAACGAGCGCGCGTGGCTGCTCGAGCGGGCAGCGCAGGAGCTCCCGTGAACGTTGACGCTATCCGCGAGGCCTATGAGGCCGTCTGCGGCGAGGCCGGGAGCGACGTCACCGTCGTCGCGGCCACGAAATACGTCGCCGCGGAAGACATGAGGACGCTCGCCGACGCCGGCATCGTGATCGTCGGCGAGAACCGGGTGCAGGACATGCAACGAAAACACGAGCTCTGTGGTGACCGGTTCCGGTGGCAGTTCATCGGAGCGCTCCAGTCGAACAAGGCACGGGCCGTGAACGAGATCTGCGAGCTCGTCCACGCCGTCGACACCGACTCCGCTGCCCGTCGGCTGACCATCCCGTGGCTCCTCGAAGTGAACCTCGCGGGCGAAGCGTCGAAGAGCGGGGTGGAGGAAACCGAGATCGAGGGATATCTCGAGCGCTATCCCCTGATCTGCGGCTTGATGACGATGCCGCCGTTCGCGGACGATCCGGAGGCCAGCCGGCCGACGTTCCGCCGTCTCGCCCAGCTCGCCGGGAACCACGGCGTGCAACAGCTCTCGATGGGCACATCGCAGGACTGGCGCGTCGCGGTCGAGGAGGGTGCGACGTTGATCCGGGTCGGCAGCACGCTCTTCCGTCGCTGAAGTCCGACGACTGGGCTACCATCGGCGCGTCATGGGCTTCTCCGACGTCTGGAATCGTACGCTCGTCTACTTCGGCATCGCCGAGGACGAGGAGTGGGACGAGGACGGCCTCGAGACGCAGGAGGAGCTCGAGCGCGAGTACCGGTCACGCTCGACGCGGCAGAACGTCCGGCGCCTGCCGCGGCGCCGCGAGCCCGACGGGTGGACGGACGACAGCACGAGCGTCGAGGCGGCACCTGCCGCCGCTGCGTCGTCGTCGCGATCGTCCCGCCCGACGCGGTTGCGGTCGGCAGACACCGGCAAGGCCAGCGTCCATCTCGTCCTCCCGCGGAGCTTCAACGACGCGCAGCAGATCGCCGACAAGTTCAAGGACTCGGTACCCGTGATTCTCAACCTGCAGAGCGCCGACAACGAGCTCTCGAAGCGGCTGATCGACTTCGCGAGCGGTCTCACCTACGCGCTGAACGGCAGCATGCAGCGCGTCGCCGACAAGGTCTTCCTCCTCACCCCGCGCAACGTCGAGGTGTCGGCCGAGGAGCGCGCCCGCCTGCTCGACAAGGGCGGCTTCTTCAACCAGGCCTAAGGCCTAGGCCTGAGGGCCTAGACCTATTGGAAAAGGAATCAACCCCTTCCTTCTCGGGCGCAGGGATCGATTCGCTGGCGCCGAAAGCCCGTCTGTGGGCTCTGCCGACACTGTTTTCGCGCTCGCCGACACGGCCTCGTCCGTGCAGCGGTTCGTTTCTGTGTTCTTCCAGGTCTATATCCTCCTGATCCTTGCGTATGTCCTCACATCGTGGATCAAGATGCCCTACGCGCTCCACCGGGTGCAGCGTTTCCTCGACGACGTTTGCGAGCCCTACATCCGGCTCTTTCGTCGTGTGCTACCGGCGATCGGGCCACTCGACCTGTCTCCGATCATCGCCATCATCACGCTCTACATCGCCCAGACCATCCTGGTCCGGCTGATCGGGCACCTGCTCTAATTGAGAAAAGAAGGGAGTCGTCATGCCACTTACACCTGTAGAGATCCGCCACATCGAGCTCAAGCGGGGCCTGTTCGGATACCGCAAGGGCGCCGTCCACCGGATGATGGACGACATCGCCGACAGCTTCGAGACGGTCTGGCGTGAGCGTTCGCAGCTCGTCGAGCGGGTCGAGGAGCTCGAGACGGAAGTCACGCGTCACGTCGAGCTCGAGGGCCTGCTCCGATCGACGCTCGTGTCGGCC
>Ga0315283_10001801_pt1 | contig 17515 bp, 11 predicted proteins | sample YL17G09_0_MG_FD_204541 | JGI IMG/M metagenome (GOLD analysis project Ga0315283, IMG submission 204541) | Sediment microbial communities from Yellowstone Lake, YNP, Wyoming, USA - YL17G09_0 | ecosystem: Environmental > Aquatic > Freshwater > Lake > Sediment | place: USA: Wyoming | collected... | reverse complement strand
AGAGATGTAATAAGCCTGAAGGTCCGAACATCGGGCTTATTACATCTCTCGCTTCCTATGCGCGGGTCAATGACTTTGGGTTTATAGAAGTCCCATACCAGAAAATTGTCAACGGCAGAGTTGCAAAACACAAAGAATCCAAAGAACCTATAATAGAATATCTTTCCGCGATTGACGGTGAAAAATACATCATTGCCGAGGCAACGTCTCCCATGGATGAGAAAGGGAATTTAACGGGAGAAACAGTGTCATCCAGGGTCGGCGGCGACTTCAGGATGGTTTCCCCTGATGAAGTCGAATATATGGATGTTTCACCCAAGCAGATTGTCGGTGTGTCCGCATCATTAATACCGTTTCTGGAAAATGACGATGCCAACAGGGCTTTAATGGGTTCAAATATGCAAAGACAGGCAGTGCCTTTGCTTAAGCCCGAGGCCCCCTTAGTGGGTACGGGAATGGAACATGTTGCAGCAAGAGATTCGGGCGCACTCGTCCTGGTAAAACGTGGGGGAGTTGTCGAAAGCGTTGACTCCTCGAGAATTGTCGTAAGGACCTCGGAAAACGGGGGCGGGGTTGATATCTATAACCTGATAAAATTCCAGAGATCGAATCAGGCCACCTGTCTCAACCAGAAAGCCGTGGCAAATGTCGGAGATCCCGTAGTCAGGGGCGACATTCTTGGAGACGGACCCTGCACCGAATTCGGAGAGCTTGCTCTCGGTAAAAATGTGCTTGTAGCCTTTATGCCATGGGGCGGCTATAATTTTGAAGACGCAATACTTGTCAGTGAGAGGCTCGTCAAAGAAGATGTTTTTACCTCCGTACATATTGAAGAGTTCAGTCTTGAGGCAAGGGAAACAAAGCTCGGCCCCGAGGAGATCACCCGTGACATCCCGAATGTCGGTGAAGAAGCATTAAAGAACATTGATGAGAGCGGCATTATCAGAATAGGCGCGGAAGTAAAGCCCGGCGACATCCTTGTCGGCAAGGTAACTCCCAAGGGAGAAACGCAACTGACCCCTGAAGAGAAGCTTTTGCGGGCAATATTCGGTGAAAAAGCCGAAGAAGTTAAAGAGAGCTGTTTGTATGTTCCGCCGGGGATTGAAGGAACGGTAGTTGACGTAAGGATATTTTCCCGGAAAGGGACCGCGAAAGACGAGCGGGCTAAAAGCATAGAAGAAGAAGACATCCAGAGACTGCAACGCGATCTGGAGGAAGAGACAAGGATTTCCAAAGAAGAAAAGTTCAGGAAATTAAGAGGCCTCCTCATCGGGAAACCGGTTTTAGAGGATTTGAAAGATTATAAATCAAGAGAAGTTATTTGTCATAAGGGCAAAAAACTGACGGAAAAGCATATTGAAAGGGTCAAAGACGAACATCTTATGCGCATCAAGCTCGAAGACTCCGGTGTGCGTGCAAAGATGGAAGCAATAAACCATGACGCCAATCACTATGCCCGTAGTCTTGAATCGAGATACGACGAATTAATTGAAAGAGTTAAAAAAGGCGACGAACTGCCGCCGGGAGTAAACAAGGTTGTAAAAACATATATTGCAATGAAGCGGAAAATGCAGATTGGCGACAAGATGGCGGGCCGTCATGGAAATAAAGGTGTTGTAGCAATGGTCATGCCTGAAGAAGATATGCCTTATCTGCCTGATGGAACGCCTGTTGATATTGTTCTTAACCCTCTTGGTGTTCCCTCAAGAATGAATGTCGGGCAGGTACTGGAGACCCATTTAGGCTGGGCAGCCAATGAATTGGGTATCCTGGTTGCAACGCCTGTCTTTGAAGGCGCAAAAGAGATAGAGATAAAGGACCTCCTGAAAAAAGCGAAACTGCCCTCAACCGGTCAGATCACGTTGTTTGACGGAAAAGCAGGAGAACCTTTTGATAAACCCGTTACCGTCGGATATATGTACATGTTGAAACTTCATCATCTTGTTGATGATAAGATCCATGCCCGCTCTATCGGGCCTTATTCGCTCGTTACCCAGCAACCCCTCGGCGGCAAAGCGCAGTTCGGAGGGCAGAGGCTTGGAGAAATGGAAGTATGGGCGCTGGAAGCATATGGAGCGTCCTATACCCTCCAGGAATTTCTGACCGTGAAAAGTGACGATGTTACGGGGAGGGCGCGTATGTATGAGGCCATTGTGAAAGGTGACGCAACCCTTGAACCGGGAGTGCCGGAATCTTTCCATGTATTAATAAAAGAGCTCCAGAGTTTAGGACTCGACGTAGAGCTTCTGGAGAAAAAGAGCAAGGGGGAGTAGTTTGACCGAAGATATTTATTCTATTTTTCAGAGGCCTAAGGATCCGACAGAGTTCGAGGCAGTGCGGATAAGGCTTGCCTCGCCGGAAAAAATAAGGGAATGGTCGTATGGAGAAGTAAAAAAACCTGAAACGATAAATTACCGTACTTTCAAGCCTGAAAGGGACGGACTTTTTTGCGCAAAGATTTTCGGGCCGATAAAGGACTGGGAATGCATCTGCGGCAAATACAAGAGGATGAAGCACCGCGGCGTCGTATGCGATAAATGTGGAGTCGAGGTCATCCAGTCCAAGGTCAGGCGCGAGCGCCTGGGACATATAGAGCTCGCTACCCCTGTTGCACACATATGGTTTTTAAAGGGTCTCCCCAGCAGAATCGGCACTCTGCTTGACATGACTATGAGGTCGCTTGAAAAGGTCCTCTACTTTGAAAGTTATGTGGTCATTGACGCCGGCGATACTCCTCTCAAGGAAAAGGAATTACTGACCGAAGAGGAGTATAAAAAGAAGACGTCCGAATTCGGATCCAAATTCAAGGCCGGCATGGGCGCCGAAGCGATCAGGGAACTCCTGAGAAGGTGTGATCTCAATGAACTCTATATTGAACTGAAGACTAAAATAAGCGATGCGGTATCTATCGGCGTTAAGAAAAAACTCACAAAACGGCTTAAGGTTGTTGACGCCTTCAGAAAGTCCAGCAATAAACCTGACTGGATGATTATGGACGTTATCCCCGTTCTGCCGCCGGACCTCAGGCCGCTTGTGCCTCTGGAAGGAGGACGGTTTGCCACATCGGACCTTAATGATCTGTACCGAAGGGTCATAAACAGAAACAACCGGTTGAAACGGTTGATGGAGCTCAAGGCGCCGAGCGTCATTATAAAAAATGAAAAAAGGATGCTGCAGGAGGCTGTCGACGCCCTTTTTGACAACGGCAGGAGAAGCAGGGTACTGAAGACCACAACAAAGAGACCGTTAAAATCCCTGAGCGATATGATTAAGGGAAAACAGGGCCGCTTCAGGCAGAACCTCCTTGGCAAACGCGTTGATTATTCGGGAAGGTCCGTCATCGTTGTCGGTCCGGACCTGAAGCTGCATCAGTGCGGTCTGCCAAAAAGAATGGCCCTGGAGCTTTTTAAGCCGTTTATTTTCAACAAGCTCGAAGACAAAGGATATGCAACCACAATAAAGGCGGCAAAAAAGCTTGTAGAAAAGGAGAGTCCTGAAGTTTGGGATGCGCTTGAAGAAGTTATCAGGGAGCACCCGGTACTTCTCAACCGTGCTCCGACTCTGCACAGACTCGGCATACAGGCATTTGACCCGATTCTCGTTGAAGGAAAGGCAATAAAATTGCATCCCTTAGTTTGCACTGCTTTTAATGCCGACTTTGACGGCGACCAGATGGCTGTGCATGTTCCCCTTTCGATAGAGGCGCAAATAGAAGCAAGGGTGCTGATGATGTCGGTCAATAATATCCTTTCACCTGCAAACGGCAGACCGATAGTCGTTCCGACCCAGGATATGGTGCTTGGTATTTATTACCTTATGAAAGAAAAGAACGGCGCGAAGGGTGAACGAAAGCAATATACGGCTGAAGAGATCCACAAGATCAAAGATCCTTCCGAAAAACTAAAGGCATTGGTAAACGGGAAATTTTTAAGCCCTAAAGACGTCCGGATAGCCTATGATTCCGGACAGTTAAGCGAACATGCGCGGATAGAAGTAAAAATTGACGGAGAGTATGTCGAGACAACGGTAGGCAGGATAATCTTTAGCGAAATAGTGCCTGAAAGTATTCCTTTTTCGATGATCAATAAAGAAATGACCAAGAAGGAATTAGGCAAATTTATAGATTTTCTTTATAAAAAGACCGGGAAACGGGAGAGTGTCGTATTTCTCGATAGTCTTGAGCAGCTCGGTTTCAAGTATGCAACCAAATCCGGGGTTTCCATATCCATGGCCGATATGCATATACCTTCAAAGAAAGCCGAGCTCATCCGTGATGCCGAACTGGAAGTTGTTGAAGTCCAGAAACAGTATGCAGACGGACTTATTACCCATGGCGAGCGATATAACAAGGTTATTGACATATGGGCCAACGTTACTGAAAAGGTTGCTGATGAGATGATGAAAGAGCTCGGAGCGGAAGAAGGGAAGACCTTTTCCGAGGAAGAGTTGAAAGAACGAAGGGATTTCAACAGCATTTTCATGATGGCGGATTCAGGGGCGAGAGGAAGCACTGCACAGATACGACAGCTTGCCGGAATGAGGGGATTGATGGCGAAACCCTCGGGTGAGATTATCGAAACGCCCATTACGGCAAACTTCAGGGAAGGGTTGACGCCTTTGCAGTACTTTATTTCGACCCACGGCGCAAGAAAAGGTCTTGCCGACACGGCCCTGAAGACCGCAAATTCAGGGTACCTTACCAGAAGGCTCGTCGATGTTGCCCAGGACGTAATCGTTTATGAAGATGACTGTGGAACAACAGACGGCATTAATGTAACATCGCTCGTAGAAGGCGGTGAGATCATTCAGCCTATCGAGGAGAGACTTCTCGGAAGAACAGCCATAGAAGATATAAGAGACCCGCTTACAAAAGAAATTATAGTCAAGAAGAACCAGGATATTGATGAGGAACTGACACAGAAAGTTGTTGATGCAGGAGTTGACAGGGTCAAAATTCGGTCCGTCCTTACCTGTCAGTCCAAGTTCGGTGTTTGCATCAAGTGTTATGGCAGGGACCTTGGCCGCGGTGAACTTGTTGAAAAAGGCGAGGCAGTCGGCATTATAGCGGCACAGTCTATCGGCGAACCCGGGACCCAGCTCACAATGAGGACATTCCACATCGGGGGAGCCGCGTCCAAGATTGTTGAGCAAACAGTGCTTGAGGCCAAGAACTCCGGGATCATTAAATTTATTAATATAAACACGGTTAAAAACAGGGAAGGCCTTCTTGTTGTTATGAACAGGAACGGAAGCATTGCCGTCGTAGACTCAAAGGGAAGAGAAAAAGAAAAATACTCGGTTGTCTATGGCGCTAAATTAACGGTCAAAGAAGGCCAGAAGGTTGAGATAGGGCATAAACTTGTTGAATGGGACCCCTATTCAATGCCTATCCTGACGGAATTAGGCGGCAGAATAGCCTATGGTGATATAGTCGAAGGCACTACCGTAAAAGAAGAGGTTGATGAAGTAACCGGCCTCTCTCACAGAGTTATTATCGATTATCCGGCTAATATGAGGCCCAGGTTATCCATAAAAGATGAACATGGGAGAGCTACCCTTAAGATCCCCGGAACTACCGTTCTTGCGAGATATCTCCTTCCCGCCGGCGCTCATATCATTGTAGACAGGAACGACATGGTATACCCCGGAGACATACTTGCAAAAATACCAAGGGAAACGACAAAAACAAAGGATATTACAGGCGGTCTGCCGAGGGTTGCCGAACTCTTCGAGGCAAGACGTCCGAAGGAACAGGCCATTGTTACCGAAATAGACGGAATGGTGGAATTCAGAGGCGCCCATAAAGGAATGCGCGTTGTAGTAGTCAAGGGCGGCGATGAAGTGAGAGAATACCTTATCCCAAAGGGAAAACATTTAGGCGTCCACGAAGGCGACTGGGTGAGAGCCGGCGAGCCCTTGATGGATGGAGCAGTCAACCCGCACAATATCCTTGATATTCTCGGGCCGCAGGAACTTCAGAGATATCTTGTTGATGAGGTGCAGAAGGTCTACAGGCTGCAGGGTGTTACCATCAATGACAAACATATAGAGACCATTGTCAGACAGATGATGAAAAAGGTCAGGGTTGAGGACCCCGGCGACACTAATTTCCTCATAAGCGAACAGATCGACAGGAAGATGTTCCAGGACGAGAATGCAAAGGTAAAGGCACAAGGCGGAAGGCCTGCCCAGGGCAAGCCGTTATTACTCGGTATTACAAAGGCTTCTCTTACAACAGACAGTTTTGTCTCCGCAGCCTCCTTCCAGGAGACCACAAGGGTCCTCACCGAGGCGGCGATCAGCGGGTCCGTGGATGAACTCAGAGGGCTCAAAGAGAATGTCATAATGGGAAGAGTAATCCCCGCAGGCACCGGCACGCCGCGATACAGGAATACCTTTGTACATAGGGAAATACAGCCTCCTTTTGTAGAGGCAAGTATTGAAGAATAAGATATATTAAAGTAACGGCTGTTATAATAAAAAGCCCTGCAATTTATAAGCAGGGCTTTTTACATTCAATTCAAAAAAGAACGCGAATGAAATTTATTGCTGACGCCATGCTCGGGAGGCTGGCAAGGTGGCTCAGGTTTTTGGGGTTTGATACCTTGTATTATCCCGATATCCAGGACGGCAGACTTATCAGTATCGCCAGGGAAGAAGACAGATATATTCTGACAAGGGACACACGCCTGATTCAGATAAAAGGACTGAAGGGTTATCTGCTTATTCATTCGAACAACACGCTTCAGCAACTGATTGAGGTAATCGGGACATTGCAATTGAAACAATTTCGATTGCCCGGTAGATGTGTAGCCTGTAACGGTCTGCTCAAAATAGTGCCGGACAAGAATGAGGTTAAGGATTCCGTGCCTGAATATGTTTTTCTGAGTTTTAACATGTTTTCAATATGCCCTGAATGTGGCAGGGTTTACTGGGAAGGGTCACATACCAGGCATTTTAATGAGATGCTTGAGAAGATTAAGCATCTCCATGACAACCCCTTGACTTAACCCTGCTTTTTTGTGTTAACATAAATAATTAAGTATAATATATAAAAAAGATTGGAGAAAAGAAACACTATGCCGATTTTTGAATATAGCTGCAAGGATTGCAATGAGTATTTTGCATTGCTTCAATGGGGGGGGTCTGATGAGGAAGTTGCATGCACGAGATGCGGCTCTAAAAATGTAAAGAAACAGCTTTCAAACTTCAGTTGCTCCTGTTCGATTGACTCCGGTTCTTCATACGGGGGGCCGTCCTCCGGGTTCAGCGGCGGCTGAAGACCTTCAGGCTGCTAAACCTTGCGTTTAGCCTGTAAATAAGCAAATCAAAACTGGTGATTCTTTAAAGTTGCCATTGGGCGGGGCAGAGCGACGTGGCAACTTAAGGCCTTCCTGCAGGGAAGCTCAGTCTCCGAGGATTGCCTTGATGTTTGCAAAGAACTTCTTCGCGTAAACCTTTTCCTGGTCGGGGTCAAATTTCTCGAACCTGTCAATCCTTTTGATCGCTTCCTCAGGGACCTCTTCCAGAAACCTGGAAGGAACTGAAAACTTTTCCTTTCCGTACTTTAATCTGTGCTCCGTGCAGGTGATGTAAAGTTCATTCATCGCCCTCGTTATCCCGACATAGAATAGCCTTCTTTCCTCCTCTATCTCTTCAGCCATGCTCGAAGATTTTTTATGGGGCAGTATGTCTTCCTCCACCCCGGCGATAAATACTACGGGGAATTCCAGACCCTTGGACGAGTGGAAGGATATGAGGGTGACGCCCCGCCCGCCCTTTTCCTCCTCTTTTTCATTCACAAGGTCGGCGAGCGCCATTGTTTCCAGAAACCCGTGAAGAGAAGGCGATTCCTCTCCGGATTCAAAGCGGGCCATGGAATCTATGAACCCATCAATATTTTCTAACCTCCTGAATGCCGCCTCCGGGGTCTTATACAGTTCAGTGATGTAATCCCTGTAATTGATTTCCTCGATCAGCGCTTTAAGGGTCTTGCCCATTCCCGGAACTTTTCTGAACATATCCCGGTAACGGTTGATCAACCCGAAAAGGGCCCCGGCAGAGGCAGCCGCTTTTTGGCCGAGACCGGATATCCCGGATGCTTTTCCGAAGGCATCAAGAAGACTTAGCGAATTGGACCGCTGAAAATCCGAAAGCGCAGTCAGAGCTGAAGGCCCCAGTCCCCTCCTGGGCGCATTAGCGGCCCTCAGAAGGCTCAGATCGTCGGAGGGGTTTGCAATGATCTTGAGATAGGCCGCAAGGTCCTTGATCTCCTTATGTTCGAAATAGCTCGTTCCGCCCACAACGGAGTACGGGATCCGCCGGCTTCTCAGCGCTTCCTCAAAGGGTCTCGAAAAAATATTCGCCCTGTAAATAACCGCGAAATCTTCATAAGGTATATTTCTCTCGAACTTTATCATCGATATTCTCTCGACCACCCACTCCGCCTCGCCCTCGGTATCGGTCGCTTTATAAACATTGACCTTAGGGCCGTCGCCCCTTTCGGTCCATAAAGATTTTTCCATTCTCTTACCGTTATTTTTTATCACTCCGTTTGCCGCTTTAAGAATATGGCCGAAGGAGCGGTAGTTCTGCTCAAGCCTCACCGTCACCGTTCCAGGGAAATCTTTCTCAAAATCGAGGATGTTGCCGAGGTTGGCGCCCCTCCATCCGTAGATAGACTGGTCGTCGTCCCCGACAACGCAGAGATTCTTCCTTTCACCTGCAAGCAGTTTGATGAATTCATACTGAACGCGGTTCGTATCCTGATACTCGTCGACCATGATATGCCTGAACCTCTCCCTGTATTTTTCGAGGACTTCGGGATGTTCTCTGAAGAGCTTCAGTGTGAGCAGAAGGAGGTCATCGAAGTCGAGGGCGTTTAGCGACTTCAGCGCCTCGTGATACCTGGGGTAAAGCATCGCCGAGACCTCTTCGATGGGATCATCAGATGGGGCGGCACAGGACGGAGCGAAATCGTTTTTCGACCTGCTGATCCTCTCGAGTATAGATTCAGCCTTGAAACTCTTGTCATGGAATTTGATATCCGACAGAATATTCCTGAGGAGTGAAACCTGATCGGAGGTATCGTAGATAGTGAAGTCCTTACCGTAACCAAGGTGTCCGATCTCGCGCCTCAGTATCTTTAGGCAGAGGGAATGAAAGGTCGAGATAACAGGCGTTCCGTTTCCGCCCCCTGCCATGTATTTTACCCTTCCCTTCATCTCTCTGGCAGCCTTGTTCGTGAAGGTGACCGCCAGGACGGACCCGGCCCTGACGCCCGTGTGTATCAGGTACGCGGTCCTTGTGGTTATTACCCTTGTCTTTCCCGAACCCGCGCCGGCGAGGATTAAGAGCGGCCCTTTGGTATGCATGACCGCCTCCTTCTGCCTCGGGTTGAGACGCTCTATTTCTCCGTATATATCCATCAATATTTCCTTTCAGGTTCTTTTTCTGAAAAATGAGTACGGCAACAAGTTCACTCCGGAGGGAGACTTATTATGACCGGCAGGATGCCGGAGAAACGCATTCAGATAATCTATATTATCGTTCTGCCGGCAATAAGGCAACCCGAATATTTTCGCACTTTAAGGGAAATCGTATATAATTAATCTAAAGGTTTTTAAAGGGTTCAATTAAGTTTGCTTGAGAGGTGACGGTAAATGTCGGAGATCAATAAAAGACTGGAAGAAATATCAGACAAAATGAGCGAACACATTCTAACCGTAAAAGGCACTCTTGAACTATTAGATGCATCCGTTTCAGAGGATGATTTGCACGGTCTTGTTCTCAAGGCTATCGGGAGAATGGAGAAGATTCAGGGATTATCCGACGAATTGTTTGCGGTATTAGAAAAGTTGCTGGAGAAAATGGGTGAAACAAAAGACGGCAAAGAGGCTTAACAGATCGGTTGCATAATGAAATGAAAGGTAGATATGATAAAAAACCTTTTAAACGCGACAAAAGATAATCCATATACACCTGACGGCACTTTAAACCTAAAATGCCTTGCAGATAAAGGCATATCGAACAGTGTTAAAAGTGCATTAAGGAGTCGCCTAAAAGCTTTTTTATCATATCTACCTTTCAAATTAAAGATCTATTATTCAATGTTTAGATTAACCCAAACATTGAATAATATGGATCATGTCTGGTAGGATGCAACTTGCGGATTATTGCATCTTTAAGATGCAAATACTTTATGGAATGAGGTAAGGATGAAAACGAAGACAATCGCAAAGCAGGTAAAGAAAGTCGAGAAGGAAGTTGCCAGGCAGGTAAAAAGCGTAAAAAAAGATGTTGCCAAACAAGTGAAGAATGTTAAGAAAAAGGTTGTTAAGAAGGCACAGGCAGTAAAAAAAGATGTTGCCAAACAAGTGAAGGATGTCAAGAAAAAGGTTGTTAAGAAGGCGCAGGCTGTAAGGAAAACGGTTGCCAGGCAGGCAAAGGTTGTAAGGAAGCTGGTTTAAAAGTTAAAAGGGCGGTATGACAAATATATTTTTTGTACTTACTGCGATATTTCTTACCTCCTGTATCTTGCGGAGTTGTTCGAGGTAAGAAGAGACCGTTTGCGGAGATTTCTGGTAATAGGCCAGCCTGTATAGCGCTTTTATATGGTCGTTTTCCACATTAAATATCTCGAGGTTTACGTTTTTAAATACCGAAGAGATTGAGTGGGTAATGCCGGAAATATCGTCCGTTTCTATTTTCATATATATCATGTTTTCTATCGGTTTATTTTTTCTGAACTTGACGGAGAAAAATTTTTCTTCATCAAGTTCTTCCGCTTTTTTGCAATTGCCGGTATGTACAACAAACCTTGTCCTGACTAAAATGCCTTTATAAGGCGCATTGTTCAGGGTGGGCACACAAAAAGGGCAGGAGAGATAATTATCATCCAGAAAATCAAGCTCTATGGGAAAGCCTTTCTGACTCGAAGAAAAGAAATTCCATACCTTTAAAAAAGACTCTTCCTTCTTCCGCAATGTGGAAATCTTCTCTCCGTCAATCAACCGAAGTTCGAGTAATAGTTTCTCTGCTTCCGGAACGGCGCGGAGGACCCCTATGACCTTTTCCTTAAGGTCCTTCTCAACCGGACAAATCTTATCCAGCTTTTCCCAGAACTCATTCCGGTCTATATGAAAAGTGAACAGCAGCTTTTCCAGGTAGTCTTTTGCGATATTGAACAACGCCTCTGCCTGAGCATTCTCAAAGTATTTTTTCAGCACCCTGTTTGCTTTGGTAGTTACACACTTTTTAAGAAATTCCTCGGTAGCTGTAACGGTGTTTTTTGTATATATCTGCACTACATTTCCGTTCTGCAACTCATGCCCCAATCCTACCCTTATACCGTCGACTACTCCATAATCCGCTTTTAATCCGAGATCCGAATGTATCTTAAACGCAAAATCAAGGACCGTAGAGCCTTTCTTGAGCTCGATAATGGTCTTCCCGTCTTTTGCAAAAACCTGCATGTCATCTTTTTCTATAAAGGGAATTAACGTATTAACATCCATAAAATTGGTTTCGTTTACCAGATATTCCTGTAGGTGCTCCATTAGTTTCCTGTTGATCGTAGTGTCTTTGCTAAAACTGCCGTATACAAGAATGCCTTTTCTGTTGAATTCGTTAAATCTGTCGGTCGTAATCAGCAGCGGAAGCTTAACGCCGTCCACTACAACCGTATAACTAATCCCCCTGAAATTATTAAACATAGGGACGGATATGTTATCTTCAATATTGCCCGCCACCTTGTAGCTGCTGTTTATAAGCCACATCATTTTATAAGCATTCTCGACGGAATCGACTACAAATTTGAATAGTAAAACATTGGGGATATGCATAAACCTGTAATCCCTTATATCGAGAAACGGTTTCCACTGGACCCTGATCTTCTTTATTCGCACGTCATTTTCATGACATCTTTCAAGAATGGTCATCTTGAAAATATCGATAACCTGGGCCGCTTCTTCCCGGATTTCCCCGAGTCTTGCAGAGAATAAATTGAATTTGTCCGGATGCAGAAATGATGCGCAAAGATGTTCTATTTCATTTGCAATGTCCAAAAGACACAGCCTTATGCAGAGTTTATGATAAATATCCATGGACTCATTGGCGATAACTAACCGCTTAGCGGCGGAGAGATGCTCCAATGTTCTCAGATTATGCAGTCTGTCAAAGATTTTAATGTAGGCAACTCTTGGATTGTTGATGGTATGTGAAAAGAATTTGTCGTATGACTCATCTTTATGTTCTTTTATCTTTGTCAGTCCCTCGACGGTCTCTGCAACCTCTTCTCCGAACAATCCCGAGATTTCATCACTGCCGATTTTAGCGTCTTCGATGACGTCATGGAGCAGGCAACTGTCGATTGAAACCTTGTCTACCATGCCGTTTTCCGCGGCAATAAGCGCTACATTTAAAGGATGGAATATGTAAGGCTCTCCGCTTTTACGCCACTGGTCTTTATGCGCCGACGAAGCATATTCAACGGTCCTGTTGACGTCCTCGTATATTTCGGAATACGCTCTATGTCCCTTAACAATAGTGCGCGCTTCGTGCTCGGCAATGTTAAGGGCTATTTTTTCGATTAACTTTTTTTGCAGAACTATATCCTCATCCATACCGTATCCTTAAAATGACAAACTAAAGCATAAACCATTGCAACAAAGTTCGCTATGAATAATCCGGGTCAATTTTGTCGGCATTATTTTTACGGGGTCCCAACCGGACTTTTTTATATTATTATATATTATGACGTAATCTTGTACAAAATCAGCAGGCAAGTAAAGATGTCACGCCCTGCAAATTGAGTTCGGTATTTCCTGGGGATTTAAGGAACGGAGGCATTTTATATTGAGGGATTTGTTTGGTGCCGAAGGCGGGATTTGAACCCGCACGGGTTACCCCACACGCCCCTCAAACGTGCGTGTCTACCAGGTTCCACCACTTCGGCACAAGATGATTATGTTACAACAATAACAGACAGGTTTTCAAGGTGCATATAAAGTTTAAAGTTTTATTCAATCAGCTTTTTGTTAATTTTTATTTTTAAGGATTTTTTATAGCCTTCAATGAATGATTTTAAGGCCTTCCCTTTTTTGTCTCCCATCATGGCCTGCCTTATCATATCCGCTGCCTGTTCATTGCCGGAGGGCTGGGGCAGTTGTATATCCAGGGCTGTGGCGTCAACGGACAATTCAATTAGCCGCCTCATTTTTTCAAAGGTCAGTTCCTGCCTTTTCATATTTTCGAAAACCTCCGGGGTTATCCTGTTCAGTCTCAACCTGTTGATGTATACATCCCTGTCAAAAACCCCGTTCTTTAAAAAGGCCCGCTCACTGGAGATGGAATCCTGAAGCTCTTCGTCGCTTACGCTGATACCAGCTTCTTTTGAAGCTATCAGAAGGACCTTTTCATCCATGAGGGAATCCAGGACTTTTTCTTTAAGATCTTTCTGCATTTTCTCATTAAAGGCGTCTTTATAGACCTCTTTATAAAAACGGAATGTCCTGTCATAGGCTTTCCAGTATTCCTCAACGGTAATCTTATGTTGCCCCACTTCAGCGACAACCTCTACGCTGCCGGTTTTGTCCACGGTGCCTACGCCCCAGAAAACGAACGTTATAATGATAATAAAAAAAAGCACATAAAAATATTTTGCATGCTTGCGCATCGCCTTTAGCATCTATTAATACCTCCGTATAAAATAATCATTCAGGATGTCTCCATGGTCAAAAGCAATCCGTCCGTGGAGATTGCCTTTACTGCAAATGCCAATCTCCCTGGCAGGTAGAGGATTCCGGCGGTTAAGGCCGGACTTCAAAATCCAACTCTACATCTCTTTCAGGAACAATGGTTGAAACGGCATGTTTGTAAATAAGCGACTGGGAAATATCTTTCACAAGGATTACGAAATTATCAAACCCTTTTATCACGCCTTTCAACCTTACACCGTTAGTAAGATAAATGATTACAGGAGTCTTGTCCCTTCTTAACTGGTTCAGATAGGTGTCCTGAAGGTTCAGACTTTTTGTGGGATTGCTCATACATGCGCTCCTTTAAGTAGTTTCATTCTAACATAAATTATTTCTCTCAATATTGCAAGGCTTTCAGGAGATTTGCATGTTATACCCGGTTTCTATAATATCACAAACACGATCAAGGATTAGCGAATTGTCGGAGATTCCCGTTATATCGACCCAGGAAATGCCCTCTTCTTTCCTGAACCATGTGAATTGTCTCTTGGCATATCTTTTAGATCCCCGCTTTATGAGTCTGACAGCTTCATCGCGGGGAATCCCGCCCTGAAGATACATTGCGATCTCTTTGTAACCGATAGCCTGCATCGAAGGCAACGGAGACACGGAGGAGGCTTCTATCAGGTGTAAAACATTTTTCACCTCTTCCTCAAGGCCGTTCGCTATCATTTCATCGACACGCTTCTCTATAAGGCTGTAAAGCTCTTTTCTGTCTCTTGAGAGGCCGATCTTAATGAATTCGTAAGGAAGCGGCTGTGTAAACCGTTTCTGCATATCGGAAATGTTCGAGGCGCTTTTCAGGGAAACCTCCAGTGCCCTTATAATCCTTCTTGTATCATTCGGCGTTATCTTCCCTGCAGCCTCGGGGTCAAGCTCTCCGAGATACATATAAAGCGAGCCGTTTTCAGCCTTTTCTCTGTCGAGCAGACTTTCCCGCAATGACCAGTCTGCGGAAGGTCCGCTGAAAATACCCCGTGTCATTGCCTTGATATACAAACCTGTGCCTCCCACAACAATCGGGATTTTCCCTTTCCGGTGAAGCCCTTCAATAATGGGAACAACCGCATCAATATATTTACCCGTACTATAAGACTCCCGGGGTCCAACTATATCTATCATGTGATGTTTTACCATGGCCCTTTCATCGGGAGTCGGTTTTGCAGTTCCGATATCCATATGCCTGTAAATCTGCATGGAATCGGCGCTGATTATATCCGTACCAAGCTTTTTTGCAAGCAGGAGCGAGACGCCTGTCTTCCCGACGCCGGTTGGGCCGAGGATTATAATGACCTTGTTCATTTCCGTTTGAACATCTTCTTCAGATCGTCTAAGGAAAAGAAAAGTCTTGTGGGTCTTCCATGGGGGCACTGGTCGGGGTGAGCGGTCTTTTCAAGGTCGGCAATTAGTGCGGAGACCGCTTCCTGATTTAATATCCGTTTCCCTCGTACCGAACTGTGGCAGGCAATACGTGCGGCAAGGGCTTCTTTGAGGGATTTGTCGGGAGCAATGCCTTCGCGGATGCACGAGGCTATATCAGAGAGGATCCCCCTCAGATCGGCCTCTTCCAGAGCATCCGGCAGTGAGCGGACAATGACCGTATCATGTCCGAAATCGTCTGCCTCAATGCCGAAATCCGCGAGAAGATTGTTGTTTTCAAGGATGACTCTGTATTCATTGTGAGATAACTTTACCTGTCTTGGGAACAGGAGCTGGTGGGCATTCAGGTTTATGCCTTTGAGGAATCTTTCATAGAGGACCCTTTCATGGGCGGCGTGGTGGTCTATTAATGTTAGACCGCCTTTGCCGGACATAGCGACGAAGGTGTCTCCGAGATAGATGAACGGTATCGACGGCGTATAAGGAAAATCCAGCGGTTCGGCGATCATTTGAGTTTGTGGGACAAAGGACGACGGTTGAAAAGACGAATACTCTGCCGGGAACGGTTTGGAAGAACACGTATCAGCCGGTTCAAGAAACTGCCCGGTATATTCAACCCTGTTGCCTCTCACCGCTTCGCCGATGCTTGCGGACACCAGACGATAAACAGGTTCTTTATCTTCAAACCTTACCTCACGCTTTGCCGGATGGACGTTGAAATCCACTTTACGGGGGTCAATTTCAAGACAGACAAAGAAGACGGGATGCCGGTCGTGGGGAAGAATCCCCTCATATGCTTTATATACTGCTGAAGAAATGGCATAGTCTTTTACGGGCCTCGAATTTATAAAGATGAACTGATGGGATTTCATATTCCTGAAGTTATCGGTTTTTGAGACAAAGGCGGTCATCGTGACGCCTTCTATACCTGCAGAGACCTCTATCAGCCCGTTCAGGAACTCATCACCGTAAACCTGTAGAATACGTTCTTTCACGCCTGAAGCTGCCGGAAGGTTTATGGTTTCCCTGTTGTCCGTTATAAGCCTGAAGCCTATATGGGGGTGAGACAGGGCCTCTTTTGTAACGGTATCTATTATATGAAAAAGCTCGGTGTTGTTCGATTTCATGAACTTTTTTCTTACAGGGGTGTTGAAGAATATGTCCCTTACCTCGATGGATGTCCCTGCCGAAGGCGAATCTTTAATCTCTTTTACCTCGCCCCCTGCTATTTCAACGGATATTCCGCTGACAGAGTCTTTCAATCCCGTGATGATCTTCACTTTGGAGATGGATGCAATGGAAGGGAGGGCCTCGCCCCTGAAGCCCATTGTTTTGATATTGAACAAATCATCTTCAGTGGAAAGCTTGCTTGTGGCATGACTTTCAAAGCAGAGGAGCGCATCTTCCCTGTCCATACCGGACCCGTTGTCGGACACTCTCATGAGACGTTTACCTCCATAGAGAACGTCTATGCTTATATCCGTACTCCCCGCATCTATGGAGTTCTCTATGAGTTCCTTAACGACTGAAGCAGGTCTTTCCACGACCTCCCCTGCTGCAATCTTGTTCCTTAAATCAGGAGGAAGGATTTTTATCAGCGGCATATGACATTTTAACCCAAATCCGGCGGGTAAGCAAAGGACCTTAAAGAAGACTGGAGAAGTTCCGCGCCTGACTCGCTAAAATATCCCTGAAATTTGATATACTGTTACGGATAATTGAACTATGGGAAGCTGTCCGTGGAAAATTATGAAATCTCAGCTTTCTGCAAGAGACTATGAAAGCAGAAGATAAAATTTATAACGATCTGACCTTTTTCACGAACGAACCGGGCGCTGCCATCCTTGACAGATTCAAGAAGACCCTGAAAGACGTCCAGTTTTTTGATATCCTCGTCGGCTATTTCCGGACAAGCGGCTTTTTCAGACTGTACAACTCCTTTGAAACAATAGAGAAAATAAGAGTCCTTGTCGGCATAAATGTCGACAAGATGACATTTGAGGCTAACGGTGTTGATAATATGCGAGAAGAATTTGACTCTCACTTTATTACTTTGAAAGAAATTGAGTCAGGGAACTATAACGTTTTATTGGTAAATCGCATCTCTTGAACTTCATATAGCTTAACTCTCCAGTGCGACTCGAATATTAATCAGGGGTTATCTTGCTGAACTTTGCTCCCTTGACAGACAGACCTCCCATCAAACCTTTTTGATCAAACATAAAACCTGCAACCGGGTGTTGGCTGCGCAGAGTCTCGACAGAGACATCAGCCCCCGCATCTATAATGGTGACCTCGGCGTCAACGCCAGCCTCCCAGCCTTCGCTGGTGCGGAACTTTTTCATCGCTTCATCGGTCATAAAGAGTATTACCATATC
>Ga0315283_10001800_pt1 | contig 17516 bp, 19 predicted proteins | sample YL17G09_0_MG_FD_204541 | JGI IMG/M metagenome (GOLD analysis project Ga0315283, IMG submission 204541) | Sediment microbial communities from Yellowstone Lake, YNP, Wyoming, USA - YL17G09_0 | ecosystem: Environmental > Aquatic > Freshwater > Lake > Sediment | place: USA: Wyoming | collected... | reverse complement strand
TTCGTCACCCACCCCGCCAGTCCCAGCAACCTGGCCTGATCCCGGGTATAGGCCCTGAAATAGACCCCCTGGACCCAACCGTGGACAACCACCTGGGCCGATATCTTATCCATAGGCGCTCTCCTTAGGTGCTTATTCCAAATATCAATCTCAGAATTTATCCCTAACAATTGATGGACAAGTTGGGATTTATAAATCCGAAATTCGAAGCACGAAATCCGAAACAAGCACGAAGGTCCAAAATCCAAATGATCAATAAAAACGTTTCAAAATTTGGATTTCGAACTTCTAACCAAAATTAAAATATCTTTGGACAGGAATATAAGGAACGAGGATCAAGTTTTTTTCTTCCATCTTCCATCTTCCATCTTCCCTCTCCTCCTTCGGCGCGTTCGGCGACCCCGCCCTACCGGTTTTATCCTTCCACTTCCAACAAATGGTTCAGGTCTTCTTCGCTCAGAATCGCCACCTTCAGATCCTGGGCCTTTTCCAGCTTCGACCCCGGTTCTTCCCCCGCCACCAGATAATGTGTCTTGGGACTGACCGAACCGGCCACCTTCCCGCCCAGGGCCTCAATTTTGGCTTTGGCCTCTTCCCGGGTGAAGCGGGTCAATCGCCCGGTCAGGACAAAGGTTTTGCCGGCCAGTGGTTTCAATCCGCCGGTCTTTTCGCCCTTCAGTTTGACCCCACACCGCAACAACTTGGCCACCACTTTTTGATTCTGGGGGTTGTCAAAGAAAGTCCGGACACTGCGGGCCACCTGGGGGCCGACTTCCCGGATGGATAGAAGCTCCTCTTCCGGGGCCGCGCTTAAAGTCTCCAGGGCGCCATAATTCCCGGCCAGGATGGCGGCCACATGCTCCCCCACGAAACGGATTCCCAGGGCATAAATAAACTTGCTCAAGGAGGATTGTTTGCTTCGTTCCAGGGCCTCCAGGAGATTTCCGGCGGATTTATCGGCCAGCCGTTCCAGCGGAACCAGGGCTTCCCTGGTCAGCGCGTACAGATCGCCATAGTCTTTGACCAGGCCTTTCTCCACCAGTTGATCGACCATTTTTCCCCCCAGGCCCTCGATGTCCATAGCCCCTTTGGAAGCGAAATGGCGGATCGATTCCTTGATCTGGGCCGAACAGTTGGGGTTGATGCAGCGGTGGGCCGCCTCCCCGGGAAGCCGGACCACCGGGGAACGGCAAACCGGGCAATCAGCGGGCAGACGAAAAGCCGTTCCTCGCCCCGGCCTCGCCCCGTCGACGACCTTGACCACTTCCGGGATCACCTCGCCGGCCCGTTGGATGATTACCGTATCTCCAATGCGAATGTCCTTGCGCTCAATCTCATCCTGGTTGTGCAGGGTGGCCCGGCTGACCTCCACCCCGCCCACGACCACCGGTTGGAGGATGGCCACCGGCGTCAAGGCCCCGGTCCGGCCCACCTGGACTTCAATATTCAAAATGCGGGTGGTTTCCTGGGAAGGTTGGAACTTGAAGGCCAGTGCCCAGCGGGGGCTGCGGGACTTGACCCCCAGTTCCGACTGCAAGGCCAGAGAATCCACCTTGATGACCACCCCGTCGATTTCATAGGGCAGGGAATGGCGGAGGTCCTCCATTTCCCGGCAGTAGGACCAGGCGGCCTCGATCCCTTTGACCCGCCGGGCCTGAGGGTTCACCGGCACTCCCCATTGGGAAAGGGCTGCCAGTATTTCCCCTTGGCCGTCAAAAGGAAGCCCAGCAAGCGCGCCCAGTCCGTAGGCATAGAAATAAAGGGGGCGTTGGGCCGTAACCCGGGGGTCCAACTGGCGCAGGGAACCGGCGGCGGCGTTGCGCGGGTTGGCAAAGGCCGGTTCCCCGGCCTCCAGCCGTTTCCGATTGAACTCCCGAAAATCCTTCAAGCGCAGGAAGACCTCGCCGCGAATCTCCAGACGAGCAGGCGCCGAGGTGTTCCCTGGCTGGAGACGCAAGGGGACGGCCGGAATGGTCCGCACATTCTGGGTCACATCTTCGCCCACAACCCCGTCACCCCGGGTGGCGGACCGGATCAGGAGGCCCTGTTCGTAAATCAGTTCAATGGCCAGCCCATCCATTTTAGGCTCCACAGTATAGGTGAAGTCCTCCGCCCGCTTGAGAAAACGTTTGATCCGCTCATCGAATTCCCGCACCTCTTCCCGGTTGAAGGCGTTTTCCAGGCTCAACATGGGCACCGTATGCGGTACGGTTTCAAACTTTTCCAAGGGACGGGCGCCCACTCGCTGGGTGGGGGAATCCGGGGTGATCAAATCGGGATATCGGGACTCGAGCCCCTCCAGTTCCCGCAACAGCCGGTCGTATTGGGCATCGGAGATCTCCGGGTCATCCAGGACGTAATACCGATAATTATGGTATTGGAGTTGGGTGCGAAGTTCGTTGAGACGGTCGGTTATCTGGCGATCCATTTTTTTATCATACTTTATTTGTTATTTCATTGCAATAATATACCATTTAAGATAAGTTATCTGCATGGAATTCACCCGTCTCCTGGAAATCGTGGGCGATGAGCCGGTTTTTGAAACCGGGTTGCTCCTGGCCGGCGCCCTGGATCCGTCCGCTGTTCGCCGGCAGTTGTCTCGCTGGACCAAAGCCGGAAAGCTATACCAGTTGCGACGCGGTCTTTACGCCCTGGCGCCCCCCTTCCAGAAAGTCAAACCGCACCCCGACCTGGTGGCCAATCGCCTCGTTCCCGGCTCCTATGTAAGTTTACAGTCGGCCCTGGCGCACTATGGCCTGATCCCGGAGGGAGTTCCGGTAACCACCAGCGTCACTACGGTCCGACCGGGGCGTTGGCCAACACCCTTAGGGGTTTATACCTATCGACATGTCAGCCCTAAACTGCTGTCGGCCTATCAACTGATCGACCTGGGAGGCGGCCAGAAGGCCTTCATGGCCACCCCGGAAAAGGCGCTGCTCGACCTGGTTTACCTGCAACCAGGGGGGGAGGCGCCGAAGTACCTGCAGGAGTTGCGTCTTCAAAACCTGGAGCGACTGAACCTGGAGATAATGCAAAGCCTGGCTGAACGAACCGGAAGTCCGAAAATGCGCCGGGCGGCCGCCTATTTGATGAAACTGGCCCAGGCCGAATCGCTGGACTACGAGCCGCTTTGAAAGAATATCTCCTCCAAATCCTCCGCACCGCCTCTTCCCCGGTTCAGGGGAGGAATGAGGTCCGGGAATATTTGCAGGCCAGAATTCTGGGTGTACTCCAGCGGGCCGGAATGATGATCCCCCTGGCCTTTCACGGAGGCACAGCCCTCCGTTTTCTTTTCAACGCCGCCCGCTATTCGGAAGACCTGGACTTTACCCTGGAACAGGCCGTTCCGCGGTATGACTTTCGATCCTGCCTTCAAGCAATTCAAACGGCCTTTCGCAATGAAGGCTACCTGCCGGAGCTTAAAGTCAACGACCGGAAGACCGTCCACAGCGCCTTTATCCGTTTTCGCGGCCTGCCCCACGAGTTGGGGCTCTCACCCCATCCGGAGGAAGTATTTGCCGTCAAGGTCGAGGTGGACACCCGCCCGCCGGCCGGCGCCATCCTGAAGACCAGCGTCGTCCGACGTCACCTGACCCTTCAACTTCAGCATCATGACCCGGCATCCCTTCTGTCGGGGAAGCTGCACGCCATTTTACAGCGACCCTACCTTAAGGGCCGTGACCTCTATGATCTGCTGTGGTATCTCAGCGATCCGCACTGGCCATCTCCGAACCTGGTCCTGCTTAACAACGCCCTGGAACAGACAGGCTGGGAGGGCCGACTCCTAAAAACGGATAACTGGCGTAATATCGTACGTCGGCGACTGCAAACCGTCCCCTGGGAACAAGTCCTAAACGATGTGGCGCCCTTTTTAGAGCCCAGCGCCGATCCCGGCCTCCTGACCCTGAATAATCTGTCGCGGGTCCTGGGGTGAACGTCCGCCGATTACCGATCTCTTTTTATAACACCTCCTTCATGAATATCAAGAATTAGACCGGGGGTCAATGATTAGCGATAAGGAAAAAAAAGTGGGTGGGTGGATAAAGACAGTATCTGGGTATAGGCGTGCGTGAGTATGTGAGTGCCTAAGGCTTATCATCCCCCGATACCCCTCACCTACCCCCACACTCACAAATCTTTCCCGCTCCGAGCGTCTTCCCTGTGATCACTATAAGTCTTGACAATAATACTTCCTGTTCATAAAATCAGTAAAACTGATTATACAGTATTTCAGAAAAGGAGGTTTTGATATGGCCACTACTATTCAAGTAAGACAACGCGGCACCTTGACCCTGCCGGCCCAAGTCCGTGATCGGTACCATATACAAACGGGCGACAGTTTTACCCTGGTGGACTTTGACGGGGTTTTGGTCCTGACGCCCATGGCGCCCCTCGTTCCGGAACTGGCCAGGGAAATTGAACGGGTACGTCAGGAAGCCGGCCTGAGCGTCAAGGAGATGCTGGATGACTTGCGCCGTCAACGCGAACGCTACACGACCGAAAAATACGGAAAAAAGAATGCCAAAGCTTAAGGTCTTCCTGGACGCGGACGTAATCTTTGCCGGCGCTGCGGCTCCGTCTGAACAGGGTGCCAGCCATACGCTGCTGAGGATGGGAGAATTGACCTTGTTGGATTGTGTCACTTCCCGGCAGGCCATAACAGAAGTGGAAAGAAATCTCGGAAAAAAACTCCCCGCCAAACTACCGGAGTTTCGGCTGCTGGTCAGCCGGTGTTTGAGGGTGATTTCCGACCCAGCGCCCGGCGACCTGCACGCCCATTCCACTGAGGCTGACCCCGAAGACCTCCCCTTACTCGTCGCGGCTATGCAAGAAAATTGTTCCTACCTGGTTACCTTCAATACCCGGCACTATTTTCCAAAATCCAATTCTATCCGGGTAGAAAAGCCCGGGGATTTCATCTTTACCGTCCGTCAACTCCTGGGACAAATGCCCGTTTAAAGACAATCAGAATTGAATATCCAATATCCAACAAGGAATATCCAATGTCCAAGTGGGTATTCACTTTCAATCTTTGTTTTTTTCGCTGTTTCCTTCATTCTTGGACATTCCTTGTTGGATATTGGATATTCAGCTTTTGTCTTCCGTCTCTTCTCTTCTTCAGCCCTCAACCTATTTCCCTTTAGCCCTGGTCGTCAAAGCTTGGGAGATCGCGGAGCGAAGCCCTTCCAATCCAAAGGGTTTGCTCAAAAACGCCTGGGGCCATTCGGGATGGTCGCCGGTCATCACCTCGACCTCATCGTATCCGCTGGACAGAATTACCGGGATATCGGGATTGATGTGGCGCAGGGCCGTCAAGGTCGCCCAGCCGTCCAGGCGGGGCATGGTCAGGTCCAACAGAACGCAACGGATTTCGTCCCGGTGCTGCCGAAACATCTCCGCCGCCTCATCGCCGTCTTTCGCCTCGAGCACGGAAAACCCAAGGCGCATAAGCATGGAGGCCGCCAGTTCACGAACTATTTCCTCGTCTTCGACCAGGAGCATCGTGCCCCCCTTAACCAACTCCGGCGCCTTGGCCGACCGGTCCGGCAGGCGGGAAACTTTTTGGTCGGACAACGGGAAAAAGACCCGGAAAGTGCTCCTCCGGCCCGGTTCGCTCTTCACCACGACGACCCCCCGGTGCGCCCGGACAATCCCCAGGACCACGGGCAGGCCCAGACCCCGGCCGGTAAATCGGGTAGTGAAAAAGGGATCGAAGATATTATCGATATCCTGATCCGCACCTGCCGCAGCAGGTGTCCGCCACTTCCAGGCAGGCATAGGCCTGGTCCTCCGGCCGCCACCCGGCGGGAAAACGGCGCTCCGCGGGGATAGCCTCCGGGAAAACCGTTTTGACGGCCAGGCGAATGTTGCCTGTTTTGCCTTCGGCGGCTTCCCAGGCATTGGTGACCAGGTTGGTCAGGACCTGCTGCAACTGGTTGACGTTGGAACGGACGATCGGGCCGGGGAAGGGAATATCAATCTCCAGGACCACGTCTTTCGGCATGGCGGCCCGGAGCATGATCAGGCCCCGGCGGCAGGTCTCGGAAAGATCCAGCGGCTCCCGTTCCCCGGGTGTCTGCCCAAGATAGGTCAGCATCACTTTGCTGACTTCCGCCGTGCGGGCAGCCGCCCGCCTGGCGTTTTTAAGTTTCTTGACCGGATCTGCATCAGGCGGCAAGTCGTCCAGGGCCAGTTCCAGGTTCCCCATCACGGCCTGGAGTTGGTTGTTAAAATGGTGGGCGATGGCCCCCGCCATGCGGCCCAGGCTTTCAGCCTTCTGGGTTTGCCGGAAGCGGCCTTCGAATTCGGCCTTCTCGGCATCCACCCGTTTATGCTCGCTGATGTCGCTCACCACGACCCGACAGAAAAGAACTCCTTCCTCGTCAACGGCGGCGGTCGCCTCCAACCGCGCCCAGAAAGGGTCGGACTCCTTGCGCAGCATCCGTATCTCGCACACCTGGGGCGCATCCGCTGCAAAAAAATGGCGGCATTGCCGGTAGTAACTGTCCTGGTCTTCCCGAAGGACAAAACGGGTCAAGGGCTGATTGACCAATTCACCTCGGGTCACCCCCAGCAATGCGGCCAGCGTGAAATTGGCCTCCAGGATCAACCCCTTTTCACTGAGGCTTACCTACCCTACCGGGGCCAGGTCGTACAGGTCGAAATAACGCGCCCGCGAGGCTTCCAGTTCCTCCTATGCCCTACGGAGCTCCTCGTTCTGCAGCTCCAGTTCAACCTGATGCACCCGCAGTTCGTGGAGCAGCCGATGAGCCGCCTCGGGTGACAAGGCCTCCGGATTTTCCGGCATCCGCGATCCCCTGGCCCGGGCGACCTTCTCCGCTCGTCCCCGCAAATCCTCCGACCCATCGTAAGTAGACTCATTTTCAGCCATGTTTTAGCTCCTTTAGACAGGGTAAAGGAATGGCAACGGATAGAGGGCAAAAAACCTGCCAGGTGATGGAATCCAAAGCCTTCAGGTTCTTTAGCCGATTTGCTTGAAGGAACTCGGTCGTAACTTTTCTCAAACAGTATTTTGAAGAAATTGATTCTATTTTGTCAATAAAATTATGTAGTACCGTCGATTTCGGAAAACAAAGGGGGGGGTTACCGATGCCTTTCGGTTGCCTAGGCAACGACATACTTGACTTCGTGGGTATTCAGGTTGTGACAAAGAGCAACCAGGTCCTCTATGGTCGGGATCCTCGAATACTGCTCAAGATCATCATTTCCATCCATTGATCAGCCTCTTCAAAAGTTTGGAAAATGGTCGATGATGGAACTTAACTGGTTTACCGGCAGGGCTATCACCCCGCCCCCCAAAGCCCTGGTCGATAAAAGACCTTGGCTTTGGCGATGGACTAAAACCTTGGCTATCGTATAGCCTGTCTTTGTTCCGGCCAGACGTTCAAGCGGTCCGGCCATGGCCGGGACGACGGTCCGGGAGGCCTTGGCTTCTAAGAAAAGAAGCTGCCGGTCACCGGCCGGGACAATAAAATCGACCTCTAACCCCTGCTGATCACGGAAGTAGTAGAGCGCCCTGGGACGCCCCGCAGCGATTTGCTGTTTCAGGATCTCCGCGGCGACAAACCCTTCGAAAAGCGACCCAAGAAAGGTCGATTGATTCAACCCCTTCTCCGATTCAATTCCCAGCAAGTGGCAGGCCAGTCCGGAATCCACAAAATAAAGTTTAGGCGACTTGACGATTCTCTTGCCAAAATTCTCAAAAAAAGGGGGAACCAGGATGATCTGACCTGTTATTTCCAGGATGTTCAACCAGTCCGAGATCGTCGGCACCGACACCCCCAAGGGCGCCGCCAGGTCGGTCCGGTTCAGGATCTGCCCGCAGCGGCTCACTACCAGAGACAGGAAACGGCGAAAGGTCGAAAGGTCCCGGATGGAACTCACCGACCGCACATCCCTTTCCAGATAGGTCTGCACATAAGAGCGAAACCAGATGGAAGCAACCGATGGACGGGCCAGGACTTCCGGGAATCCCCCTTTAAATAAATTAACCTTGGGGGTTTCCTGTTGGGAAAGCGGAAGAAGGTTAAACAGGGCAGCCCGTCCCGCCAACGACTCGGTGACGCCCCGCATCAGCGGCGCCTCTTGGGATCCGGTCAGGAACCACTGGCCCTTTTTGTTGGGGAGGCGCTCCAACCGAGACCGTATATAACCCAAAAGCTCAGGCACATTCTGGATCTCATCCAGGATGGCCGGGCAGCGGACCTCTTCCAGAAAGGTGCGCGGGTCGGTCCGAAGCCGGGCGATCACATCCGGGTCCTCCAGCAGATAATAGTCCGCTTCCGGGAACAGTTTTCGGAGCAGGGTTGTCTTTCCTGCCCGGCGAGGTCCGGTGAGGATCAAGGCGGAAAAGCCTTTGGCGGCTTTTTTCAGCTCGGCTTCTATGAGTCGCGGCAGGTAGCGCATAGTGAGAATTATAAACTGCAACTTTAAAATACTCAATATTTAAATGTCAGGTCTTGACCTTTGCCCTAAGCCCTTTTCTCCACTGAAAGGCCCGCAGCAGGCCGAAGCAGCCGCTGAGCATCATATTTCCATGAGGGGCGGCCATGACGGCTCGGGCGCCGGCCAGCATCGCCCGGCGGGGACCGGTTACCAGAAGAGTTGAGGGGAAGGACTGGGCGGGGGCCAGGTTCAGACAGCCGTGGCCCTTATCTTCAAAGATCTGCTGGTTGCTGATCCGGCCGAGGACAAAGGCCTCCAGGTGGGCCAACAGCTTTTCCCGGTCCAGGAAGAAGGTGTGATGCTCAAAAACGCCCTTCAGCGCCCCCTCCACCAGCCAGGCGGCCAGGGTGTGCTCATTGCCGATATTGACCACCAGACATTGGGCTGGCGGTCGGTCGGTCAGACCCTCGTGCTCCAACGCCCCGAGAATGGCGGCTGCGCCGGTGTCCATAACCAGGGCCTGGGGCCAGGTTTCCTGCACGGCTCGCATCCGGGTTAAGTAAGCGGGGATTTCCTGGAGCAAAAGAGATTCCAGCGGTTGTTCCGTTTCCAGAAACGCCCGCCAATGGTCGAAGCGGAATTTGCGATTGCTCTCCACCGGGGAATACCCATGGTCCTGAACCGCCACCAGGAAATGACGGGGCCGATTCAAACCGAAGGCCCCAAAAAAAACCCGCCAGGCCTTTTCCCGGATGTCGGAAAAGGTTACCGAAGCCGATCCCGGCGGGAGATCTTCCGTAATAATTACCCCCAGGGCTTGCACATACTCCAGGTTATCATGCAGGGTCCGGGCCGCTTTGGTTTGAGACGCCACCGGATACCCGGCTTTCAGGTGCCGACGGACCGCCTTTGAAGAGGCGCCGCCCCCCATCAGGAGCCCATCAATAAACAGGGGTTTTTGCTGTTCGGTAATCCGCTCGATTTCCCGAGCCACCATGACCGTGGGCGACGGCAAAACACACTGGATGGAGTTTTCCATGGTCCGCTCGGGGGACCAGAGCAGCAGGTCCTGGGTCCCGCCCCCGATATCGAGGGCCAGCACTTCCCAGGAATCTTCAACTGACGGGGAATGGCTCATGTTTCTCCTAAACCGAAAAATTCAGAAAAGACTTTTTCCCACCGACAGGTGGTTTTACTTTGCGGGCACCTCCCCGCAAAACAAAAAAGGGGGACGACCCCGTCGCCCAAACCGGGGCCGGATTTGGCCACCGTCGCTTAAGCCTTACCTCGGATATGGAGGGAACCATATCCCTCACCCAGATTAATAAGGGCGGCCACGGGGGGCCGCCCCTACGATGCGTACCCGCCCCGGCCAATGGTGAGGGGTTCATCCCTAAATGTAGCACAGCCGCCCTCGGCTGTGTATTTTCATGCTTCGCGGTGCCCCAGCAGGGCATGGGGGTTTAATACGAAAATAGCAAAAAACAGGGTTCCAGTGTAGGGGAGGGGGTTAAGCCCTCCCCTACTTTTCCGCGAAGCGGCAGACTGCTTTGTTCATTGCCGGCCCCTCACCGGCAATGAACAAATAGGTATTCTCTGCGTCCTCTGCGCCTCTATGGTGAATAGCGTTTTCCCTTACTCTTGATTCTTGATCTCCAGCCACATCCCGGCCTGAAACGTTTCCCCGGGTTCAAGGAGAATCAGGTCATCCGCCTCCCGGGTAAAAGAATTGGGGAGCGACGTCCAGGGCTCCAGGCAATAAAAAGGGGATTCCGGGGACCGGGTCCAGAGGGCGACGAAACGATGCTTCGGCGCCGCTTCAAAATTCAAAACGATTTCCAGTTTTCGAAAGGGGTCGATCAAACGCAACTCGGATTTTTCCAGTTCGGTCAGAAAAAGGGTCCCTTCCAGTTCATTATTCACGCTCCATTCCCGGGTAGAAAAAGGTTCTCTGGTGAATCCCGACCACGACCCGATGGGGGACACTTTTTGGCATTCGGGAATTCGGACAATAGATTCCCGACGCCGGCCCTGATCCGTTAAGGGAACATAGAGATAGGGGTGAAACCCGGCGCTGAAGGGCAGCGGACCGGTCCCGCGGTTTTCGATGCGTTGATCCCAGTAAAGGCGCCCGTCCCGCAGGCGATACGTAATTTGGTGGAGGAAAGAAAAAGGATATTTTTTTCGGGTCCCCTCATCGTCCGTAAGTTCCAGGGTCACGGACTCCGGGGTCCGATGGGTCACTTGCCAAGGCAACCGCCGGGCGAACCCGTGCTGGGGCATTTCCCAGGTCCGGCCCTGCCACTGGTAAAGATGTTTCTCTTCCTCGACCCTATTCCAGCTTACCAGAGGGAAGAGGACGGGATTGCCCGCATACATCTCCCTGGGGTAACGATCCACTACCTCCTGGGACCAGGACAGGGCCTCCTCCCATCCCCGCCCCTCAAAATGACGGGCGTAGCGCAAAAGCCACCCCCCCAGATCGGGAGCGAGCAGGGCCTGGGTATTGTCGGCGGAGTTCAGAATTATAGTTCGGCGAGTGTCCATTTAAAATGCCCTGCCCGCAGTGGGAACCCAATTTGCCAAAACCAATGAACATCGAACATTGAACATCGAACGTCCAACCTCAAATGAAAAACAAACCTCTATTGCCGAGAATTTTGCACCTATTCCCGTTTCTTCGTCTTTTCCCATTAAACATTCGATGTTGGACGTTGGACGTTCGATGTTCGATGTTCAGCTTTTCAGCCCTTTTATACGCGAGCCGCCACGATGGTGATATTATCCCGTCCTCCGGCATTCAAGGCAGCCTGAACCAGTTTTTTAAGGGCTCCCGCCACATCTTCCGCGCCGGTTAACAGGGCGGCAATTTCCTCTTCCGGGACTTCGTGATTCAGTCCGTCACTGCTTACTAAAAGGATATCATCCGTCTCCAATTCCAGAATTCCAGTGCTGGCCTTGAACCGGCCGCAGCCGATACACTGCAACAACAGATGCTGCGCCGGGTGATTCCGGGCCTCCTCGGTGGTAATATTCCCCTCTTTCAGCAAGGTATCCGGTAGGGTGTGATCCCAGGTCATCCTTTTTAATTTCCCGGCCCGAAAAAGGTAAAGGCGGCTGTCCCCCACCTGGGCCCAATAGGCCCGGTCCCGGAGAAGAAAAACGGCGGTCAAGGTAGTCCCCATGCCGGACATTTGAAAGTTCTGCCGTACCTGGTCCTCGATATTTTCGGAGGCCTGTTTAAACAGGCTTTGTAAGTGAAGAATGGGATCAGCCGCCTCGGATTGAAAATTCTCCAGACTGTCAATGGCGATCTGGGCGGCCCGATCTCCGGCGGCCTCCCCGCCCATGCCGTCGGCCACGGCCAACAAAACGGCCTCCGGGCCGTACTCCCTGACTAAATAACGATCCTGATTATTGGCCCTTTTCAGGCCCTGATGAGTTTCCCTGGCTATTTCCATTTTCAATAAATCCCTCCTCGACTCCCCGGATTTATATTGTTTTCATCGCGACTTGTCAACCTTTTGGATAGTGTGGCTGGAACTTCCGGTTGCCTGTACGGCTAAATCTGCTAAAATAGCCATCAGCCCATGGGCCACCATATTATAAACATCCTCCAGGATTGAAAACCTTGCCATCTAAGCTATCCCAATTGGATCCCCTTCGTCGTAAATGGATTTTCGCTGCCAGTGAATCCTCTCCTCAACGCCTGGAAAAATTTCTCCAACAAGAATTCACCGGTCTGTCCCGCAGAAACATACAGGTTTTGATTGCGGAAGGCCTGGTCCTGGTAAATCATCAGGCGGCTGACAAGGGATACCGCCTTCAGGCCGGGGATCGCCTGGAACTCTGGCTGCCGGGACCTCTGGAGGTCTTTCCGGTCCCGGAATCCGCCCGCAATTTGACCATTATCTACCAGGATAAGGATCTTATCATAGTGGATAAGCCGGCCCTGGTCCCTACCCACCCCTTGAGCCCTTTTGAAACCGGGACCCTGGCCAATACCCTGGTCTCCCGTTTTCCCGAATTGAACGGCGTTGGGCCAAAAGCTTTAGAGGCGGGGCTTATCCACCGACTGGATACGGGGACTTCCGGGATTCTGGTCGTCGGCCGAAACCTCGTGGCCTGGTCCCAACTGAAACAGGATTTAGCCCGGAGGTTGTGGAGCAAAAAATATCTGGCCCTGGTTGCCGGGATCATCGAACCGAAGCTGGTAACCCTGCCATTGGCCCATCATCCCACGGATCGAAGGCGGATGGTAGCCCTAAAGGACCAGAGAGACCCTCACCGGGGCCGAATTTTTCCCGCGGAAACCCGATTTCGGGTCCTAAAACGTTTTCGATATTTTTGCCTACTGGAGGCGGAGTTGATCACCGGGGTCACCCACCAGATCAGGGTCCACCTGGCGGAATCGGGCCATCCGGTAGTGGGCGATCCCCTGTATGGAAAAGAAAGACCGCCCGCTTTTGATCTGGCCCCCGGCAGGCTCTTCCTGCACGCGGCCGTCGTGGAATTGCTCCACCCCGTCACCCGAAATAAACTCCTTTTTCAATCCGGGCTGCCGGAGGATCTTTTGAGGGTTTTGATCTCCATCGCTTGATTGGTTATATCTATGGCAAAAAGTATTCTCTGATTACTTCTTCTGACGGCGGTAAGAATATGTGTAGAAACCTATTTTTTAAGGCGAGAATGCGCTGTAAGGAATTTTGTAGAAGCCTGGCCGGTATGGTCCCCCGTTTCAAGGCTTTTAAAAGGCAGGCGTAGGCCCGTTCGATCTTTTCCGGGTCGTGACAGATCAGGAGGATATCGGAGCCCCCCTGGAAAGCGGTTAAAACGGCCTCTTCAATTTCAAAATGCTTGCCGATAGCCCCCATCTCCAGGTCGTCGGTGATCACCAACCCCTGGTACCCCAGGCTTTCCCGCAACAGCCCGGTGATGATCGTCTGGGACAGGCTGGCCGGCCATTTCGGATCGAGGGCCGGATAAAGGGTATGGCTCAACATCACGGCGGACACGGGCAAAGAAACGGCCTCTCTAAAAGGGACCAGTTCCGCCGCTTCCAGGCCCGCCAGATCCTTATCCTGTACCGGAAGATCGTGGTGTGGGTCCAGGGCGATGTCGCCGATCCCCGGGAAATGCTTGGCCGCCGCCATGACACCGCCTTTTTGGAGTTCCTGGATATACAGACTGCCCAGGCGGGTGACCGTCTCCGGGTCCGTACCCAGGCAACGGGAGGCCATCAGACCTTTCGGACCCCGGAGGTTGACGTCCAGGACCGGGGCCAGGTTCATATTGATCCCGGCCAGTTTTAATTCCCGGGCCGTCACCTGAGCATAATGACGAACGTTCCCCTCCGAGTCTTCTCCGCTGCCCATGCCGGCCGGGGCCGGGATCTGAGTGAAAGGGGGACCTAACCGGAGAACCCGCCCTCCTTCCTGATCGATGGAAATAAAAAGCGGCAGGGAATGGAGTTCCAGGGCCGTGGTCTGCAATTGCCGGCAAAGGTCGGCCAGTTGATAGGGATCCTGAAAATTTCGTTTAAACAGAATGATCCCGCCGGCCCGTATCTTTTTCAGAAGAAAGGTCGCCTCGCTGGAAAAACGGGGACCCGGTATCCCCACCATAAAAAGCTGCCCCAGGGCCTCCTCGAAGGATCGATTGCGCATCCAGTTTTTCAAGGTGATATCCTCTCCATATATTCCCACAAAAACCGCCCACCCAAAACGACCAGGGCCATCAGAGCGGAAGAGGCATACAAAACAGTCACCGTCTGACGGTATTCCACCAGGGTAATTTCGGCGCGGTCATCGCCCAGAAAAGGCTTTTCGCTTTTTACCCCCCCATAGACGGCCGGCCCGCCCAGTCGGATCTGCAAGGCGCCGGCTAAAGCGGCTTGGGGCAATCCGGCGTTGGGGCTGGGGTAGCGGCGACCATCCCGCTGCCAGATGATCCAAGCCTGCTTCCAGGAAAAACCTCCAACCCGGGAAACCAGCACGATCAGGAAAGCGGTAATCCGGGCCGGAAGGTAATTCCAGAGATCGTCCAGCCGGGCGGAGGCCCAACCGAAGTGGCGGTAGCGATCATTTTTGTAGCCTACCATGGAATCCAGGGTACTGGCCGCCTTGAAGGCCAGGGCCAGGGGCGCCCCCCCGATCAAAAGATAAAACAAAGGGGCGATAACCCCGTCGGAAAGGTTTTCGGCCATAGTTTCCAGGGTGGCCTTGATCATCTCCTCCCGGGTCAGGTTTTCCGTGTCCCGTCCCACGATCCAGCCCAGCCACTTCCGGGCTTCCGTCACCTTCCCGGCCTGCAGGGCCGTGATGACCCGGGCGGCCTCCTGGTGCAGCGAGCGGGTGGCCAGGGTCGTATAGGCCAACAGAATAATGACCAGAGATTGGAAGATCGGCCTGGTTATCAGCAGCCCGTAAATCAGCCAGTAGGTCAGGAAAAAAACCGCGGCCGGCAAGCCCAGGGCCAGAATAACCCCGGCGAACCTTTCCCACCCGGGACTTTTAGCCAGCCGGCGGAGGGCCTTTTCCAAAAAACGAATCGCCCACCCGAACCCACGCACCGGATGGGGGATAAACCGCGGATCGCCGATGGCCAGATCTAGCAGATAAGCGAGGGCGAATTGGTAAGGGCGCATATAAAGCGTTCAGGGTTCAGGGGTTCAAGGTTCGGCGTTACGTCTCGACTTTGGGCTTTGGGGGGCACCCACGAGGCGCAAAAGATATTTGCCGATTACGGTTTTCGTAGGGGCGACCGGCCGGTCGCCCTCCTATTTTCAAACTACTAGAAGGTGCCATTCACCAATTTCACCATGGCGTAATCGGAATAAAAATCAATGATATTCAGACAGGCGTAGGCCTGATCCATGAAAAACATCCTTTTGAACGGCAACCCCAGGGCCTTGGCCAGGATGACCCGGTTGACCCCGGCATGGGCCGCCAGGAGGATAGGTTTGCCCCGGTTTTCGTCGAGGATGGTATTGAGGCCCTTGAGCACGCGGTTGCGGAATTGGTCCCAGTTTTCCCCACCCGGAAAGTGGAACTGCTTCAGGTTGCTGAAATGGAATTTTTTTCGGTTCGGGTACCTTCGTTCAATCTCCTTCCAGGATCTTCCATCCCATTCTCCCATGTTCATTTCACGGAATTCGGCCCGCCCCTCCGGTTGAATGGCCCTTCCCCGGCAGATTATTTTGGCCGACTCCACGGCCCTTTCCAGGTCACTGGCATAGGCGCGGTCCAAGGACTCCAGCTTGAAGCGCTGGGAAAGCCTCTCCAACTGAATCCGGCCGTTCGCGCTCAGGCCGGCATCGGTAAAACCCAGGAATTTTCCCTGAGCGGATTCCACCACCTCGCCGTGCCGGACCAGGAAGAGACGGGTAGGTTTCTCCCCCTTAACCATGACAGCCCCGCCCAAATAAACTGATTTCAAACATAAGGGCCAACCCCGACCAAAAACAGGATTCCCAGCAGTTCGCTGGTTTCAATCGTAGCACCCATGGTATCGCCGGTCACCCCGCCAAGTTTACGGAAAAAAAACCAGCCGTTTAACAGGCTCCAGATTAAATGAACGGCCATGAGCCCTAATCCCAGCCACCCGGTAACCCCGATGGTGATTCCCCAGGCAAAAATCGTGGCCCAGAACAATTCCTTTTTCCCCATCTCCTGGACCAGACCTTGGCCCAGGCCGCCTTCCGGTCGGGCGTAGGGCCAAAAGGCGGCCAGGAACACGGGGGTCCAGCGGGCGGCCAAAGGAATCAGTATCAGCCAGTAGCGGAGAGAGGGGGAGAGGAGCAATTCCTTGAGGGCGATAAATTTAATTCCCAGGAGCAAACCAATGCCCACGACGCCCATGGTCCCCAGATGAACGTCTTTCATGATCAGCAAGCGGTCCGACGGGGTCTTTCCGCCGTAACAGCCGTCCAAAGTATCCCCTACGCCGTCCAGATGCAGGGCCCCGGTTAAAACCACCCAGAAGGCGATCAGCAGCCCGGCCGACAGTTCCGCCGCAAAGGCCATCAGGGCCAGGCGATTGAACCCCCAGAGCAGTCCGCCGATTACCAAACCCACCAGAGGATAGTATTTGCTGGAACGGATAAACAAACCGCTGTCGACCCTGATAGCGCCGCCCACGGGAAGAATGGTCAGAAATCGCAAGGCCACCAGGAAGGAGGTCATAGGGAATTGCTTAAAGGAGGTTGTTTGAGGAACAGCGGGATACCGGCTACAGTCAAAATAACCTGATCGGCCACGGCCGCCAAGGCCTGATTCAGGCTCCCGGAAAGATCCCTGAATTTACGGGCCAAGGGATTTTCCGGGACGATGCCCCAGCCCACCTCATTGGATATAATTACCGTGGGAACCGAGTAATTCTTAAAAAATTCCACTGTCTGAAAAGCCTCTTGCCGGAGCGAACCCTCATCCTCGCCCCACTTGGCCATCAGATTGCTTAACCAGAGAGTCAGACAATCAATAATCACTATCGAAAAAGGTCGATCCAGGGAACTTAGTGCCCGGCTCAGTTGAAGCGGCTCTTCAATGGTTTCAAAATTCCCTTCCCGCTCCTCCTGATGGCGGCGGATACGAAGGGCCATTTCCTCATCCAGGGCCTGGGCCGTGGCCAAATACCCCCGGGGTTCGGGGCAACTCAACGCGATCTTCAGCGCCAAACGGGTCTTTCCGCTTCGACAGGGTCCGGTAATGAAGGTCAAGCGGGCTGGGGGACAGGGGAATTCAGACACAAAGAAACCTCTCTCTATTTTTCATCACTAGACTATCCCCCCAGGCCTGCTTGGCCACCCGCAAAGCATAAAAATACACAGCCGAGGGCGACTGTGCTACATTTTTTCAAAGGCCGGAAGAACCGCGGGCGTGGGAGCCCGCTCTGCTGAAGTTAAGCTTCCCAGCGGAGGCGGCTCCCACGCCGCCGGAATGAGGAGCTTAGGTAGAGACCGAGTCGGTCTGAAAGCTTAAGGGCTCGGAATTCTATTTTCGTATTAAATGAACGTCGAACATCGAACGTCCAACATCGAGGGTAAGGAATGTTTTTGGCCAAGTCAATTAAAAACCGTTTCATAAACTCTTGACTTTCTCCACGGATTGGCT
>Ga0315283_10001797_pt1 | contig 17527 bp, 14 predicted proteins | sample YL17G09_0_MG_FD_204541 | JGI IMG/M metagenome (GOLD analysis project Ga0315283, IMG submission 204541) | Sediment microbial communities from Yellowstone Lake, YNP, Wyoming, USA - YL17G09_0 | ecosystem: Environmental > Aquatic > Freshwater > Lake > Sediment | place: USA: Wyoming | collected... | reverse complement strand
TGTTGCCGGTGTAGACCAGATTCAGCAGGTCGGCGAGGTCCTCGTGCCTGTGGAGCTCCGCCACCTTGATGACCAGCTTGCCTCCCGGCCTGGGCTCGTCCTCGAACTCGATCGCTCCGAGGTCGATGTAGGTCTCGGATTCAACAGGCTTGGGCTGCTGTTCGCCCGTAATACCGCCGGTGAGCTTCTTGAGAAGGCCGCGTCCCATCAGATTCCACTCCCTTTACGACGGTAATTGGGTATCAACTTATAAATGTATCTTAGCTGCGGTATGCTTGGAGGGGCGGCAGGGCAACGTCGCACAAGACCGGCGCACCGGTCTTCGCCGTCCTGCCTCCGCACTAGTGGCCGCCCACCTCTTCGAGCTCCTTCTCCTTGAAGGTGGACAGCGGCAGCGCCTCCTTGGCGTCCCTTCCGGGGACATACTCGAACAGCCTTTGCACGTTCTCGGCCATGGCCGCGAACAGCATCGCGACCGGCAGGTCGTTGGGGCAGGCCTCCTCGCACATCCCGCACTTCACGCAGGAGGTGACCATGTGGTTCAGCCTCGTTATGTGGAAGAGCAATGTGTCCTGCGGCATCTTGATGAGGCCCCGCTTGAGCGCCTTGCGCAGGAGCGCCTTCGGGGACGGCTTCATGTAATCGCTGTCGAAGATGCACTCCTTGCAGTAGCAGATGGGGCACGCATCGCGGCAGTTGTAGCACCTGATGCATGTCGAGAACTCATTCAGCCATTCCTCGAGCGAGCCGAGCCTCTTCCTGGCGTCCTCGTACCACTTCTTCCTGAAATCGGCCGCCGCGGCCTTGCGCTTCTCGATTGCCGCCTTGCGGGAATCGGGGATGGCCGCCTCTTTCAAGCCGCCGTCCTTGAGCACTTTGAGGGCTTCTTTGCCCCTGGCGCTCGTGCCCTCGATGAAGAGCCCGCCGCCAGGACCGACCCCTATGTGCGCCACAACAAGGTCCGCTGTCCCCTCGAACGGCCAGAAGTTCTCGCAGGCCTGGCAGGCGTTCCTCATGGCGGTGAGGCTTTCCTTTGCCAGCTCCGCGGATGGGCTCTTTCCGGCCTTCTTCAGTTCCCGTGCCCGCTTCTCGTACTCCTTCATCTTGAGGGTGCCGGCGCAGTCCACCCCGATAAAGAGTATGCTGTCGCGGTTTATCTGGTTGAGCTTCACCAGCTCGACGGCCGCCCTCAGCTCGCAGGGTCGGAGCACGGCGGCAATTTTCTCGTCGGGCTGCGTCTCCGACAGCTGCACGAGCAGCTTGGAGCTGTTCATCGGCATCACGAAGTTGATTGGTGCCGCGCCCTTGAGCCCTGAGCGCTTCCTGACCAGCGTCTGGACGACATTGCCGCCATGGGGCATCTCCTGCGGTATCAGGAGGGCATCCACGGTCTTGTTCTCAAGGAGTATGGAAAGCGCGCCCGAAAGGGCCGCGTTGAAGTCGCCGCCTTTCACGTCAACAGAAACAGTGTCCATGTCAATCACCTCTAAACATCCCACTCCTCGCGGAACTTGCTGGGGCCCATCTTCCTGAGCTCCTCGGTCATCTCGGTAACGGTCTCGGCGAACTTCTTGCCCTCGGAGGCGCTGATCCAGCGGACCCAGAGGCGCTTCTCGTCAAGCCCGAGCTCCTTGAGCAACGACTTGAGTATGGTCGCCCTCCGGCGGGCCTTGTAGTTGCCGGTCTGGTAGTGGCAGTCGCCCGGATGGCACCCGCCGATGAGGACGCCGTCCGCTCCCTCAAGGAATGCCTTGACGACATACATCGGGTCCACGGCGCCCGTGCACATCACCCTTATGGGGATGAAGTTCGACGGGTACTGGAACCGGCTCACTCCCGCCAAATCCGCGCCCGTGTACGTGCACCAGTTGCATACGAAGCCGACTATCTTAGGCTCGAACTCTTTCGCTTCGGTCATGTCTATTCCCCGTTCACCATTTCATACCTCATGTCAGAGCATCCAGCTGCGAGAGCAGCTGGTTGAGCTTGTAGTGAGAGAGCGTGATGGACTTCGAGGGGCACGCCATTGCGCAGGCCCCGCAGGAGACGCACTGGGACGGGTTGACGAATGCCACCCAGCGGGTCGTATCGCTCTTCTTGTCGTGCACCCTCTTCATGACGATGGCGCCGGCCGGGCACAGCGACTCGCACTGGCGGCAGCCTGAGCACCTTCCCTCGTCCACCTGCGCCCTTATGGGCTGGACCGGCACCTCTCCGGACTTAAGGAACTCGTTCAATGACGCGGCCGCCGCCTTGGCATCCTGCACCGAGTACCTTATTCCCTTGGGGCCGGCCGCGCAGCCGATAATCGAGATGCCCTTGCGCTTCATCATGTCGAAAGCGGGATTGTACTCGCGGAAGAAGCCGTCCGTGTCGAGGGGGATTCGGAACAGCCCTGACAATTTCTCCGTTCCCTCGGCGGCCTCCTGGCCGACGGCAAGCACCACGAGGTCCGACTTTATTCTGAGCAATTTTCCGGTGTCGATGTCCTCGCCCACGACGGTGATGCCGGCCTTCTCCTTGGCCACCTCGGCGACCCTTCCGCGCACGAACTGGATGCCCATCTCCCTCGCATCGCGGTAGTGCTCCTCGAATCCGCGGTAGGGCCCGCGCAGGTCGATGTAATGGATGAATATGCGCGCCTCCGGATACCTGCGCTTCAGCTCCTTGGCCTGGCCGATGGCATAAGTGCAGCAAACCAGCGAGCAGTGGGCCTTCCCGCGGCCCGTGGTGTCCCTCGAGCCCACGCACTGGATGAAGTTGATGGTCTTGGGAAGCGTTCCGTCGGAGGGACGGTGCAGCTCGCAGTCGCTCTTGCGGCTCTCCACGAGCATCTCCTCGAGCTCGAGGAACGTGACGACGTCCTTGGACATCCCGTGGCAAAACTCCGGAAGCCTGGAGGGGTCCACGGTCTTCGAGCCCGTGGCCACGACCACGACCCCTATCTCGAGCTCCTGCTCTCCCGACGGGGTCTTGACCTTTGCGGTGTAGTTGCCAAAGACGCCCTTGAAGTCGACGAGCTTCGAGTTCATGAATACAGTAATTCTGGGATGCTGGAGGACGTCCTCGAGCTTGGGAGTGAGTATGCACTCGCGGCAGTAGTGGATGCAGCAGCCGTCCGGCTTGCACTCCTGTGTCGGGAACGTCGTGCTGAGGCGGTACGTCCTGCCTCCCAGCCTGTCCGTCGCCTCGACCAGATAGACCTGGTTGCCGCCGTCGGCGATGTCGATGGCGGCCTGCATCCCTGCGACGCCGCCGCCGAGCACGAGCGCCGCCCTCTTCATCCCTATTCTCGCGCCGTGGAGGGGCTCGAGCACCGAGGCCCTCGCCACCGCCGCGGCCACGAGCAGTTTCGCCTTCTCAGTGGCCTTCTTCTTGTCCCTGTGGGGCCAGACGCACTGCTCGCGGATGTTGGCCATATCGAACATGTACCTGTTGAGGCCGGCCGTAACCAGCGCCCTGCCGACGATGTCCTCGTAGACTCGGGGGGAGCATCCCGCTACCACGATGCGGTCGAGCTTATGCTCATTTATCGCGTTCTCGATGCTTTTTTGGCCTTCCTTGGTGCAGAGCGCCTCGCAGCCGCCCGTCATGACGACGTCCGGGAGCTCGGCGGCATACTGCCTGAGGGAGACCATGTCCAGCCCCCGGGATATCTCCTCGTGGCAGGCGCAGAAGAACACGCCAATCCTGACCTTGGGTTCGGATGCCCTCATTCCAATTCCTCCAGGGCGGTATTGAGCATTGCACATATCTGGTCCTTGCTGAAGCCCCTCGGGGCCGGCACTCCGGACGGGCACACGGCGGCACAGGCGCCGCAGCCCTTGCACAGGACCTCCGTGACCTCGGCCTTGCCCGTCTTCGGGTTCACCTTGATGGCCTTGGTGGGGCAGTTGGCCTCGCACAGGCCGCAACCCGTGCACCTTTCCGTGTCCACGATGACGGGGATGCCCTCGAGCAGCACCGATTCCTTGGACAGCACCTCCATGGCCTTCTGCGCGGCTCCGAGGGCCTGCGAGATGGTCTCATCCAGCAAACGGGGCGAGTGCGCCGTTCCGCACAGGTATATCCCGTCGGCGGTGAACGACAGCGGCGCTATCTTCGCGTGGGCCTCCATGAAGAAGCCGTGCTCCGTCATGGGCACCTTGAGTATCTGGGCGACCTCCGCGCTGAGCTCCCTCGGAACGGTGGCGGCGCTCAGCACCAGGAGGTCCGGCCTGAGCACGAACCTTATGCTCATCTGGTGGTCGTTGGTGACTACCTTGAGCCTGCCCTTCTCCTCGCTCACGACGGGCTTGTCGGTTCCATCGTACCGGATGAACTGGACGCCGAGCTCGCGGGCCGTCCGGTAGTGCTTCTCGTTGTAGCCGTAGGTGCGCAGGTCCCTGTACAGAACATGGACCGCCGTCTGGGGCGAGGCATTCTTGATGACGATGGCGTTCTTCACGGCCTCGGAGCAGCAGACGCGGGAGCAGTAGGTCCTGCCCGTGTCATCGCGGCTTCCGACGCACTGTATCATGACCACGCTCTTTGCATCCAGCTTTCCGTCGTGCAGCTTCTTGTCGAGCTGGAGCTGCGTTATTATCCTCGGGTCCTTGCCGAAATTGTAGTAGCCTTCGGGCACTAGCTCGCGGGCGCCGGTGGCGACGATGATGGCGCCCACCTCGGCCTCCTCCACATTCCCGTCCTTGGATTGGAGCTTCGCCCTGAAATTACCTATGAAACCTTCGATGTCCTTGAGCCTGGTGTTGAGGTGGACATGTATCTTGGGCTCGTTCATGACCTTCTCGATGAGCTTGGCGAGGAACTTCTGCGGGTCCTCGCCCGAGAGCAGGTGATAGATGTTCCTGGCGTTCCCGCCTAGCTCCGGCTCCATTTCCACAAGATGGGACTCGAAGCCCTGCGACGCCAGCTCGAACGCGACGGTCATGCCCGCCACGCCGCCTCCTATGATTATCGCCCTGGGATTCACATTCGCCGGCTCCTTGTGGACGGCTTCGGACCGCCTTATCTTCTGGACGGCCATGAGCACCATCTGCTTGGCCTTGTGGGTGGCTTTCACAGGGTCGTTGCGGTGCACCCACGAGACATGCTCCCGTATGCTTGCCAGGTCGAACAGGTGGGCGTTGATGCCCGCCTCCTTGAGAGTGTTCTGGAAGAGCGGCTCGTGGGTCCTCGGAGTGCATGATGCGACCACGACCCGGTTGAGCCCCAGCTCCTTTATATTGTCGCGTATCTTCTTCTGGGTGTCGCCGGAGCAGGCGTAGAGCGCCGTTTCCGTGTGCACGACGCCAAGGTCCTTGCGCAAGGATATGAAATCGCGCACTGCGGCAACGTCCACGACGCCTGCGATGTTGGAGCCGCAGTGGCATATGAACACACCGATGCGGGGTTCCTCCGAAGAGACATCCTTCTCAGGCGGGAAGCTCTCGACCGCAGCCAGGGTTCCCCTTGCAGTGGATATGTCCCTCGAGGCCATGGCCGCCGCCCCCAGTCCCTGTGCGACGGTGTCCGGAATGTCCTTGGGGCCCTGAAGCACGCCGGCGACGTAGATACCGTCGCGGGTGGTCCTTACAGGCTCGAGGGCCGGGGTCGCAGCGAAACCGAACTCGTTCTCGCCGACGCCCAGCTTCTTCATGAACGCCTTGAGGTCCGGGGGGGTCTGCATTCCCACGGAAAGCACGACCATGTCGAATATCTCGCGCTTGGTCTTGCCGTCCTCGTCCCTGAATGTGATGGCGAGGTCCTTGGTCGCAGGGACCTCCTCGACCTGCGGAACGCGGCACCTGTGGTATTTCACATTGTAATCATTCTTGGCCCTGTTGAAATATTCCTCGAAGCCCTTGCCGTAGGTCCTCATATCGATGAAGAATATGTGGGTGTCCGTGCCAGGCGCGTGCTCCTTGGTTATTATCGCTTCCTTGGTGGCATACGTGCAGCACACCGATGAGCAGTAGGCGTGTCCCATGGGCTCATCGCGCGAGCCCACGCACTGTATCCACGCTATCTTCTTGGGGTGCCTGCCGTCCGAAGGCCTCTGGACGACGCCGCCGAAAGGCCCCGAGGATGACAGTATCCTCTCGTACTGCAGGCTGGTGACGATGTTGGGGAAGTTGCCGTAGCCGAACTCATCCCTGAGGGTGGGCATGAACGTCTCGAAGCCCGGTGTGAGTATGATGGACCCGACCTCGAGCTCGTCGACCTTTTCCTTCTGGTCGTAGTCGACGGCCCCCGCCTTGCAGACCTCCTTGCAGACGCCGCACCCTCCCCTGAGGAAATGGACGCAGTTGTTCTTGTCGATGGAGGGTTGGCTGGGCACCGCCTGCGGGTATGAGATGTAGACCGCGGGCCGTGACCGCAGTCCCACGTTGAACTCGGACAGTATCGGGATGGGGTTGTTCTTCGAGATATTCTCGAGCTTGATGGTCTTGGTCGGGCAGATGAACGCGCAGGCCCCGCAGGTCTGACACACCTCTGAATGCGCGTCGAACGGAGGATTCACCCTTCTCTTGTAGCCGCGGTTGATGAAACCGATGGCGCCCACGCCCATCCTCTCGTTGCACATGCGCACGCAGAGACCGCACAGGATGCAATTGTCCTGAGTGTCCTCCTTGACGGGCCTGAAGCGGGTCCTATCGACGCCGACCTTCTTTGCCACCTCGAGCATCTCGGGGGATGTGGGGCACTGTGTGAGTATGAGCTCCATCACCACGCGCCGCATTTTGGCTATCCTCTCGGAATTCGTGGTAACGACGATGCCATCCTCGGCGGGATGGGTGCAGGAGGCCACGACCCTCGTCCTGGGAGCCACGCCAATCTCCACTATGCAGAGGCGGCAGGCGCCGTAAGGGGTCAGCGCCCGATGGTAGCAAAGCGTCGGTATGTCAAGGTTGTATTTCTGGGCGACCTCCAGCACTGTCTGGCCCTCCTCGCCCTCGACGGGCTGGCCGTTCATCGTGAATTTGACGGTCTTCATTGGAGCACCACCGCCCCGAACTTGCACGTGTCGTGGCATGCCCCGCAGCGAATGCACTTCTCCGGGTCGAGGACATGGGGCTTCTTCTTCTCGCCCGAAATGGCCTGCTGAGGGCATGCCCTGGCGCAGGCGCCGCAACCGGTGCACTTCCCCGCATCTATCGAATATTTCACGAGGGGCTTGCACACATGGGCGGGGCACTTCTTGTCCCGGATGTGCGCCAGGTATTCATCCTTGAAATAGCGCAGCGTCGTGAGGACCGGATTGGCGGACGTGCCCCCCAGCAGGCACAACGAGGCGTTCTTGGTCACATCGGCCAGCTCGGTCAGCATTTCGATGTCCCCCTCCTTGCCCCTGCCCTCGGTGATATCCGTCAGGATGGCGTGCATCTGCGTGATGCCGACGCGGCACGGGGTGCACTTGCCGCACGATTCGTCCCTGAGGAAGTTGAGGAAATATTTCGCTATGTCCACCATGCAGGTGGTCTCGTCCATGACTATCATCCCGCCGGAGCCCATCATCGCCCCGGCGGCCGTGAGCTGGTCGTAGTCTATGGGAAGGTCCAGCAGGCTGTCGGGGACGCATCCGCCGGAGGGCCCGCCCATCTGGACGGCCTTGAACTTCTTGCCCCTGGGGACGCCGCCTCCGATGTCGAAGACCATCTTGCGCAAGGTGATGCCCATCGGCACCTCGACCAGTCCGCTGTTGTTGACCTTTCCGACGAGCGAGAATATCATGGTGCCCTTGCTGGTCTTCGTCCCTATCCCGTTGAACCAGTCAGCGCCCCTGTTTATTATCGGCGCGATGTTGGCCCATGTCTTGACATTGTTGATGTTGGTGGGCTTGCCCCACAGGCCGCTCTGCGCCGGGAAGGGCGGCTTTCCCCGCGGCTCTCCGACCCGGCTCTCGAGGGATGCCAGCAGTGCGGTCTCCTCGCCGCACACGAACGCGCCTGCACCGCGGAAAATCTTTATCCTGAACGAGAAGCCGGTCCCGAATATATTGTCGCCGAGCAGGCCGTATTCCTCGGCCTGCGCAAGGGCAATGTAGAGGCGCTTGATGGCCAATGGATATTCGGTCCTGACATAGAGCCAGCCCTCGCAGGCCCCGATGGCAAAGGCGCCTATCATCAGCCCCTCTATCACCGAATGCGGGTTGCCTTCGAGAAGGCTCCTGTCCATGTAGGCTCCCGGGTCCCCCTCGTCGCCGTTCACGATGACATACTTGACACCGTCGGGCGACTTCGCCTTCCTGGCGAACTCCCACTTCTGGCCCGTCGAGAAACCCGCGCCTCCCCTGCCCCTCAAACCCGACCGCTTTATCTCGTCTACCACCTGGTCGGGCGTCATCGTCGTGAGGGCCTTGGCCAGAGCGGCGTAGCCCCCGATGCCGATGTAGTCCTCGATGCTGTTGGGGTCGATGAGGCCGTTGTTGCCGAAAATGTTGCGGGTCTGGTAATTGTAGAAAGGAATGTCGCTCTCGTGGACTGCATGCTGGCCTGTGGAGGGGTCCTTGTAGAGCAGACGCTCGACCACCCTGTTGTGCACGATGGTCTCCTCGATTATTTCGGGGACGTCCTCCGGCTTCACGCTTATGTAAAGGATGTTCTCGGGCCGGATGACCATTATCGGGCCCTTCTCGCAGAAGCCCTGGCAGCCCGTGGCGATGACCTCGACCTTGCCCTCGAGGCCCCGCTTCTTCAGCTCCTCGCGGAGGGCCGGCGGGACCTTCTCCGAGCCGTACGCCCCGCAGCCGGGCACCGCGCAAACGGCGATTACCCGCCTATTGGGGTCCTTCCTCGACAGGAGCTTGAGCCTGAGCTCCTCGAGGTCCTTGACGGTACCGAGCTTCGTCATTGGGACGGCGCCTCCTTTTTGCCGGCAACCTCGCCCGGCGCGTCCCCGGCCGCACCGCCGTCGGTCCCCTCGTCCTTTGCACTCGCGGGCGTTCCCCAGCCGTATTTCTTTAGCAGCTGGTCTATCTTGGACACGGTCATTGGATGGTATTCCTCATCCACCATCACCGTGGGTCCGAGCGCACAGGCGCCCAGGCAGTTGACGGTCTCGAGGCTGACCTCGCCGTCGGGGGTGGTCCCGCCCGCCTTGATGCCAAGCTTCCTCTCGAACGCCTCGAGGACCTTCGTGCTGCCCCGAACGTGGCATGCGGTGCCCAGGCAAACCTTGATGGTGTGCCTTCCGCGGGGAGTGAGGCTGAAAGCCGTGAAGAACGTCGCCACGTGGAACACTTTGGAAAGGGGTATCTCCAGTCGCTCGGCAACGTACCTGATGGCGTCCGCGGGAAGGTAATGGTACTCGGCGTTGAAGTCCTGGAGGATGGGCAAAAGCGCGCCCTTCCTATCAGGATACCTGTCGATTATCCTGTCGTATCGGGCTTTGAGCCCGGGCTCGAGCTTCGGGCCTATGAAGATTATCTGGGGTATCTGGGGCGTGCTCCGCACGGGGCAGTTCTCCGTGCACGTGCCGCAGCTTGTGCACTTGTCGACGTCGATGTACCTGGGTTTCCTCAGAACCTTTATCCTGAAGTTGCCCGGCTCCCCCTCGACCTCCAACAGCTCGGCGTTGGTGAGGAGCTGGATATTCTTCTGGCGCGCGGTTCCGACGAGCTTGGGCGCCAGCGTGCACATTGCACAGTCGTTGGTCGGGAACGTCTTGTCGAGCTGGGACATCGTCCCGCCTATCGAGGGGTTCTTCTCAACGAGGTAGACCTTGTAGCCGGCCTCGGCAAGGCTGATGGCGGTCTCCATGCCGCCGATGCCTCCGCCGACGACGCAGACCGCGCCCACCTTCTTTTTGCCTTCCTTTATCGCGGGCTCCGATGCGGCCATCATTTCACCCCCAGCTTGGCAAGCAGCGCCTTTGGCTTCACGTTGTTGAGGTTCATCCCGAGGTCCTTCTTCGGGTCCATGCCCAGCGCAAGGCCCACGACCTGCGGCAGGTATAGCACCGGCAGTCCGTACTTGGCCTGGAACACATCCTCGATGGTGGCCTGGTACTCGTCGTACATGATGGAGCAGAAGGGGCACTGGAGCACCATCGCGTCCGCGCCTTCGGCATTGATGTCGTCGAGCTTGGCCTTGACCACCTTCATGGCGCTCTTCTCCTCGATGGCCAAAATGTCGCCGCCGCAGCAGCGCTCCATGTTGATGTAGCGAACGGGAGTTGCGCCGACGGCAGAAATTATCGTCTCAAGGCTCTTGGGCCTCTTCGCGCTGTCGAACCCGTCGAAGAGGTACGCAGGCCTCTCGTAGTGGCAGCCGTGATGGGGCGCCAGCCTGATGCCTGTCAGGGGCCGCGTGACCTTCTTCCTTATCGCCTCGGGGCCGATTTGCTCGAACAGTATCCTCGTGAAGTGGCGGACCTTCGTCTTTCCTAAAAATTCCTTCGAGCCGCTCTTCGTCAGTATCTTGTTGATGTGCTCCCGCTCCTTGGGGTCCTCGGCGAGCACCTTCGATGCCTTGGTCAGCGCACCGGTGCACGCGGAGCACAGGGTGATGACGTCGAGGCCCCGCTCCTGCGCCTGCACGAGGTTGCGTGCCGCGATTGCCAGGAGCGTGTCGTGGTCGACGTGGCTCATCGGGTAGCCGCAGCAGGCGAACTCGGGAATGTCGACGAACTTGATGTCGAATGCTGCCGCCACCTTCCTCGCCGAGACCTCGTAGTTGAGGCTCCTGGTGGCGATGGTGCAGCCTATGAAGAGGGCGTATTCCTTCATTTCGCACCCTCCTTCGTCTCCGCAGGCTTCTTTTCTTCTTTCTTTTCTTCCGGTTTCTTGTCCTGGGCGCGCTCGGGCAGGCGCTGGTTCTCGACGATGGCCTTCGTCGGAGGCGCATCCTCCTTGATCTCGGGCAGCGCAAGCTTCTTGCGGCTCCTGTTGTCGAACTCCGAGACCTCTATGAGGCGGCCCCTCTGGCAGAGCAGCCCGATGGCCGCCTTGAACGCCTTGTGGGTGTAGCCTTCCCTCGAGGCGATGTGCTGGATGGCCTGCAGTATCTGCGTCGGCCTCACATCCTGCGGGCACCGCTCGAAGCAGTTATAGCAGCCGGAGCAGAGCCATATCGCCTGCCCCGAAAGGACCTCCTTCCTCATGCCCAGATTTACCATTCTGATTATGCGCCTGGGGTCGTAGCGCGGGTCCTGCTCCGCGACGGGGCACATTGCCACGCATGTGCCGCACTGGAAGCACTTGCGGATGTTCTCCCCGCCGGGCTCTCTGGCCACCTCATCACGGAAGTTGGGGTCCAGCTCATCGCACTCGACAACGATGAACTCCTCCCTGACATCCTCCTTGGCCTGTTCCTTCGGCTTTTCCGAGGGTCTGGAGCCTGAAGTGTCCTCCGCCATTCCCGTCTCCCCTGGATATCTGGCCCGGGCTTATCCGCCTCTTCCCGAACCCCGATTTTACTGAATATGAGACGTCATATTAAAGTTATTGGATATTCTAGACGATTTATGCGTGCGTTCAGAGGGGTGCCCCTTTTTCCGACGCACGATAGGACCGTGTCCGCCGACCGAGTCTGCCACAGCATCCTCCGGCAACATGCGCGTTTAAATAATCCGAGCCTGTTGTGTCATTTCCGGAAATCGTGCGAGGGAGTTGCCTGCAATGAAGAGGGACACCGGCGTCAAGAAGGAATCTATGAACAGGAAAAGCATGGACCTCGGGCCATTGCTCCGGAAGGTGGAGAAGCACAAGCGCCCCGCCTTCAAGCCTGTGGTGAAAGATGGCGATGGCCCCCTTCAGGCCTCCAAATTCTCGGGCGCTGCATGGCTGTCCGAGAAGGAGGAGTGGCCGGTCTGCCCCAGCTGCAACAGGCCGATGCAGCTGTTCATCCAGCTGGACCTCGAATCCATCCCTGCCGAGATTAAGGGCGAGTTCGGACAGGGCATTCTCCAACTATTCTACTGCACGGGCATGGAGCCTCAATGCGAGGTCGACGCCACCGGCTGGGAGCCCTATTCAAAGTGCTCGCTCGCAAGGGTCGTTAAGCCCGCAGGCAAGGCCAGGGCGCCAATGCTTCCGGACCTCGAGGACCGGTTCCCGGCGAAGAGCATCGTCGGCTGGGAGATGAGCGATGATTTTCCAGGCCTCGAGGAGTACGAGCTCCTGGGCATCAAGACCGATGACACGAAGCTCGAGGAGATCATAGAGCGGATAAAGACGGACACGTGGAAGGGCCCCGGGATAGGCGACAAGCTCGGCGGCTATCCGTTCTGGGTCCAGGGCATCGAGTACCCCGAGTGCCGCAAGTGCGGCAAGAAGATGCGCCTGCTGTTCCAGCTCGATTCCGAGGACAATCTGCCCTACATGTACGGCGACAGCGGCGTGGCGCACATAACCCAGTGTCCCGTCCACAAGGACGTCGTCGCGTTCGGCTGGGCGTGCTACTGAATTATTTCATTCAGTCCATCAGACAATTCTCGCGTTCCTCGACCAATGTCCCGGATCCGCACATCATCTCGTCTCGCGTCCGGTGCCCCGAATCCGTACATCATTCCGTTTTTCTGCCCCTATCCCGGATCCGTTCCCGAATCATCTTCACCCATTTGTCCGAGGTTTTCGACGAAACGATATGTTCCGTACCATCATCGCGCCTCATCAGGAAGCTCTTTTTTCCGTTGTAGAACAGAAAGCGTTTCTTCCTGTTCCCGAGGCTGCGCATGATGTCCATGACAGCGGTCTCGTGCTCTTCCACGGCCACTATCCGCGTCAGGTCCACCCGGTCCCTTCGGAAGAACCGCGTCGGCGAATTGTAGATGGTCAGCATTCTATCCGTCAGCGAAAGCCTGTTCGGCGACAGCAGAAGGGAAACAAAACCAAGAATCCAGAACCACGAGAAGAACTTGAATATCAACCCGAAGACGTACACCGAGGGCATCGAGATCATTATCACGATGACATGCAGCTTGTTGAGCTGAACCTCGTACGCCAGCTCAAATCCGGCTCTATCGGATTGGGTGCCGTCCGTTCTCGCAGATTGACGTCCATCCGGGGGTCGGCCGGCGCTTTCATGCGGCGGTCTTTCATCGGCCATGTTATGACCATCACAAGTCAGGGAAGCTCGCGTGGTCCGGCCAGGATACTCTCACCCTTTTGGAGCTGGAAGCGGTACCCGGACTTGATGTTGGAGCTGGAGCCTTTGAGAAGGATGCTGTCCCCGGCGTCAATCTTTCCGTTGGCATTGTTGTCGTTGTACTGGAAATCGGAGGTCGGACCGCTCGTAAGACGCGCGTTCACAGTTTTGGCCCCCGTATTGGCGTCCACGACCTGCACGTACATCGACGAGGGGGCATCGTTGCTGCCGGCCGTGACGGAGACGATCCAGTCGCTGGAGGTCTTTTCTATCCTGGTGCCCAGCTGGGTCTCGACCGTGCCGCCGCTCTGCGGCATCGACTGCATCTGGCTCATGAACATGAACGACAGCGCCATCGGTATGATGATGACGAGCATTATAACCACGACCACAACGACCACCACGATGGTCACGGTGTTGTCCTTCTTCGGCGGAACCGCAACAGGCATCATCATAGGATAGGGTCCCGGCTGGCCGTAACCGGGCGGGGCCGGCTGGCCGTAGCCCTGCTGGTACCCGGCGCCCTGGTTGTACCCCGGCGGTGGTCTCGGGTCGTAGCCCTGGTTGTAGTCGGGAGGTCCGCCTGCCATATTATTCGCATCGCCGTATCGCTTCATAAAACTATCGCGGTTCAGTGTAACTCCTGAATCGCAACGGCACTGGAAAAGCTCGAATATCTACGGTCTCAGCTCAGGGGGGAGCCCTTCGACGCCGCCGGCCTTGTAGAAGGCGGACATGAGCCTGTTGACCTCGTCGTAGGCGACGATGTTGCGGTCCACCATGTTCTTGAGTATCTTGGCCCGCGCCTTGAGCTCGTCGTATATCATCCTCTTGTCCTCGTATTTCAGGCGAGGAGCTATCTTTTCCTCGAGGATGAACGAGTTGTTCATGCCCCTGAAGAAGTGGGTATCCGTGAACGGGTCCCACCTGAAGACGGACCTGGTCAGGACACCGTCAAGGTCCTTGGAGTACCTGATTATCTCGTCGACGGAAGTGACGCGCCTGATGAGGCGACCGCCCTCGTAGAGCGAGCTCTGGAACACGACGACGTTCAGGTTGTCCATGAACCGTATCGGGACATTGATGGGGTCACCGGTAAATCGCTGGATGAGCTGCTTCGTTGAAGGTGCGTGGAACGTGGATATGACGGCGTGGCCGGTCTGCATGGCCTGGAACATGACGTTCCCTTCCTTGCCTCGGACCTCACCAACGATGATGTAGTTGGGCCTGGACCTCAGCGCAGCCCTTACAAGGTCGAACAGCTCTACCCTCGAAGCTTCGGGGCCCGCATCCCTGGTGACCAGCCTTTGCCATACAGGCTGGGGCGCTATTACCTCGGGGGTGTCTTCCGCCGAGTAGACTTTCTGGTTGTGGTTGATGAACGTCAGTATTCCGTTGAGCGTGGTGGTCTTTCCGGAAGCGGTCTCGCCCGAGACGATGATGGACATGCCGTTCTCGAGGCAAAGCCACAGGTAGGCGGCGATCTCCGTGTTCAGCGTCCCGAACTTTATGAGGGCGGTTACCGTGAACGGCTTCTCGCTGAACTTTCTTATTGTGAACGAGGAGCCCTGCTTGCTGACATCCTCGGAATACACGATGTTGATACGGGAGCCGTCGGGAAGGGCACCGTCGATGATTGGTTTGGCGTCGCTGACGGGCTTGCCTATGCGTTCGGACATGGTCCTGAGGAACTCGTCGAGCTCCGCCGTGGAGCGGAACTTGACGTTCGTGGCCATCATGCCGAAGACCTTGTGGACGATGTACATGTTCTCCGTTCCGATGGAGTGGATATCTTCGATATAGGGGTCGCGGATGATGGGCTCGAGGGGGCCGTGCTCTATGATATTCCTCATCAGGTAGAACTTCATCTCCTCGAACTCTTGCCTCGAGACCAGGATCCTCTTCGTTTCGAAACCGGCCATCCTCTTGGTCAGCCAGCCCTCGACCTTGTTTTTCTCGAATGTCGAGACCTTCCTCATCAGGCGGTCCAGGGTCTGCGCGAACTCCAACTTGGTCTCGTGGGCCTTCTCGTACGGCGCTTCCTTGAGAATGCTCTGGAGCATCTCGTCGTACTTGAGGTGGGTCTCGTCGGTCATCTTGGGCTCGATGGTGATGTACTTCTTGCCGCTGATGCCGTACTTGCAGACATGGATGAACATCGGGTCCTGGACCGGATAGAGGAAGTTGAACTCCTTGAGCTTGGCCATGTCGCTCTGAAGCTGGACGTGGAAGTCAGGGAGCTTGTTGCCCTGCTCCACCCATTTTTCCAGATACGCCCGCAGGTGAGGATGCGTGGCGACGGCCTTTTCGAATAGCTTGATTCGGTCGACAGTGACCATCGATGCTCGCTCAACCAGTACATCCTGAGCGGCATATTAAGGTTTTTCTCAGGCTGGACGGTAATGGGAAGCGAGGGCGGCAGGCAGCATGGTGGTGCCCGTGCTGCTTTTTCGCCAACAGCATTGCATGCTGCCAGCGCCGCATTTCCCCCGGTCGCCGGAATCACGCGACCGTGGTGATATCGATGATGAACCCTCTGAGAGGCTCGATGCGGAAACCGGTGGCTTCCACGACCGGCAGAAGGGACTGGACGTACCTCTTCACCATGATGGTCCGCACGGTCGTCCCTTCCATCATCTGCATGTTCAGGGAAATGTAGATGTCCGCGTCCGACTTGAAGGGCGATATTACGTTTTCCGGGATGTCCCCTTCCTCGAGCGTCATGATTATCGTCTTGTTCATGCCGGCGAGCTTCTTGAAGAACGCCAGCGTCCGGATGGCCTTGTGTTCGTCGATATCGTTCTTGACGAGCGCGGAGAATGTGTCGAAGAAGATGATGTCCCTCTCGTAGAGCTGCTTCGAGTTCATGACGCGGTCCAAAAAGTCCGTGCGCTCCCTGGCCTTCCCGATGAGCGGATAGGAGGGGATGAACAAAAGCTCCCTGTTGAGCAGGTAGTTGACGACATTGTAGTCCAGCGACTTCATCTGGTCCAGAAAGCTTTTCGTGGTGAATTCGGTTGAGACCATCGTCACCGAATGCCCGTTCTTGAGGAAACCGAACAGCAGCCTCTGGGACACCGCGCTCTTGCCCGCGCCCTGCTTGCCCTGCATGATGACGATGGCGCCCTTGGGGAATCCGCCGCCAAGGTTGCGGTGAAGACCGTCCCTCTCCAGTTCTATCTTGTACAGCTCAGGCATTGCGGTTCTGAAATGGTGGTCGGGGGTTTAAAGGTTACTGGCCGCCTGTTCTCGACTATCGAGGGCCGGATGTTACTTTTTCATTGCCCCGTCGGAAGGCTTTGGAATCGGCTGGGCCTGAAGTTTCGCCTTCTTTTTCCGGCGACGGCGCCACACGAGGAATGCGATTATGACAACGCACACGAGCACAATCACGATGACGAGGGTATAGGGCACTTTGGACTGCGTGACATATGGTTCTCCGGGAACCATCGCCCTCACGTTGCACTGTACTATCCGGTCCGTGGACTTCGACTGGTCGTTCCCGCCGAACACGTATGCATTCGTGCCGTCCCAGATGGCCGATGCACCGAATCGGCCGCTTGGGAGCCTCCCGTCCAGCGGAGTCACGGAACCGTTGCCCGGAGTGAAGCGCACGATCTCCGCAGAGGCACCAACGCCATCGTAGCCTCCGAAGATATACGCGCTCGAGCCGTCCCATGCCGCGCATGTGACATCCCGCCCGGTGGGAAGCGACGCACCCGCCAGCTTCACTGCACCCGTGCCGGGTTCGAAACTCACTATCTGGTTGTAGAAGGAATCGTCCTTCCTGCCGCCGAAGACATAGACGCATGTCCCGTCCCAAACCGCAGAGGTAGCGTACCGTCCTCCCGGCAGCGTTGATGTGAGAAGCGTCGCCGTGTCAAACGCCGGGTCATAGCGGACTATCTCGTCAAGGTAGTTCCCGTTGGAAAGCCCGCCGAATATGTACGCGCTGGTCCCATCCCAGACAGCGGAGGTCGCGTCCCGGCCGCTCGGCAGGGTGGCGTTCATGACCGATATAGTGTCGTTGGCCGGGGCGTAGCGCAGTATCTGGTTGTAGAAGCTCTTCGCCTCCCTTCCGCCAAAGAGGTAGATGGCGGTGCCTGTCCAGACCCCAGATGCGTAACAACGATTCCCGGGGAGCTTTGCGCTCATCGCAGTGAGTGTTCCGGCGGAGGTGTTGAAGCGGAATATCTGGTCGTAGTAGGTGCTGCCGTCACGGCCGCCGAACAGGTAGGCGTTCGAGCCGTCCCAGACCGCCGCGGCGCCGTCCCGTGCTGACGGGAACTTCGCATCGATTACATCCACCGTGGCGGCACCGGCCCACGGGACGAGACAGGTCATCAGCAAAGCGGCCGCGACCGTCATGACCAGCAATGCCCCGAGCGATGAACGATTGCCGAAAACTGCCGCGTCTCGCCTCATTCCGCATCACCCCCAATGGTCGCCTTCAGGCTCCT
>Ga0315283_10001795_pt1 | contig 17531 bp, 8 predicted proteins | sample YL17G09_0_MG_FD_204541 | JGI IMG/M metagenome (GOLD analysis project Ga0315283, IMG submission 204541) | Sediment microbial communities from Yellowstone Lake, YNP, Wyoming, USA - YL17G09_0 | ecosystem: Environmental > Aquatic > Freshwater > Lake > Sediment | place: USA: Wyoming | collected... | reverse complement strand
GACCCGGACGACCAGCCACTCCGTGAGCATGCCGCGCAGGACGGAGACAAGGGTGGCGGTGGCGGCCGGATGGCCGAGGACGCCCAGGTTGGTGGCCAAAGCGGCGGCCGTGGCCGGGTCGTGGGCCAGGGCGGTGGTGAGGGTGGCGCGGTCGATGGCGGGTGGAGCGCTCGCACCACCAGTCCGCGCGCGCTTGGCGACGGCCGGGCCGTCGCCGAGCGGTGGCGAGGGCGGCGCGGTCGATGTCGATGGCGGGTGGAGCGGGGTGGAGCGCTCGTACGACCACCAGAGAGTCCGAAAAAGTAATTCCGCGCTTCTCCCCCATCGATCACTTTTTTTTTTTTTTTTTTTCCCCCCCGCACACGTAGCGCGGGGACGGCCGCGGCCTCAGCGCAACCACCCCGCGCGTGTGCAGCACGCCCTCATACATCCGCCCGCGTGTGCTGCGCTATGGCGGACGCGGCCGGCGGCGCGCCCCGGGCGGCTGGCGCAGGGCCGTCACCGGCGGCAGCCGGCCCAGCAGGGGCTCCTCAACCTGCTGCTGCTGCTGCTTCCCCACGCACGTCCCCGCCGTCCGACACCCCTACCGGGACCAGCCGCCCCTCCACCCTGACCGCCTCCCTATCCCGGGTCGCCCGCACCTCCATGGACGTCGCCTCGCTACGCACCCGGTCCTTGGCCCGGGCGTCGCTGCGGGCCATCGGCCTGGAGCACCTGGCCGACGGCGGGCTCGGTGGCCACACCCCGCGCGGCGACCGCGGCCTGGGCGCGGCGGACCGGCGTGTGCTGAAAGTCCAGCTGAATGAGTGGCGGGACGATGCAGAGCTGCGGGCCTCCCTGGGCGACCCCCACCACCACCACCACGCCGCCGACGGCAAGGGCGAGGGCGGCGGCGGTGGTGGTGGTGGTGGCGGCGGCCACGACGACAACTACCCCGCCCCGGCTGCCCGCAAGGCGCGCTGCTGCCCGCCGCCCTCCTCCTCGCCCGCCCTCCGCACCCTGGCTCTGGCATACGGCGCCATCGGCATCGTCTTTGGCGACGTCCTCACCAGCCCGCTCTACACGCTCTCCGCGACCTTCGCCAAGAATGAGCCGACACCAGACGAGGTCGCGGGAGCGGTGTCGATCATCATTTGGACGCTGGCTTTACTCCTCGTCACCAAGTACGCCCTCATCGTCCTGCGTGCGGACGACGGCGGCCAGGGTGGGACGTTTGCGCTGTACGCCCTGCTGCGGCGGCAGGGCGCGGCGGCGGGCAAGGACCGGGAGACGGCGGGCCTCGGGCCGGGCGTGTACACGCGCGCCCCCGTCTCGGTGCGGGGCCTGCCCCCCCCCCCTGGGGGCGGTGGCGGCGGGTCCGGCGGCGCCGGCTTGGCCCGCCTGTCCACAGCCCATCGCCGGCGGCCGACCCTGGACCGGGCTTCCGCGCCGGTCGGTGGCTCGGCCAAGGCGGCGTCAGCCTCCTCCTCGGCCCGGCCGCAGCTGCCGACCGTGCCTGACAACGCCGCGGCCGCTCCACCCGGCCCGCCGCCGCCGCCGCCCAAGGCGCCGGCCGCTGCCACCGGCCGGTGGTGGATCCGCACCCCGTGCTTGCCGACACCGGGCGATGCGGAGGCCGGCCGCGCCAGTGGCGCGACGGCGCCGGCGCCGCCGCCGGGCGCAGCAGCACCCGCCACCGCCCAGCCGCCGGCAGCAGACTGGCGGCAGTGCCTCATTGAGTCGCCCCGCTTGCAGGCCGCCCTCCGCATCCTGGTCGCGGTCGCGGTGGGGGCCATCCTGGGAGACGGCGTCCTCACGCCCGCCATCTCGGTCGTCTCGTCCATGGAGGGGCTGTCCACCGCGTTCCCCTCCCTCCCGAAAGACGGCAGCGCCGTGCTGGGCGCCGCCTGCGCGGTCCTGGTCCTCCTCTTCTTCTGCCAGCAGTTTGGCACCGGCGCTGTCTCCGCCGCCTTCTCGCCCATCGGCTGCGCCTGGATTATGACGCTGTTTGGCCTGGGTGGCTGGAACCTGGCCCAGCACGGCTCGAGCCAGCTGGCGGCCGCGCTGTCGCCCCACCACATTTTCCGGGTGTTTAAAGAGGACGGCGCCGCCGCCTGGCGCAGCCTGGGCTCGCTGGCGCTCTGCATCACGGGGGCGGAGGCCCTGTACGCGGATTTAGGGCACTTTAGGTACAGATGGGGAAGAGGGCGGGCGGCCGGCCGCAAGGGGACGGCGCCCGCCGCGCACACATCACACTCCACACATCTCACTCACCTCCCCTCTCCATTTTCCGCCCCTCTCCCCAAAACAGCCGCCCCTCCATCCAGGCGGCCACCCTGCTGGTCGCCCCCGCCCTCGCCGTCAACTATCTTGGTCAGGGTGCCCTGCTGATGGCGAGGCCGGAGGTGCACGCCAACGTGTTTTGGTCGTCCGTCCCGAAAACCGCGTTCTGGCCGGTCTTTGTGGTCTCCACGCTGGCCACCATCGTGGCCTCCCAGGCCCTTATCTCCGCCTCCTTCTCTGTCGTCGCCCAAGCCATTCGCGCCCGCTTCGTCCCCAGGCTCCGCATAGTTCACACCTCCCGGGAGCACGAGGGCCAAATCTACATCCCCGCCATCAACTGGATGCTGGCCACCTTGGCCCTGGGCGTCGTCGGCGGGTTCCGCTCCTCCGACGCCATCGGCAACGCGTACGGCCTGGCCGTCCTGACCGACATGCTCCTGTCCACGGCCTTCTGTTCGCTGGTCATGCTGACGGTGTGGCGGGCACCCGTGCCCGTCGTCGCCCTGTTTTACGTGTCCTTCACCACCATCGAGGCGGCCTACTGGTCGGCGACCCTGCTCAAAGTGCCGCACGGCGGCTGGTACCCGATTATGATGGCCGCCCTCTTCGCCTCCATCGAGCTGGTGTGGCACTGGGGCACCGCCCGGAGGGCGGGCGCCCTGGCGCGGATGGCGCCACCGCTGGACACCCTGCTCGCCGCGCACAGCGGCCCGGACGACCCGCTCACCTCGCTGACAGTGCGGGGGCCGTCCCTGTCTTTGCTCGCACCTGCCGGCGCCAAGCGCATCTCTCGCACCCGGGGCGTCGCCCTCTACCTGACGGACGTGCCGTCCAAGGAGGGCGAGGACCGGGCGCCGCCCGTCCTCGCCCACGCCCTCGCCCGCCTGCCGGTGCTGTACGAGGCAAACACATTCCTGACCGTCCGCACCGTCCCCGTCCCCGAGGTCCCCCCCGCCTCCCGCTTCCTGGTTGCGTCTGCGGGCGTGCCCGGCTTTGCCCACGTCATCGCCCGGTACGGATACATGGAGCGGCCCAAGCTGGACGGCGGCTTTGCCAACACGTTGCTCTCCTGGATCCTTGACCTGCTCTACTCCCAGCTGGCCGCGACCGCGCGGACGGAGCCCGGGCTGCGCGCAGCGCTCGCCCTGCCCGCCGACTGGGAGGAGGTGGCCGCGGCCGCGGCGGGGCTGCGGGCGGTTCTCTCCCGGGCGGTCTCCCGCACGCTCTCGGCCCGGCAGGCCGCGGCCGCCGCGTTGTCCTCGACCACCCTCTCCTCCTCGCCGCCGCCGACTCTGGCGCCCGTGTCCGAGCCGCACGCCCTGGACACGGCCGGCGCAGCCGATCCGGCTCTGCTGGCCTCCCTGACGGCGCGGGCGGACGCGCTGCTGGCGGAGATTGCGGTCATTGAGCACGCGCGCTCCCAGGCGGCCGTTGTCTTTGTGGTCGGCGATTCCCAGCCCCGCACGCCCTTCGGGACCAACATCCTCAAGCGCGCCCTCCTGTGCGTGCCCTACACTTTTCTGGTGTCCACGTTCCAGGAGCCCGCGTCCGACGCGTTCGGGATCGAGGGGCGGGACCTGTTGGGCCTGGTCCTGCCGTACGATCTCTGATGAGGGATGACAGAAAAAGCACAACCTCTGCATTAAAAAAAAAAGTATTGACGTTTTTTACACTCACAAAAGCAGGCACGCACACAGGCATCCACACACACGCACACACACACACATACACGCACACACACACACACCTCGTTATCTCTCTCTGACGTTATCACAGTAACGCATACAGGGTGCATTCATCCCCGGCATCCACAGGCACCTCCTCGGACACCCCGACCCGGACGACCAGCCACTCCGTGAGCATGCCGCGCAGGACGGAGACAAGGGTGGCGGTGGCGGCCGGATGGCCGAGGACGCCCAGGTTGGTGGCCAAAGCGGCGGCCGTGGCCGGGCCGTGGGCCAGGGCGGTGGCGAGGGTGGCGCGGTCGATGGCGGGTGGAGCGCTCGCACCACCAGTCCGCGCGCGCTTGGCGACGGCCGGGCCGACCTCCTCTTTCGGCGGTTCCGGCGCACCCGCCCCACCCCCGCCCCCACCCCCACTCCCCCCACCCACCCACACCTCATCACTGAACCACAGCCCCCGCGCGGCCACCAGCGCCGCAGCCACCTTCACCTGGCTGTGGTCGACAGCTGGGAACCCGCCGCAGGACACCTCGTCCTTCACCGCCCCAACCATGTGCCGCCCCGGCTTGGTGGCGGGCTGGGAGGCGACAGAGCGGAGGATAGCGCGCGCAGCCCGCTCATCCAGCCCCACGTCGCCCGCCAGGCGCTCCCAGTCGACGCCCGCCCGCCGGGCCACGCCCGCCGAGGAGATGTAGGAGGCGACGGTGGCCGCTTGAATGGGTTTGGGCCGCTCCTTCGCGATGGCCGCGACGCTCTCACCGCCCGCAAACCGCCTCGCCGCCTCAAAAGCCGCGCCTTTGGGCTCGTCCAGCATGGCCACGCAGGCGGCGACGGCGGCGACGGCGTCGGGTCCAGCCCGACCCGCCCACACGTTCTCGGGTGCCCAGGACACGTAAGGCGTCCGCACGCCCGCCGGCCCCGCCGCCTCGGCCGTCGCCGCCGCCTTGGCCGCCCCCCGGGCGTCCCAGTCGATACCCAGGCGCACGCCCGGGCGGGTGGCGCAAAAGGAGGTGATGGCCGAGATGAAGGCGGGGCCAAAATTGGCCCTAAACGCGGCCGACGCGCCCTCGACCGCTGCCAGGTCGGTCACGTCTGCCGGGCGCAGGCGGGCGAGTTCCAAGAGCAGGGCGTCGCTGCAGACGTTGGTCGGGGCCGACAAGCCAGCTGCCTCCGCCTGGGCCGCCCGCAAGGACCGCAAGGCCTCGGCCAGGGCCGTGACTTCGGCCGGGGTGGTCGGGGCGCCTCCGCCACAACCACCACCACCACCAGTCCCCGCCGCCGCGCCCGCCCCCATCCCACCGGCCCGGGCGGACCGGGCCTCCGCGTCGGTCAGGTCTTTGGAAACAGGCAGCACCACAGACGGGCTCGGATTGTGCATCACGGCCAGGCCGGCGGGCGTGGGCACGACGGCCGAGTAGGACCGGCCACCATCACCCCGCCCGCTGCCGCCACCCCCACGACCACCGCCAGTGGTGCGCGTCTCCTCGCGCAGCAGGCCGCCCGCCAGCAGCATCCCGGCCAGCGCCCGCCACCAGTCGACCGAGCGGGCCGCGCCTGCGCCATGCAGGCGAATGTTCCCGGACGCGCCGGCGGCGCCAGGGAGGGCTTTTGCCTTTGCGGTTTCAGGCACGTCTTTCGAGGTGGAACCGCGGAGCAGGGCAATCGGTTTCGTCACCCCAGCAAAGCCGCCGAAAGCCGCGACCGCGCCCACCAGCAGGCGGGCGGGCGGGCCCAACTCCCGGGATGTGGCCTCGCCCCGGCGGGCCCGGTCGCAGTTGTCGCACCCGCCCTTGCAGAAGGAAGGAGGGGACGAGGAGGTTGGAGGAGCAGGCGCGCCGCCGCCACCACCGCCACCGCCACCAGCCTCAGCGTCGAAGTGGCGCTGCAGGGCGGCATGGCGACACCCCGATGTCAGGCAAAAGGCCTGCATGGCGGCCTTGCCCGCCTCGTACGCGGCCCGCCCCGACTCCGACAGGTCCCCTGGTTTCTTGATCATCGAGATCGTGTTCCAGTCCGCGTCCGCCCACACCAGCTCGCACCGGGAGGGGAGGCCATCCCGCCCGGCCCGGCCGACCATCTGGTAGTAGGCCTCCAGGGTGGCGGGCGTGCCGACCAGGTGGACGGACCGGATGGAGGGGTGATCAATCCCCATCCCAAACGCGACCGTGGCGACGACCACCTCCAGGCTGCCCCTCATGAACGCCTTGTGCACCGCCTCGCGGCCCTCCAGGCCCGCATGGTACACGCCGACGGCCGGTCCGAAGCCCGCGCCGGCCAGGGCCGCCCCGAGCTTGTCCGCGTCCGCCCGCGAAATGACGTAGATGATGGTTGGCGGGACGGACCCGGTCGACACCTTGCGCTCCACCAGGCCGGCCACCGCGCCGATCAGCCCGCCGCCCGCGCCCGTCGGCCGTTTGGACACCGACAGGTACAGGTTGTCCCGTTCAAAGGGCATGACCCAGATGGTCGGGGTGACCAGGCGGAGGCTGGACACGATGTCGGCGCGCGCGCGGGCGGGGGCGGTCGCGGTGAGGGCCAGGAAAGGGACGGAGGGGAGGGCGGTGCGCAGGTCGCCCAGGGCCTGGTAGTCCGGGCGGAAGTCGTGGCCTGCATGTTTCGTGCGTGTGAATGATGGTGAGATGGGCATGCGGGAGGTGAGCGCGATGGTAGAGGGCGCGGCGGGATGGAGCGGCGTGTTGAGACGAGATGAGACGGCGCGGCGGGATGGGGCGGCGTGATGAGACGAGATGAGACGGCGCGGCGGGATGGAGCGGCGTGATGAGACGAGATGAGACGAGGTGGGTGGGGAGGTTGAGCGCGCTCTCTCTTTTCTCTGTCCCTCCACCAAAGCACTCACCCCACTCGGACACGCAGTGCGCCTCGTCGATGGCGACCAGGCTCAGTCTGCCCGCGGACGCCAGGGCTTGCAAGCGGCCCACGGCCAGCCTCGCCTGCTCGGGCGTGATGTAGACGAGGGCATACTCGCCCGCCCACGCGCCCGCCGTCACCGCGTCATCGCGCTGTGCCGACCCCAGGAAGCAGGCCGCCACGCCCCGGGCCTGGAGGGCACTCACCTGGTCTTGCATCAGGGAGATGAGCGGGCTGACCACGATGGCCGCCTGGCCCGGCCGGGCGAGGGCCGGGATCTGGTAGCACAGGGACTTGCCCGCACCGGTCGCCATCACGACCAGGGAGTCCGCGCCCGCCAGGACGTTGTTGATGACCGCTTCCTGGCAGGACCGGAAGGCTGAAAACCCCCAGTAATGGGCGAGGACGGCGTGCGGAGTGGGGTTGGGGGGCAGGGAGGGAGGGGGCTGGGAGGGGTGGACGCCGGCTGCCTTGGGCGGCGGGGAGGAAGGCAGGGAGACGACAGCCGCGCCGGTCGCGCCGGTCGCGCCGCCGCTCGGGGTGGCCATGGGAGGGGTGGGGCGGGGCTGTGCCCGGGCTGGTTGGGTGAGGGAGTGTCTGGATAGGTCACCAGCGAGGTGGAGAGCGTGGCGAGGGCGGGGGGGCGGGGGGCGGGGGGCGGGGGGCGAGCGTGCAAGTGTGTGGGCGTGCATGCAAATGAGTTTTTGAAATGAGGGCCTCTCTTCCTCTCTACACTCAGGAGGACTCGCCCCCCGTTCACACCTCCTCGACACCTCTCCCTCTCTCGTCTCCGCGCCCACCCCCTCTTCCGCCCACCCCTTCAACGCCTCCATCACGGCCTCATGCTCCGGCATTCCTCTCTCTTCTACGCGCCCACCCCCTCTTCCGCCCACCCCTTCAACGCCTCCATCACGGCCTCATGCCCCGGCATGCTGGGCCCGGCCCCCCGGGCCTGGACGCACAGCCCCGCCGCAGCCGACGCGTAGCGCAGGCGGGCGCTCGGGGCCAGGCCCCGGAGGAGGCCCACCACGTAGGCCGCGGTGAAGCAGTCGCCCGCGCCCGTCGTGTCCACGACTGCAGGCACGGGTGCCGCCGCCTGGGACGTGATGGTGGGCGGGCTGCCGACGGGATCGCCGGCCTCGACCAGGACCGACCCGGCCGCGCCCCGCTTGACCAGGACGGCCGCCAGCCCTGGGCTGGCGTCCAGCAGGGCGACCGCCGCCGCGATGACCGCCCCTGCCTCGCCGCCGCCGCCGCGCCCGCACAGATCCACGCCCGTCAGCCGGGCCAGCTCTGTCTCGTTGGGCGACACCACGTCCACGCACGCCAGCAGGGCGGGCGGGAGGGGCGCGTCCTCGCCGCCCGCGTCCAGGATTACGGGCACGCCCGCGGCCCGGGCGGCGCCGGCGGCGGCCACGTTGACCGTGGCCGGGATCTCGCGTTGCAGGAGGAGGGCCCCGACGGGCGGCCCTCCTCCCCCGCCCGGCCCGGCCCGGCCCAGGTCGCCCAACGCTCCTCGCATCCCGGGCCCGTCCAGCCAGGCGCCCTCCTCGGCGTTCGCCCCGCCCACGATGACGATGCTGTTCTCGCCGGTCCCGTCTTCCTGGACCATGATGACGGCGGTGCCGGTGGGCGCGGTGCCGGGCAGGACGTCCACGTACCGGGTGTCGACCGCAGACGCGGCCAGGCTGGCCAGGAGGAGGCGGGCGCCCCCGTCCGGGGTTGGAGGAGGGGAGGTGAGTGAGGCTGGGCCGCCCACGCCGCCGACCTGGCCTACCATGAGTGTGGGCCACCCGAGCTTGGCCGCGGCGACCGCCTGGTTGCCGCCCTTGCCGCCCGGGAAGGTTGACATGGAGGACGCGGCAAGCGTTTCCCCGGGCGCTGGGAGGCGCGGCACGGTCAGGACGAGGTCAGCGTTCAGGGAGCCGATGACAAAGAGGGCGAATGGCGGAGGTGGGGGTGGAGGGGCAGGGGACGCCCGGCTCACCAGGCGAGTGGGCTGTGGGCGTGCCCGTGGGTGGGTGGGGTGGGGCGGGGTGAGGCGGAGGGGACGCATCGGGGGAGAGACGACGAATGAGTGTTTGAGGCCGGGGGAGGAGGCCGAAAGCACACTTTTTTTTTTTTCAAAACGGGCTGTCCCTCATCTGCCGTCCAAAACACACACACACCATGGTGCGTTTCGTTAGCTTCTTTGGACGCGCACCTGACGACCTCTCCACATCGCCCCCCTGCTCGTCCAAGGGGCGGCGAGCGGGCCCGGCGAGGACTGGGCACTGCTTTGAAGGGCGCGCGGGGCGAATGCGCGTGGCGAGAGCTCGGGCACACGGCGCGCCGTGTGCGCCCCTGCCATGCCCCTCACCCCCGCGCGAGGGCATGCGAGGGTGTCCGGCCACCTTCCGCACGCCGCCAGGCTGGTCGCCGAGGCGCCGCACCTTTCTTTGTCGACGCACCATCCTCACCTCAATTCCCCCCCTCTACCCCTCCTTTTCACACACAACACTACAGCAACACGCCTACCGCCGCGGTGCTGCGGGCGCCCGCCGCGACCTGATCGCCGCCAAGAAGGTCGGGGACGGACCGGCTGCCCTGACGGAGGACCAGAAGCAGGAGATCCGGTGCGCGTGTGAAGGGGCGGGTTGAGAGAGGCTGGTGCAGCTGTTTTTTTTTTTTCCGCCCGCAGTGTAGCTGCGCCGCGCGCTAGTTTTTTGTATCCTCCTCCCCTCCATCTCTCATCCCCTCCCCTCCTCCCCTCTTCGCGCACACTCCAGCGAGGCCTTTGACCTGTTTGACACGGACGGGGCCGGCGCCATCGACGCCCGCGAGGTGAAGGTCGCCATGCGGGCCCTGGGCTTTGAACCGGCAATGGACGAGGTCGCGTCTCTCGCAGCGGCGGGCCCTGGCGTCTCGTTCGAGGCCTTTGCCGGCGCCATGGCCGCCAAGGTCGCCGCCCGCGACCCGGCCGCGGAGGCCCGCAAGGCTTTCCGCCTCTTCGACGCGGGCGAGACCGGCAAGATCGGGTTTGCCGACTTGAAGCGGGTGGCCACAGAACTGGGCGAGCCCCTGACGGATGGTGAGCTCCAGGAAATGATCGACGAGGCCGACCGGGACGGGGATGGCGAGGTGGACGAGGGCGAGTTCATGCGGGTCATGGCCAAGGCGGGGGTGGTGTGAGAGGGGAGGGGCTGTGTGTGAACAGGGGAGAACACCTCGACCCCCTGTGTGCCTGTTTTTTCTTCTTCTTCCCCACGTCTCCATCTCCATCCTCTCCGCAGCCTGCTCCTCTCCGAATCCACGTGGAACAACGCGGGTCTCTCTCAGGGTCTCTCTCAGCTACACTCTCACACACGTAGTCGCACTGCTTTCGCGCTCACACGCACATACACGCATACGCAGGCACGTGCCCTCTGTTTACGTCAGGTCAAGCTCGTCGTCATCCCCGCCCCACCCGTCGCCGCCGCCGCCGCCGCCTGGGCCTCCACCCTCCAGGGCGTCATCCTCGATCGCCCACCCGTCGCCCGCCTCGGCCTCGTCCAGGCCGGCGACCAGGGCGGCGGGTGGGGGTGGAATTGGGGCTTGGGCTTGGGCGGGCGCCGCGGCCGCGTCCTCCTCCTCCTCCTCCTCGACCGCCCACCCATCCTCCCCGCCGCCGCCCCAGCCGCCTCCGCCTGCTTCCGCCTCCTCCACCGCCCAGCCATCACCCGCCCGATCGTCCTCACCCGCGCCCGCTGCCGCCCCGCACTCGCTGCGGGCGGCCCAAGCGGCCTGCTCCTCGGGCGCGGGCGAGGAGGTCACCCACTCGCCGGTGGGGGCGGGCGGTGGTGGTGGAGGAGGAGGAGGAGCAACCTCGCCCTCCTCGCCCTCGCCTGCCCAGCCGCCACCACCAGCCTCCTCTTCCTCCTCGGCTGCATCTTCGGCCGCCCAAGCGTCCTCCTCCGGGGCAGCAGCAGCAGGCACGTGCTGCTCCACTTCAGGAGCCCAGGCATGTCCTTCAGTGGCGACCGCGGGCGCGTCGTCGCCGGCCGCCCAGCGGTCGTCAGCAACAGGCGCCGCCAGTGTCTCGCCCGCACCATCACCCTCCCACTCTCCTCCTCCATCCTCTCCCTCTTCTCCTCCGTCCTCACACCACCCGTACCCGCCGTCCTCCAGGAGGCGGGGCTGGACGAGCAAGGCCGTCGTGTCGCCGCCGCCGAAATCATCCCCGTACCCGAACTCCGCCTCCACCCGGGCCAGGATGGGCTCCACGTCCACTCCCTGGCGAGCGAGCATGGCGCCCAGCTCGCCCACCTTGGCCGTCTCCTGGCCCAGGCAGGCCAGCAGGTCGGCGAATTCGGACTGCGACTCCGCGAGGGCGGCAGCCAGGGAGGAGGAGGGATCATCTAGGGCCACAACAGGGGAGGCAGGGACAGAGCGGGCCGCGGCCACGGCCGCGGCCGCATCCATCGCACGCTCTAGCTCAGCACGCAGGCCAGTGATGGTGGCCTCGCCCTCGCCCACGGCCACGCCCGCCGCGCCGGCTTCGGCCCGGGCCGCCTCGGCCTCTGCACGGGCGGCGGCTAGGGCGGCGGTGGCGGTGTCAGCCCGGGCGGCCGCCTCCGCCGCGGCCGCCCGCGCGGCCGCGGCGTCCGCGTGCGCTTTGCTGGACGACGACCCAGCCTGCGCTTCAGCGTCAGCCACCCGCCCTTCCGCCTCGTCTGCCCGGGCCGCGTCCTCCGCCGCGGCCGCAAGGGCGGCGGCCGCACGGTCCTCCGCGTGAGCCATGCGGGCTTCAGCGACGGAGAGGGAGGTGGCGGCGGCGGCGGCGCGGGCTTCAGCGTCGGCGGCCCGACCATGCGCGTCGGCCGCGCGCGCTGCAGCGGCCGCGAGGCTGGTGGCCACGTCCGCTGCCCGGGCTTCGGCGTCTGCGGCGCGGGCGGCGGCATCAGCCAGCTGGGCTTCAGCAGCAGACGTCCGCCCCTCAGCCTCCACGGCCGCAGCCTCCGCGGCAGCCGCCCGGGCGTCACCGGCAGAGCGGGCAGCATCCACCTCGCGTGCGGTTGCCGCCCGGGCGGCCACGAGGTCAGTCTCCAGGCCCTGAACGGCGGCCGTGTGGGCCGCGGCCGCCTCGCCCAGGGCCTGCTCCAGCTCGCCAGCGCGCGCTTCGGCGGCGGCCACCGCTGCCGCACCGCCAACCCTGTCCGTCGCGACAGCCAACGCATCTTCCAGGCGTTCCACCTCGGCCCGGTGTTCGGCCAGGGCCCCACGCAGGGTGGCCACCTCGGCCCGCAGGCCCGCCGTGCCGGGTGGGTCGGCCGGGGGGGCGCCACCGTCGCCAGAGCCGCTGGCGTCACCGCCCTTGGTGGCACCACCGCCGCCCCTGCGCGCGTGGACGAGGTCGCCCTGTAGGGCCTCAATCTCCTCATCCTTGGCCAGCAGCTCCCCGCCCAGCTCCTCCAGCTCCGCCGTCAGCTCGTCCAGGCGGGCTTGTAAGGCCGCCGGGTCGTCCTCGCCGTTGGCCGGGCGTTGGCTGGCGTTGATAGCGGCGGACGCGATGGCGGCCGACGTCGCCGCTTCCGCCGCTGCGGCCGCCGCCGCCTGGGCGTCGGCTTCTGCGCGCGCCGCGTCGGCTTGCGCGGTGGCGGCCTCCAGTTGCCGGCGGAGGGAGGCGAGCTCGTCGTCGATGGTGGATGACCCGGCCGCGTCTTCACGCTCAGCGATTAGGGTGGTGTTCTCAGCAGCCAGCACATCGCACCGGGCGCGGACGGCGCCCAGGTCCCGGCACACATCCTCCAGGCGGGCGCGCAGGTCCGACGCGGGGGTTGATGGAGGGGAGGCCGAGGACGCGGCGGGCGAGCTGGGCCGGGCCGTGAACGCGTCAGTGGGGGGAGGAGCGAGGGCTTCGACGCCCTCACCACCCAGGGCGTAGGCGGCGGCAGCGGCATTACTGGCGTCGACGGAGGTGGTGGTGGAGGCACCGCCTCCGTCACCGCCACCAAAGGCAGATGGGGCAGGTTGTTGGGCAGCAGCGTCAAACGCGTCCAAGGTCTGCGCCGCCGCGCCGCCCCAGGAGGAGGTGGGAGGGACTGGAGGCGGAACATCATGCTGCGGGTGCGCCGCCGCCGCCTTCGCCGCCGCCGCCGCCGCCGCACCAGGCTGCTCGTCCGCGCCCTTCAATCCACCAGTCATCGCCCCCGCCGCTTCTGCAAAGCTCGTCACCCAGGCCGCCGCACCGGCCGTGACGGCGGCGTCCCCGCCGGCCGCGACGGCGCGGTCGAGGGCGATCGTTAGAGTCTCCAGGTCAGCCGCGCCCCGGCGGGTGGGCGTGGAAGCGCCGGAAGAGGAGGAGGAGGCGGCCGGCGCGAGCGCGCCCGCCCCGCCACCACCACCGCCCTCTTCCTCCTCAGATAGCGCGTCCCAGGCGGGGCCGCCCAGCTTGCCGCCCGCTACGGGGGGCAGCCACTCGCCCAGGGAGCCGGTGGACCCGTTGGGGCCGGCCGCTGGGACGGGCGGGAAGGCTTGAGCTTGAGGAGCCGCAGGAGGAACAGCAGGAGCAGCAACAGCAGGTGGGCCGCCCCTGTCCAGTCCGCCTTGTTTCGGCCTGGCAACCCCCAACCCCTCCACCCACGCCGCCACCTGGGCTTCCGTGTACGTGCCCGACGCGACGTAGTAGGCCGCCCACTGCTGGACTTCCTCCCAGGTGTATGCGTGGGGTGGGGCGGTGGAAGGTGGGGCAGCAGGCGGCGGCCCGCCTGCTGCTGCCTGGTCTGACACGCTCTCCGCCACACTGGCCGCCCGGGGCATGCCAGGCTGGGCGGCCGGGAAGGACTGGTGCTGCTGATGGGGCGGCGGCGCCGTCCAGGACGCGTTGTCCGCGATGGATTCCGCGGGGTCCAGGGAGAAAGGCGGCCCGTCGGCCTGTCCACCACTCTCACCAGCCGCCGCCGCCGCCGCGCTGAGGCCGCGCCGCCCAGGCCGCCCACGCGATGCGCCCGCGCTCCGAGGGGCGACCGCAAAATGGTGCGCCACGGCCGGGCCGGGTGCGGTGGCGGCGGACGACCCCGCGCCGGGCACGAAAAAGGCCGTGACACCGCCGCCGGCCGGGTCGGGGCGCCCTCCTAGGAAAGCCCCGCCGCCGACCCCAGGAATGATGGACGAGGCGGCCGGCCCGGCGGCCGCCGTCCCCACCACCCCGACCAGGCCCGTGTTGGCGTACCGGGAGGTGGTCCTTCGCGGGTCGTAAGGCGCGACGGGCGGGGGTTGGTGAGGTGGTGGCGGGGCGCCGCTACTGTCTGCAGCCGACGCAGCGGTGGTCGTGGTCGTGGTGGGCGGGGGAGGCGGCGGCCCCGCGCCCGCCGGCGGGGGTGCCCCACGTTCCCGCCAGCACTTGAGCTCCTCATCGTAGTAAAATTCGTTCTTCACGCCCAGCTTGGCCTTGACGGGCTTCTTGGGCTTGGACGGGTCGTCGCTGGCAGCAGCGGGCTGGATGCAGAGCAGGGGAGAGGTTGGAGAGGGTTGGAGAGAGCGTGTGTCGGGGGGGGGGGGGGGGGGGGGGGGGGGTTTTTTGGGGGGGTGGGTGGGGGGGGCGCCCCGGGGCCCGGGGCAATTTTTTTGGCCGTGTGGTAGGAGGGGTCGCACGGTCGCACGGTCCATTTTTTTGTGGCCAGCGATGGGGTTGATGGTCCCAGCACACGCTTCGCAGTGGCCTGGGCTCGTGCGACACCCCAGCCAGGCGCGGGCGGGCTATGCAAGGGGCGCACACACAAAGAGCGTGCCGCCAGGTGCAGGCGCAGCTCTCATCCTCTCTCACGCCCTCACCTTTCCGCCGCCCATCAAGCGGCCAAAGAGGCCGGGCTTGGCGGCGTCGGCCATGCGACGTGCGAGCGGGCGTGCGCGAGGTGTGTGTGTCGTGCACGGGCGCGCGCTAGGAGGCACTCGCCGCAGGCGACGTCAATGGCGCGCAGGACGTGTGACGGCCCGCGCCTTGGCACTGGCGCACGCGCTCGGTCGCGACGCGCTTGGTGCAAGAGCTGTCGACAGTGTTGGGCCTCCCAGCGCCGGGAGATGATTCAGGGCAAAATGTGGAGGGGTGGGCGTGGGGGAGGAGGAGCGCACGCCGGCGCCAAAACTGCACTGTGCGCCGCCTGTCCTACACGCCCCCCGCCACCCCGCCCACATCGCCCCAGCCCTTCACACCCTGCAGACCCCCCCTCGCAAACGCGCCGACCAACCTCCCGAACGCGGCGGGCTGTTCCAGGTACAGCCAGTGCCCACCCGCCGTGAACGTGACGACCGCCGCGCGCCCGGGGGGCGCCATCATCTCCGCCACCGCCGCACACCCCTCGGGCGGGAAGATGGCGGACTTGCCGCCGATGATGATGAGGGCCTCGCAGGGGATGGTGGGCAGGACGGGCCTCCAATCGTTGGCTGTGTGGTCGGCCATCAGCTCCGCCAAGCCGCGGGCGTCCGCGAGCGCGGTCTCGGCGGCGGCGAGGGCGGCCACCCCCTCCGGGATGGGCTGGGCGAGGCAGGCGGCCGCGTTGCCTGCCGCAAACGCCACCGCATCCCCCTGCACAGCCGCCTGCAGGGCCGCGAGCGTGTCCGCATCGTGGCAGCCCCTCGACCCCAGGGCCCAGCCGGGCACGCGGTTCTGGAGCGGGGCCTGGTCGACGTAGACGTGGCGGCCCAGGCCGACAGACCCGTGCCGTTGGGCGTGCGCCCACAGCACCGCGCTCCCCATGGATGCACCCACGGCGGTCATGGAGGCTGCTGGGCGGTCGAGGGCCGCGAGGAGGTGAGCGAGGTCGTCCGCCAGGCGGGCGACGGTGTGGTTGGTGGGGGATTTCCCGGAGCCGCCGTGCCAGCGCAAGTCGGGGGCGACGACGCGGCAGCCCTGGGCCAGGAGGGTCTGGATGGCGGGGTCCCAATATCGGCGCGAGCCGGACCAGCCGTGCAGGAGGAGGATGGAAGGGGTGGTTGACGACGGTGCCGGTTCCGACGGTTCCCATGTCGCGTACGCAAGCGAGATCCCATCGTCCGCTGTCAGGGTGTGGATGGCAGGGGATGGGGCAGCGTGCGGTGGTGAGGGCATGGTGTTTCGCGAGGAGGGAAGAGCGGAGTACGGAGAGAAGCGCGATGCGAGGATGAGAAGCGAAGGTGGGAAAAAGAGAAGAGAGAGCGCATTCGGCTTGCACACCACTCCCGCGTTTGTGTCTTCCTCACACTTCCACACCTCCCGGACCACGTTTTTTTTCACATTCACTCACCAATGGCTGCTTCCTCTACATATGGTGCGCGCAAAGGAGGGTTTGCATGACATGCGCGCCGCACTCCAAGCTGCTATCGCTGAAGAGAGGAGGGAGAACAAAAGACGGCCGCGCGTGCGTGTGTGGCCGGTTCACGCGCCGCTCTGACTTTATCAATGTCTCTCACCTCACACATAAACGCAGGCGTGCGCCGGACCGGCGTCGCATTCTCTCAACGCCGGGCGATGGGTGAGTCGAGGTGGGAGAGGAAGAGAGAGAGGCGCGAACGCATGCGAGAGGCTAAATAGGGGGAGGGGCGCCGCGCGTTTCCCCCCCGTGTATTCCTCTCCCACTCGACTCGTGTTGGGTGCGCCGGCTTGACACCGGCCGGCCCCCACCCCACGCCACCCGCTCCGATGGACTCTGCGTCTGAAGCAGCGTCTGCCTGAGGAGGGGCCCGGTAAATGTGCCGGCCGGGCTGAGCGTCCGCAAAAAAGGAGACCTCTCCTTCTAAACCGAACCCACACTCAACGCGTCACCTTTTTTCTCTGTAGCGACCCGCCCGGCCGCGCCCGCCACTGCCCGGCTGGCCGGCCCGGCACCCACCACCTCCCCGCCCCGCCCACCTCTGGTGCCTCCCCTGCACGCCACGGCCACCCCAGCAGCGCCGTCGGCGGCCGCCTCCCCCAGCGGCGGCGGGACGGGTCGCCGCGTGATGATCATTGGTGGGGATGGGTATTGCGGGTGGGCAACCGCCTTGCACCTGTCCGCACGTGGCTATGCCGTTTCCATCGTCGACAACTTTGCGCGCCGGTCCTACGACACCCAGCTAGGCCTGGACACGCTGACCCCCATCGCCTCCCCGCACGAGCGCGTGCGGACGTGGGGCGAGGTGTCCGGCAAGGGCGTGGACCTGCTGGTCGGCGATGTGACCGACTTTGAGTTTCTGGGCGGGGCCGTCCGGGATTTCAAGCCGGACGCGATCGTCCACTTTGGCGAGCAGCGGTCGGCGCCCTACTCCATGATCGACCGGGCGCGGGCGGTGTACACGCAGCACAACAATGTCATTGGCACGGTGAACGTGTTGTTTGCGATCAAGGTCAGCAATGGAAGGGAAAGGGTGGAGAGCTCCGTTTGCTGTGCTCTCAGCCCGCTCACGCACCCTCTCTCCTTGACATTGAACACCAGGAATTCGCGCCCGACTGCCACCTGGTCAAGCTGGGGACGATGGGCGAATACGGGACGCCCAACATCGACATCGAGGAGGGCTTCATCACCATCACGCACAAGGGGCGCACCGACACGCTGCCCTATCCCAAGCAGGGAGGCTCCTTTTACCACCTGTCCAAGGTCCACGACTCGCACAACATCCACTTTGCGTGCCGGGCCTGGCAGCTGGCGGCGACTGACCTGAATCAGGGGGTGGTGTACGGGGTGGCGACGGAGGAGACGACGGCGCACCCCAAGCTGATCAACCGGTACGGTGGAGGGGGGTTTGGGA